>UOGL01000556.1_pt1 | contig 14906 bp, 12 predicted proteins | sample 1990131 | NCBI WGS metagenome assembly UOGL01 (sample SAMEA4728526, study PRJEB27164) | hydrothermal vent metagenome | biome: marine basaltic hydrothermal vent biome; feature: marine hydrothermal vent; material: mineral | place: Pacific Ocean | collected 2011-06-14/2011-07-23 | depth 1741 m | reverse complement strand
CAACACGAGACAGACTTGGAGCAAGGAGCATTAGTAGTTATTGAAGTTGCTAATAATCGTGTTCGTATCTTACCCATTTGAGATAAAAATCCATTTGGTATTACCTGAATGATAATAATTTATTTTGGAGACAATTCGTGAGTAAAATAGCATTTTTATTTCCCGGACAAGGGGCACAACATGTTGGTATGGGAAAAAACATTGCAGAGAAATACCCTGCTGCGCGCGCGTTGTACGATCAAGCAAATGAAATACTTGGTTATGATTTAGCAGAGATTTGCTTTCATGGTCCTGCGGAAAAATTGGATTCGACCATTGTCAGTCAGCCTGCAATTTTTGTCACCAGCTTGGCTGCACTTGAAATGTTACGAGCAGATTCACCCGATATTGCCCTTGCGTGCGAGATGACAGCCGGGTTAAGTTTGGGGGAATATACAGCACTTGTGTTTGCAGGAGTGATGAGTTTTGAAGATGGCTTGCGCGTGGTGCAACGTCGCGGTGAAGCCATGCAGGCAGCAGCCGATGCGACTCCTTCGGGAATGGTCAGCTTGCTGTTATTAGATCGTGAAAAAGCAGAAGAGTTGCGTGATGCTGCATCTTCAGAAGGTGAAATTCAGTTAGCGAATTTTCTTTGTCCGGGGAATATTGTTCTTTCTGGTGTGAATGCCGCTTGTGAAAAGGTTGCAACATTGGCAGAAGAAGCAGGGGGGCGAGCTATTCCGTTGGCAGTTGCGGGGGCGTTTCATACATCGATTATGAAACCGGCAGATACAAAACTTTCCGAAGCACTTGCCAGTGTTGAATTGAAGCAACCAGAAATTCCTGTTGTCTCCAATGTTGATGCACAAACTCATAGCAAACCCGACGAAATTCGAGACCTGTTGATACAACAAGTGATTAACCCTGTCTTGTGGGAAGATTCATTGCGAGCAATGCTCGATGCAGGTGTTGATGAGTTCTACGAAATTGGTCCGGGAAAAGTCCTAAAAGGATTACTCAAACGTGTCAGCAGAAAAATCCCCTGCACAACAATCAACGGAGCAGGATAAACGACGCACTCAATTATGGTTTTTTCAAGGCTGCTCGAATCCCCTCTTTTAGCTTTGGATACAAAAACTCATAGCCCGATTCTTGCAGTCGTTGTGGTTGCACGTTGGTGGAAGCAAGCAGCAAACTCTCTGCCATTTCTCCAAAAAGAATGCGAGCAACAAATGCGGGCATTGGAAAAATTGTGGGGCGATGCAATACTTTCCCCAATGTTTTTGTGAACTCTTTATTCGTTACTGGGTGAGGTGCCACAGCATTGACGGGACCCGAAAGCGATTCCGTATCGATAAGATGTTGAACAATTCCCACAAAATCAATAAGCGTCACCCAACTCCAAAACTGTTTGCCCGAACCAATCACTCCCCCTGCTCCACACTGAAAAGGAAGCAACATTTTCGCTAATGCCCCACCCGCAGATGCCAAAACAACACCCGTTCGTAAATGAACAACACGTATTCCTTTTTCGATGGCAGGGGCTGTTGCCTCTTCCCATTCTTGACAAACATGAGAAAGAAAATCATCACCCGATGAGGCATCTTCCGTTAAAATTTCATCTCCTCGATGACCATAAATACCGATGGCAGATGCGCTGATAAGAAGCTTGGGAGGATGCTGTAAATGAGCGAGGGTCTGACAAAGAAGTTGCGTACCTTCGACGCGGCTATTACGAATGATCTCTTTTTGTTTTTCGTTCCAACGTTTACCTGCAACGTTGACCCCTGCTAAATGAATTATCACATCAAAGCCTTCAAGTTGAGAAGGTACGATCTCTTTTTTGTCGGGCTGCCAGGTGATTTCATTTTTTGATTGTGGCGTTCTGCGCACCAGTCGAGTGACATGGTCTCCCCACAATTCAAAATGGTCAACCAATGCAGAACCAATCAAACCGGTGGAACCTGTGATCAGTATTTTCATACTTTAACTATTTCTTTTTTGGTGGGAGGAACAGTTTTTGATTGATCTTTTTCACTTCTTCACCCACTTGAGTGATGCGGATTTTTGCTTTCATTTTGACAGTTTTAGGAGCAAGACAATTTTTTTCGTTACATGCTTGATAGCGCACCTTGATTTCAAGTTCTTCCATTTTTCCCGCAGCTTTTGCAGGAATTTCGATTTCGCCATAAAATCTCACTTCATTTTCATAAACAATCGACGGCTCATCAAACCCTTCGACAACAAGTTTTTTTCCTTTGGGGTATTGCATGTTGACAAGTTTGCTCCCCTGTTTTGTTTTGAGTGTGACTGATGTCGGAATCACAAACTTTGGTTTTCTCAAATTGCTATTGATATGCCAGCCTTTATCAATTTTGAGAATCAATGCAATTCGACATCTCTTTCCTGCAGGAAGTCTTCTCGTTGAAATGTATGTTCTGAGAGAGACTTTCTCGTTTTTCTTTTTCTTCTTCCCTTTTGTTTCCGCAGAGACTAAGAGAATTGTCGATTCCATTGAGAGGCTGCTTGTTTTAGTCTCTTTTTTTGAATCTAATTTTTCAGGAGCAGGCTCTTTTGGGAGAGCCGTTTTTTGTTGAGGCACGTCAAGGAATTCTCCCATTGCTATCGCCATGTTTGAAGAACCACGTGGCATCGTTTTCAAATTGGTTGCAAAGAGGTTCAAAATGCTTTCTGCAGTTTGCTGATATTTTTTATTTTTGGTAAGAGCTGCCAACTTCAAATAGTTGCGGGCAGAAACACTGTTGCCCGAAGGGAGAACAGCATCGTAAGCGTTTTTTGTTCGGGCAATTAACTCTTCGTGATGATGTGAAGTGAAAAAGAAACCGTTTGCTTTGTCATCCCAAAAAAGTTTGATTTGTTCATCTGCTAACTGGGTGGCAGCAGCTAGCCATTCTTCTTCCTGAGTTGCTTGATGAAGGGCAAGTAACCCATCAATCAGAAACGCATAATCATCAACGTAGGCATTCAGTTTTGATTTCTTCTCGCGCCAAGTCCGTTGGAGTTGTCCTTTGTCGTTGCGTAATTCGGTCAATAAAAACCGTGCTGACTTGCGGGCTGCGTCGAGGTAGTCGTTTCGTTTTAAGACCACACCTCCGTTTGCTAATGCCCGAATCATCAGCCCGTTCCAACTGGTAAGAACTTTGTCATCAAGCAATAACGCAGGACGTTTCTCTCGCTGGGCAAGTAATAATTTGCGTGAAGCAGCCAACTTTTTCTGTAATGCTTTCACGGTTATTTCATTTGCTTCGGCAACATCTTTCAACGATTTTGTCATGTGTAACACATAGCCATGTTCAAAAACTCGAGGTTCATTTAAGCTGTAAAAAGCGAAGAAGAGTCGAGCATTTTCCTTATCGAGAATGGCTTCGATTTCTTTTTTCGACCAAACATAGTAACTCCCTTCAACCCCATCGGTTTCTGCATCGAGAGCAGAATAAAACCCTCCCTGCTTGTTGGTCATTTTTGTTAAAACAAAATGAAAGACCCCTTCTGCCACTTCACGGTAGTAATCGTTTTTTGATTGCCGAAAGGCTTCGGTGTAAACATCTGCCAGTTGAGCCTGGTCGTATAACATCTTTTCAAAATGAGGAACATGCCATCGGCGGTCGGTGCTGTAACGGTGAAAGCCTCCCTCTAAATGGTCACGAATTCCACCATTTGCAATGGCATCTAACGAATGGTACAACGGTTTTTCTGCATTGTTTTTTTCTGTATGGCGAATGGCGTATTGCAGCAATGCAAGCTTCGAGGGAGTTGGAAATTTCGGGGAGTTTGGTGACTGCATGTGAAAGTCGATTCCTCCATATTTTGAATCGTGTGTTTCTACAACCGCAGAAATGACGTCATCAACTAACTCCCGTTTGAGGGGGATTTTTTCGGTGGGGACACGAGGTTTCATTGTGCGGCGAACTTCAGCCGTCAGCATCTCTGCATTCTTTTCGACTTGCGTTTTATTTTCTGACCATTGTTTGTGGACATTATTTAAGACGGTTAAAAAACCGGGGTGTCCTCCTTTTGCTTTCGGAGGAAAATAAGTTCCTCCTGCAATCGGCTTTCCTTCGGGAGTAATAAACATTGAAAGGGGCCAACCCCCTCCCTGCCGTGACCCAATCGCGCGGTGATAAACTTGCAAAGCTGTCATATAAATATCATCAACATCGGGACGTTCTTCACGGTCTACTTTAATGCTGACAAAATGCTTATTCATGTAAGCTGCAATTTCTTCGTTCTCAAAAACAAGCCGCTCCATCACATGACACCAGTAACAACTACTGTAACCGACTGAAAGAAAAATAGGCTTCTTCTCTTTTTTTGCTTTCTCAAATGCCTCTGCACCCCAGGGATACCAATCGACAGGGTTATGAGCATGCAACAATAAATAGGGGGACGTTTCGCGCGCAAGGCGATTTGTATGAGTCACTTTCTTTGCTTTCTTTGAGGAGGCAGAAGATGTTTTGGACGAGGTCGCTTTTCCATGGCAAGATTCTGTACTACAGCCAGTCATCATCACTCCCCAAAGCAGTAACACCCAACCGGTTTTGTATCGTGTGTTCAACATTATTTTGTTCTCCTTAACTTCTTTTTGTTATTAAAAACAGAGGGGTTACTTGACTTTCCTGAAAGGATTTTCCCAGATGATTGTTGTGCCCAATGATTTTGTGATGATCTGTTTTCCATCAGAACTAAATGCAACAGAGTTGATTGAGTCTCTATGCCCAGAGCGCGGGAGAAATTTTGGGGATGGGCTTACTGGTTTGGTTTTGATGAGTCGTAAACGTTGCCCTCCCCAAGGGCTTAACTGATGTTTTGATATTTTTCCTGAAGGAGTTTTAATGACGAAGTTGTGGATGTGTTCTACGTTATTTTTGGGAGAGAGTGCTGGGAACTTGAATGTTCGTTTGGTTCCCTGATTTTCGCCATCAACAATAACTGTTGACCCTGTTGGTAACTCGAATTCAATAACGCCGATTTCTTTAGAAATTTTTTCTACGCTGTTTTGTTGAACCCCGTCTTGAGCAGACAATTGAGTAGAGAGCGGAAACGCAACAAAAGCAGCCACAAAGAAGATCATCAAAAAGAAATGTTTTCGCAGGAGCATTTTATGAGTCCCCGTTACAATGAATGTTGAGTTGTTACCGGTATTTTGGTTTATGTAACCGTTCAGATAACTATTGCCTTTGTTACGAGGGGACCGTGACTGTTTCTAAAATTTGTTGAACTACTTTTTTTGCTCGGTCGCGGTGTCCTTCTCGAATGAGACCACGGCATAAAATACGATGTGCCAACACCGGTATTGCAAGCCGTTTGACATCGTCAGGAATAACATATTCTCTTCCTTCAACGAGTGCTAAACTTTGTATCGCTCGGTGAAGTGTTAGCGCACCACGTGTGCTGACGCCTAGTTCGAGTTCTGGATGATTGCGTGTGGCTTCAACAATATCAAGCAAATAATAATTGATGGAATCTTCCACTTTAATTTCACGGGCACAGCTTTGTAGTTGAATCAATTCTTCTGGCTGAATGACGGGTTGAATTGAATCGACTGGTTCACCTTGACGATGTGTAATGAGCACCTGCCGTTCGTGCTCACGCGAGGGATAGCCGATACCAGTGCAAATCATAAATCGGTCGAGTTGGTTTTCAGGAAGAGGGTACGTCCCTTCTGACTCGAATGGGTTTTGTGTTGCAATAACAAAAAAGGGGGCATCCAGCGGGTAAGTTGTCCCTTCAATAGAAACCTGTCGTTCACTCATGGCTTCTAAAAGTGCAGATTGTGTTCGAGGAGTTGTTCGATTGATTTCATCTGCCAACAAAATGTTTGTGAAGACCGGTCCTTTACGAAATTCAAAATCTCCCAAGTTGGGTAAAAAGACACTTGAACCAAGAATATCACTGGGCAGCATATCGGGCGTAAATTGAAGTCGTGTAAATTCCGCATTCAAACTTTTGGCAACGGCTTTGGCAAGTGAAGTCTTCCCGACTCCGGGAGCATCTTCAATAAGAATATGCCCCTGTGCAATTAACGAAACAACCACCAAGCGGATAGGGTCTGGTTTACCAAGTAAAACCGATGCGATATTTTTTTCGAGTCGTTCAATCAAACGGCTCGACGTTTCGCGAGATTGCAGAACGTGCGCGGCATCTCCATTTGAAGAGACGCGGGATGATTGAACAGCTTGTTCTGATTCGTTCACAAAGTAGCCCTTTTCTTTTGAGAAGTGACGACAGCATTTAAGAATGCTTCGGTTTTGTATTGAATTCCTTTTACCGATTATAGGCAACAGAAGTTGTTTCGTCACGGAAGAAATTGTTTACTTTGTGCTTTTCAGGTACATCGTATGAACCTTTGACACATTCCCCTGCTTAGTATTCCCTGCGTGAATGTATAATCCGTAACGCAACCGAACGCTTTCCCCAGGTTGGAGTACCAGTTCTTTAGCTGCCTCTTTTCCTTTGGTGTATGCTTTGTCTCCAAAGGGACTGATTGTAAAGAGACCGTAATTACGAACATGGTAACGGGACGCACGAAAGTTTTTTGGGTTATCGAATAACGCAACGCCAACTGTTTTCCCGTTGACGGTTCCGTAATAATCGACCCAATCTGCTTTTTTGCCCCAGCAGCCTTTCATGTTTTTATCGTTATGATTATTGATAGATGTTCCATCACCCAGTTTTTCGTTCATGGAATCGACCATGCGAAAGCCGAGCAAACCTTCTTTGGTATCTCGAAAAGTGACTTTTTTCTTCGCAGCAGTTAAAGTGATATCGTATGCCATTAGACGATTGGGATAAATCGAAATCACTGTTGTTTCAATTAAAATAGGCTTACCATCTTTTCCCATCCAATGATTGATGACTTCTAATTTTGCAGGATTGTCACTTGCCTGTTGAAGTATAACTGCCTTGTTGATAATTTTTCCATCTTCCTTCCAAAACTTAATATGATTCACCTCATCAACCGAAACCCAAATACCGCGATGGTGTGGGTGGTCAAGCCGTTTTCGTTTCTCCCCTTTTTTCGGTTTGACATAATCTAAAGGAATCAAATCGCGCGTGATGATATCTCCCGTAGCAGATTTCACGGGCCAAAAATAAGGCTTGGGAAGTTTTGAGGAAGTGTTGTATGTTGTGAAATGCTTTCCATCAATGTTGACGATAACGGTGCCGTTTTTTTGAACTTTCAATTCGACTCGCCCTTCTGCTTGTAGAGGAACAGCAATTGTGAAAACGAATAGTAGAGAAAATAAATACTTCATGGTGCATTTCCTTGTGAAGGGATTGTTTTTTAGGGAGTGTTAGTCATTAGTAAGGCGTTACATTTTTGTTGTTTGGTTGTCGCTTGAGTTGTCGCCATTCTTTGAGTTTTTGTTTCAGTCTTTTGATACTCTTTTCATTGGCTGCGTAAACAAGAGGACGTTTGCCAGAGAGTTCGGTGCGTGTGATGGTGTAGCCTAAATCGAGTCGCCGAGAGAGAGGAAAAATGTACGATGCCCCTTCTGTTAAAGACAACTTATTGTAAAGAACTTGTATGGTTTTTGTCTGCTGACTTTGTGGGAGAAGTTCTTCTGTCACTTGCAAATCGAGAGTGCCATCCTCCCCAATTTTTGAGATGGTCGCAACAACAAGCCTTTCCGATTCCAAAATTTGGCGCTGATTAAACGTCACAGGGTTTGCGGTTGTTATTACCATTCCACCCAAAACCAAAAACCACCCAACAGCCAGCAAAATGACAATCAGCAACAAAGCTAAATACGAAGTTTTTGGATTCGTTGTTTTTGGATTCGTTGTTGTTGGATTCTCTGGCAAGCTCGAAGAGATTGGAGCGGAATCGCTGCTTTCTTTTTCATTTGTCATGAACGCTGAAAAGCCTTATCGGTGGGAATGACGTATTCGTTATCAAAGACCTGCTGAAAATCGTAAACACCAAAAAAATCTTCGAGTTCATCGTTTTCTGTTTTCCGCATTTCGCCGCGCTCGATTAACTCAAAAACCATGCGACCAAAATCATCTGTCGAATGAATACCCCACACCTTAAAAACGGTAGTCGTCAACAAGCCAAATTGCTCCAGGGCATATTCCTGAATACCAAGCAATAATTCTTTGCCCGAAATATGAGCATTTTCTTCTTCCTCTTCTGCAGAGGAAGCAAATCGGTCTAATTTTCCTTGCGTATGTTGTAACGCCTGAAAGACAAACTGATACGCATTTCGATGAAACAACATTCTGCTTGTTGCAGTATGGCTGGTTGCTGACATAAAGGCTCATCCGACAAATAATAAAGATCAATAGAAAAAAGGTTGATACTACTATTCTCTATAACCTTCCAAGCCTTGTCAATGGGTTCTGATTGTTGGAGCAAAAAGTGGAAGTATTGCAAAGACAAAAATGGCTCCCCGTAAGATACCATTTTTTATCAAATTAGTATCAACCTGCTGGCAAAATAGGTCGATCTTAACATTTATACGGCTTGTAACGTATTGGCAGAACTCCCTTTATTTCAGGGAAAACGATGTCACAAAATGGAAAGAAATGGTGATGGTCTTCCCAATACCCCTCTCTTTCCATTGATAAAATAAAGAGGAAAAGATAATGCAGAAAGACTTAGCAACAAAACCTTCCGCGCGCGATGGAGTTATTCCTCAGCAAAGTTTGGTAGGAGAAATCATTTCCTCACCCATTGTTTGGGGGATTGTTTTTACGTTTGGGTTTTATGCGCTCATTCCTTACCTTCCTGTTTATCGCGATTTTATCACGCGATATTTTTGTAGCCATCCACTTGAGTATGCCTCTGCGGGACTCTTCTTTATTGGTATGACAATTCTTGCATTCAAAGGATTACAAATTCATTCAGAGAAAACAGCATTGACAGATGCGGTATTGAATGAAGAGCAACTTTACCAGTTATCAGATTTTGTCGAGCGAAGTGCTGCATTACAAAAACAAGTCAACAATGCTCCCGAATCGTTTCGCAAAAGTTGTTTAGGGCAACGGCTTGGTGATATTGCTTCGCATGTGCAAAGTCGAAAATCGACGTCTGGATTAGAAGAGCATTTGAAGTATTTAGCAGAGCTTGCTGCGGAACGGTTGCATGGCAGCTTTGCTCTTGTTCGTACCATTACATGGGCGGTTCCTATTTTAGGTTTCTTAGGAACAGTCATTGGGATTACCATTGCGATTGCCAATGTGACTCCCGAACAATTAGACTCCTCTCTCGGCAACGTGACCGGTGGATTAGCAGTTGCATTTGATACCACAGCGTTGGCGTTGGCAATGTCTTTAGTGATTGTTTTTAGTTCTTTTCTGGCAGAACGCAATGAGCAAAACATTTTATCACGGGTTGAAGCTTTTGGATTAAAACGAATCGCTCCACTCTTCCCGCCACAGGCAGAATCTCATTCTGTAAAAGAGATTACTCAGGCAGAAAGTGAAGCAGCAATGTTATTGATTCAGCGAACGGAATCGTTGATTGACCAGCAGATGACATTATGGCAAGAGACACTCGAAGCAACACGGCTTCGTTGGACAGACGCATTGGATGGTCAAAAGGCGCAGTTTGATTCTGCACTGCAACAAGGGATTTCAGAAACGCTGACCAATCATCATCAACTTCTGGCAGAAGTCCGTGGAGGGTTTTTAACAGACTTTGAAAAAGTTTCACAAAACCTGCTCTCTGGTATTTCTAACAATGTGACGTCGTGGCAATCGCAAATGCAGCAAAACACAGAACTCAACATACAACAACAGGTCGCTTTGCTGAAACAGGGAGAGTTACTTTCTGGCGTGGTTGAACAGGAAAAAGAGTTGGCACAACTTCAAAAACTTCTCACGCAAAATATGAATGCTCTTCGAGAAACAGAGACATTTGAAGAAACAATTCATAGCCTGACGGCAGCCGTCCATCTGTTGACAGCCCGTGCAAAATCAAAAGCGGCATGAAAAACTGACCACTGATAACTGATAACGAATTCACAATGAGCTATCGACAAAGCAAAACAAATCAATCGGTTTCGCTGTTTCCATTTTTGGCAGTGTTGATATGCGCAATGGGTGCGCTCATTTTCTTGCTCATTGTTACCACGCGCCGCATTCGCAAGGATGCTGTTGCACAGGCGGTTGCATCAACAGAAAAGAGTTCTTCGTCAAAAGATAAAGTTCTTCCGAGTCGTGGGCATCAATATCAAATTGTACTTCCTTCTATTCCACCACCAATACAACCGGTTGTCGATTTGAATGCCCCCTTGCGACAATCGATATCACAGCTTCAAACAACACTTGAAACAAAACAACAACAGGCAGAAATCATTCAACAAAATCGATTGACAAAAAAACAATACGCAAAAAAGATCGATCAAAATTTAATGGCTGTTCAACATCAAATAAAACAATTGCAAAAAAACAAACAGAAAATAAGCCGCTTACAGCAGGCAATGGCAGAGAAAATTTCAAGCACAAAAAAAGAAGTTGCACTCTACAAAAAGCAAACAAGAAAACATCGTTCTCAAATGGCAACAGAGTCTAGCAAGTATCAATTCCTTCCTTACGAAGGTGATTCAGGAACAACGCGAAAGCCTGTTCTCATTGAATGTACGGGTAAAGGAATTACGTTTTTGCAGGAAGACATCACTCTCACCCCCGTTGATTTGGATGGCTTTACATCACATTACAACCCGCTGTTACTTGGCTCCCAAGCATTGGTGACCTATTGGGTTCAGAAGAATAAAGCGTTACAAAGAACGGTTGCTATTCCGTATGTGCTTCTTATTGTTCGCCCCAGTGGAAGCCGTTCATTCTATGTTGCGCGGGCATTACTAAAAAACATGAAACAGCCTTTTGGGTATGAGTTGATTGAAGAAGAACTCGAGTTGGCAATTCCAAAAGCTGACCCGGAAGCGAAAGAAGCCTGCCTTGTTGCTATCCGAGAGACACTAAAAAAACGAACCGAACTCATTGCAAGCCTTCGAATAAATCCAAATGTCGCAGGTGGACAGCAACTTCATTTTCAAAAAGGAGGCAACGGGTTTGAAGTGGTTGACGAGCACCCAGACCCCTTTGAGCAAAGCGGACGTTTTCTTCAAGGAAGAAATCGCACAAGATATTCTGGAACAGGAAGAGAGCAACAATTAGGTGGCTCGAAAATTTCTGGCACCTCTCAAATACCAAAACGATTCCGCTCAAGCAAACTGCCATCAACTGGTGAAACAAAAAACAAAAACGGAACAAAAAATAAAAGCCATGTTGTAGTGGGCAACTCGAAATATCGAACAGCATCAACCAAACACGGCTGGAAGCGACCAGCAAATACTGCGGGGATGAATACTGTTTCATCAGGTCAAAACAAACAGACATCCCCCTCATTTCCCTTTCAATCAAACTCCGACGACCGGACACTTCCGGGGGCGATACCGACCGGTCGTCGGAGTCATCACCCGAATGGAAAGAGTTCCCAAAAGGGAAATAACATCGCTCAAAATAGAACGGGCAACCAAAGAAGAGGAAACTCCAACAAACAAGGAAAAGCAAACAGGCAAACAGGTAACAGAGGACTGAGCAACAGGCAGGTAACAAATAAAGAACAAAGAACGTTTGGCAGAGGAGGTTCTTCATCTAAGGGGACATCTTCTTCACAACAAAACTCTTCACAACAAAACCCATCTACCAAGATGGCGCCTGGTCGTTCCAGCGGTTCAGGCAGAAGAGGTTCTTCACAGCGTTCTTCTTCACAGCGTTCTTCTTCACAGCGTTCTTCTTCACAACTTCACTCTGCTTTTCAAAATAGTCAACAGGGAAGAGGGGGACGATTTCATCGAAGTGGTATTGGGTTTGAACGTCCGATACCGATTGTGATTACTTCAAAAAAAATGACTGTCGGAAAAGAAAAGAGTATCGCTGTTGGGAAGGGAGAGTCTAAAAAAGAATTGATGATTGCGTTTATCAAGTCATTGAACAGACATGTCAATAAATGGGGACCACCCCCGGAAGGATTCTACTGGGTTCCTCAAGTGAACTTCAAAATTAGTGCGGGAGGAAACCCGTATTACGAAAAAGTCCACGGAGATTTACAACAGATGGGAATTGCTTCAAAAACAAAGTACCTGACAGAACAAAGAAGCCAATCACGCTCTTCTGTTATCGAAAGCATCTTTTCAGGAAGGGGGGCACCATGAGTCGTATTCGACGAGACGATACCGTCGGCTTTGAATCTGATTCCTTTCTTGACATTATTGCAAACATCGTAGGGATTTTAATTATTCTCATCGTGTTGGCGGGTGTACGTGTCAGCCAGGCACCTGTGATTATGAACCAAGAGCAAGAGGCTGAAACAACTCTCCCGAAAGATTCATTACAAATTATTCAACTCCCTACAGAACTCCCTACAAACCCGCAACCTCAAAGCATTGCACGTTCAGAAGAGTTGCTTTCAAAAGAAAACATGATTAAGCAAAAACTTGCTTCTCTCAAAAAGCAACAGCAAACAGAAAAAAATCAACTGCAAAACATTGCATCACAGCAACAGGTCTCTCAAAATAAACTCGCTCTGCTATCACAACAATTATTGCAGAAGAAGAAAGAATCTGAGGGGAAAATTCAAACGTTGAATGAATACCATAGTCTTCTTAAACGCGAAAAAATGGAGTTAGCAGAAGTACAGGCAGCATGGAATGAGGCGAGCCAACAACAGGCAAACGTTAAACAAATCAAACACAAATTGACACCCATTGGGCGTGTTGTGAAAGAGAGTGAAATTCATTTCCATTTGAAAAAGAATCGCATTGCTCATGTCCCGATAAAAAAATTGATCGAAAGAGTGAGACCACAAATCAAACGTCAACAACAATGGCTGACGAAATATAATCGCCATCAAGGTGAAGTTGGTCCGGTTGAAGGGTTTACGATGAAGTACGTTATTGAACGGCAACGCCTTAGCGTTATTGAAGAACTGCGTAGCGGACGAGGAATGATGCACATTGCTGTTACGGGATGGAAAATTATTCCAGAAAAAAAACTCGAAGCAGAAAGTGCAGAGCAGGCATTACAATCAGGTTCAAATTTCCTTTCTGTCTTGCAGCAGTCTCCCTTGGATGCCACGCTGACGATGTGGGTTTACCCAGATAGTTTTGAACTCTATCGAAAACTTCAGGAGTTCGCTCAACGAGAAGGCTACCGGCTCGCTGCCCGCCCTCTTCCAGAAGGTGTCAACATTGCAGGCTCACCAAACGGAAGCCGCTCGGTAGGACAGTAGTTTCTTATCAATGAAATCGTGCGCAAAACGCGCAGGATTTCTGTGCCTAAGTTCCCTTTATGGTTCTGGCTCGCTGCCAGATTAAGAACTTATCAATAAATTAAATTGGAGACTCCATGGTTTTGAATGGATATCGAGAGTTCAATCTGCTATAATTACGGACAATAACATCTTGATTAAAAAAGGTCTCACAATGATATCTCAAATGCAACGTTTTCTCCGTCACTTTTTACTGATGACGCTTGCTTCCTGCTTGCTGTTTTTCTGTTTCCTGTTATTGGTAAAGACTTGTCAGGCACGCACGCCTTTCGATGATAAGCCCATCAATTACAGCACTGCAACGGTGACAGATGATATCTCGAAACTTCAAAAAGATATTGACAGTGGCAAAGTGACATTGAAGTATGATGAAAAGCATGGCTATTTGAAATCGGTATTGAAGCATCTTGGAATTTCGCATTCGTCGCAAACGTTAGTCTTTTCGAAAACGAGTTTTCAGCGTCCTTATATCTCTTCTAAGAAGCCGCGTGCGGTTTATTTTTCTGATAATGTTTATATCGGCTGGGTTCAAAATGGAGATGTGATGGAAGTCTCTTCGTCTGACCCGCAATTGGGAGCAATTTTTTATACCTTGGAACAAAAGAAAACAGAGAAGCCGAAATTCAAGAGGCAAGTTGAATCGTGCATGCTGTGCCACTCCTCTTCGTTTGGACACCGTGTGCCTGCTCATGTCGTCCGGTCAATTTATCCGAATTACTCTGGGCATCCTATTGGTGGGTCATACACGTATCGAACGACAGATAAAAGTCTGTTGAAGGAACGGTTTGGTGGCTGGTATGTTTCTGGCAAACATGGAAAAAAAACTCACATGGGAAACATGATGTTTCGTAACAGTGCAGAGATAGACAAACCCAACTATCAAAAAAGCAGCAACGTTACAAATTTAACTAAGCTGTTTGATACGAAACCGTATTTGACATCGCAAAGTGATATTGTCGCACTCTACGTTTTGACACATCAGGCAACCATGCACAATAAAATCACAGCCGTCAACTATCAGGTGCGCAAAGCACTCTACGAAGAAAAGCAACTCCGCAAAAAAGAAAAGAGAGACGAAAAAAAGAAACAGCACACCCCTCTTACTCAATTAAGAATCAATCAGGCAGCAGAAGAATTAGTGAAGTACATGCTCTTTGCGGAAGCGGCTCCGCTGCCGAGTCGTATCGAGGGGAAGCCTGAATTCCAAAAAGAATTTGCCGCAAAAGCAAAACGGGACAAACAGGGGCGCTCGTTACGCGACTTCGACCTCAAAAATCGACTCTTCAAATACCCATGCAGCTTTCTCATTTACACAGAATCGTTCGATGCTTTACCTGACCCGCTAAAAAAAGTGATCTATCGCAGACTTCACGAAATCCTCACAGGCAAAGACCAAAGCAAAATGTTCCAGAAATTAAGCAAAGCAGATCGCCAGGCAATCTACGAAATCCTGCTGGAGACCAAACCAGAGTTCGAGAAAAACAAAGAGTGATGGAAAAGTTATTTGTGGGGGGGGGGGCACATGAGGATTTGCGCAGCAGCGCATGATTGCCAGATGCTCTGAACAATTTCATCGAAACAACGTAGCTACCTCTGTTTGTGCGAGTTTGTTTTATGTGATGTTGAT
>UOGL01000179.1_pt1 | contig 15052 bp, 7 predicted proteins | sample 1990131 | NCBI WGS metagenome assembly UOGL01 (sample SAMEA4728526, study PRJEB27164) | hydrothermal vent metagenome | biome: marine basaltic hydrothermal vent biome; feature: marine hydrothermal vent; material: mineral | place: Pacific Ocean | collected 2011-06-14/2011-07-23 | depth 1741 m | reverse complement strand
TTCGATTAACGAATGATTGACTTTAACTTGCTGGCGAGGATCGGAAATGCCTGCAAAGAATGTAAATACTTCAGGTGTTTTTGTAATCATGACAACGGGACTCCAAATCGGGAACGAAAATACCCGAGGTAGTCCCTGACCTCACAACACTGTCAAACAATGCAATTCCCAAGCCAAACCCAATTTTTCATGCAATTGCCCCAATGTGCTCCCTCGGTTTACAGCAAACAGTAAACACTCGTTGACAACTCCTTCTCAACAAACGACAATCTCATATGTCAACACTTGACGTTTTGAAAGTGTTGATAGAAATCATTTCTGTCACATCAAAAACTTATCACAAAGAAAGAGATATCATGCCCAAATTAACTGTTGAAGGAGTCGGAGAATTTGACGTTCCCGCAGGAAAAAAATTAGTGTTAGCATTAGTCGATGATGCAGGTATCGACCAACTGCACGCTTGTGGCGGCGGTGCAAAATGCACAACCTGTTTGGTCGAAGTACGCGAAGGAGAACCTGAAAAAATGACCGTTGCTGAAAAAACAACTTTAGAAGCAAAGGGTGTTACTAACGGTCGGCTGAGTTGCCAAATGCTCTGCAAAGCAGACATGACAGTACACGCCCCCAATCGTTTAGAGGGAAGTGGTCGCAAAGATGCAGGGAGTCGCCCTGTAGATGAACTTGCACCTGTTGAATGGGTGGAATAGTTTTGTATTACGCAGACGATTTTAGTATGCGATTTATTGAGAGGCTCTTTAGTTTTGATTGCAAGAGAAGAATGATCACATTTTTTGAATAAAAAATATTTGTGAGACCGAACAAGAAAATTTGTTCGGTTTGTAGCGGAGCAAAGAGTTTTCTCGTACGATGGAAGACCACTTCACCACAGTTTTATCGAAAAGAAGGATAGACATCTGGAACAGATAACATTGTTCATTGACGACAGCATGCGTTCTAATGCGAGACGTCCTCTCGTTTGCTGACCTTCTCATTGACGACCTACGAAAGGAATAAGGAAGACTAATGACCAAGTACAAAATTGACGACATTCGAAATGTAGCACTCATTGGACATGGAGCAGTAGGGAAAACAACGCTTGCAGATTTAATGCTCTTTCAATCGGGAGAGGTCAACCGTGCTGGTTCGGTTGACGATGGCACCTCTGTTCTCGATACCGACGAAGATGAAAAAGAACGGAAGTCATCTATTACGTCTGCCGTTTGCTACTTTGAACAAAATGGAAAGAGAATCAACCTCATCGACACTCCCGGCTTTCCCGATTTTATCGGGCAGGCAATTGGTGCTTTGCGGGCGGTTGAAACCTCGGTGACAGTTGTCAATGCAGGGCATTCTGTTGAAGTCAATACGCGACGCACATTTCGCCGTGCAGGAGATGCCGGCGTGGGACGCATGATTGTCTTGAATAAATGTGATTCAGATAATTTGAATTTTGATCAACTTATCAAAGACCTGCAAGAAAGTTTTGGGCAGTGCTGTGTTCCTTTGAATGTTCCTGTTGGGTTAGGAAAAGATTTTAGCGGTGTCGTCAGCACGTTGGCTCTTCCTGATTCAATTCCTGATGGTGTCGTTGCAAACCCTGCTGCAATCAATCAAGCAGTAATGGATGCCATTGTCGAAGCTGATGAAGAATTGATGATGCGTTTTTTGGAAGGAGAAGAACTTTCAACAAATGAAATTTCCGCAGGAATGACAAAAGCAATTGCAACAGGAACGTTAGTTCCTATTTTCTGTCTCAGTGCAAAAACAACAGTCGGTGTCAAAGAGTTTACCGATGCCCTTGCAGCTTACGGGCTTTCTCCCTCTGAAGTAGAACGGAAAGCAATCAATGAAGCAGGGGAAGAAGTGGTTGTTGACCAATCTCCCGATGCTCCTTTTATTGCACAAGTTTTCAAAACACGTATCGATCCTTTTGTCGCGAAAATGAGCTACATGCGTCTCTATGGCGGAACGCTTAAAAAAGATACCTCGGTAGAAAGCAGCACCTCAAGCAAGCCGTTAAAAACGGGGCACTTGTTAGAGATACAGGGGGGGACACAGGACTTTGTTGATTCGGCACATGCAGGAGATATTATTGCGCTGGTAAAAATGGAGAGCCTGAATGTCGGTGATACTCTGAGAAAAGGGGGAGATAAACTGACGATGCCTCCTCTCTTGTTCCCAACCCCAATGATTGGTTTAGCTGTTGAACCGAAGACCAGTTCAGACCAGCAGAAAATTTCTGGAGCACTTCATAAACTCCTCGATGAAGACCAGACATTTCATACACGCCGCGACCCGCAAACAAAAGAACTGGTTGTTCAAGGGATGAGCGAACTTCATTTGCAGTTGATTCTTGCTCGTTTATTAAAGCGTGAAAAAGTAGATGTTATTACGCATCAGCCGAAAATTCCGTATCGCGAAACAGTTAATGGAGCTGCTGAGGGGCATTATCGTCACAAAAAACAATCGGGAGGTTCAGGACAATTTGCAGAAGTTCACTTTCGTATTGCAGCACTCCCACGCGATATTGACCCTGATGAATACTTCACAAAAAAACGTTTCGATAGTATGCGAAAGTTTCATTACGATCCCGAATTGAACTACGCATTTATTGATCGTATTTCTGGCGGATCGATTCCCAACAACTTTATTCCTGCGATTGAAAAAGGAGTGAAAGAACGAATGCAACAAGGAGTGATTGCAGGGAACCAAGTGCAAGATGTTACATGTGAAGTCTTCTTCGGAAAAGACCATCCGGTTGATAGTAATGAAACCGCTTTCAAAACCGCAGCGAGCCATTGTTTTCGTAACGTCTTTAACGAAGCAAAGCCTGCACTTCTTGAACCGATTGTACAAATTGAAATTACCGTGCCCGGTGACAAACTGGGAGACATTACCAGCGACTTAAATACGCGTCGTGGTCGTATGGAAGGAATGGATGGTGCCCCCGGCGGGTTTCAAGTGATTCATGCAAAAGTCCCTCTTGCAGAAATTATGACCTACGCCCGTTCGCTTTCCAGCATAACAGGTGGCTCTGGTTCTTACACCATCGAGTTAAGCCACTACGAAATTGTCCCTCCGCAAGAGCAACAAAAAATTATTGCTGCCTGTAAAGTTCATGATGATGAAGAGTAAGATTGAAAAAATCAAACCCTCAAAACAACGAGGTTGTTTAATGAACAATACGACTTTGGCATTGATGGTTTCTGTATCAATACCGATGGCTTGCAGTATTTAATAACGCACCCAAGTGGGACAGATATTTACCTGTTCCCTTTTGCCTGTAATTCATCAAGCCCCTTGCGAGAACAAAAATCTCCAAACGATTCATTCGGCTTACGTTCTTCTGTAAAGTAAGCAAATAATGGCGAAAGTTTGTTGCCGATTTCTTCTAAGGGGACTTTATCTTCATAGATAAAAGCAAGTTGTGTGCCGTTGGTATTACCACCAAGGTAAAGGGTGTACTTTCCTTTTGACTTACCAACAAGACCAATATCTGGCGTGTAAGGACGCGCACACCCGTTGGGGCAGCCTGTCATTCGGATGACAATTTTTTCGTTTTGTAAACCATGTGCCGCCATTGTTTTTTCAATATCATCAAGACATTCTGGCATAATGCGTTCAGCTTCTGTCACTGCTAACCCACACATCGGAAGCGCCGGACAAGCCATCGAATATCGGCGGGCAAGCGTTAGTTCATGCTCTTGCTTCATTCCATGTGCTGCTAACATTGCACAAATATCGTCTTTGTCAGCGGGAGAAATATCACACAAAACAACCGATTGCAATGCTGTCAAACGGGTGGGCATTTGGTATTTTTCGATAATGGTTCTTAGCCCTGTTTTTATTTGTGCAGCATCGGTATTGGCAATGCGACCATTTTCTATATTGAGACCCAGATAAAGTTTACCATCTCCTTGCTCATGCCAACCGATATGGTCTTCAACGCCAGTGACATCTGTTGCGTGTGGTTCAGGAAGAGAGTCGCCGTAATACTCTTCCACTTTTGCTTTGAATTTTTCAAGTCCCCAATTGGCAATCAGATATTTCATGCGAGCAATTTTTCGGTCTTCTCGATTTCCAAAATCGCGTTGCACTTTCATGATTGCTTCGCCTATTTTCAAAACATTTCCGGGAGTAACAAACGTCATTCGCTTTGCCACAGCGGGAAAGGTATTTGCTTTCGAAGGAGTCATTCCCATTCCACCACCGACCAAAATGTTGTAACCAACAATCTCATCATCCTCGACAACAGCTAAGTATCCCAAGTCTTGAGTGTAAATATCAATGCAATTATCTTCTGGAAGTGCAAAGCCAATTTTGAACTTGCGGGGCATATAACTTTCGCCGTAAATGGGTTCTTCCACGGGCTTGAACTCAGCCACTTTTTCGTTATTCCCCTCATCATCTTTCAGCCAAAGCTCTGCATACGCTGTTGTTTTGGGGCGAAAGTAAAGGGCTGCCTGTTGTGACATTTCTTGAATTTGTTTCATTACCGCATTGCCGTAATGTGGAGCAGGACAACACATGACATTGCGACAAACATCGCCACAGGCAGCAATGGTTGTCAACTTGGAATTGTTAATACTACGGATGGTTGCTCGTAAATCTTTTTTGAGAACGCCATGAATTTGAAATCCTTGTCGTGTGGTGATACGGAGATGTCCTTCCCCCAACTCATCGCATAAATCGAGATGTGCCAAAAACTGCTCAGCAGTCACTCGCCCCCCTGGTATTGAAGAACGAACCATACAAGAGAAGGCTTTTCCTTTGGGAGTGCCATCTTCATTTTTTGCTCTGCGTAAATCTCGATTGTCTTGCTGATAGCTTCCGTGATGTTTCAATAGTTGACACGCATCCGCAGTAAAGTGGTCTTCATTATTTGCAATTTCTTCAGGGAGCGTGCCTCGCAATTGTCGACTCTCTTTTTTGAGAGACTCCATCGGGCTCAATTTGGGTTCTGCTTGTTCTGTCATTTCTCGCGCTTTCTCTTTTCTCTCATACTTCACGTATTTCATTAAGGAAGAGATAGAGTATAGTGAGAAGCAAAAAGTTTGAACAGGCACATTCTGCAAGAGAATTGCAAGTAGAAAAGTGGCAAAAGAGTTTGCTTTAAGCGTTGTTTTCCAAGAGTATCAGCAGCAGACCAGTTCTTTTTCTGAGGTCGATTTGCTTGTATCAATCTTGTCGAAGACCTCTTCGAGTGTCTCTAAAATTTCCAACACGCGTGGAGAAAATTCCAGACTGTTGTTTGTTTGTTGATTCGAGTTCTCGAACGGGTTTTGTTTTTCTTTTTTCATTTGTCTGTCACTTGTTGCATAAAACTTGTTGTCAAATCATGGGGAAGCATCAAATGAAATATAGGTCAGAAATAAACGCCAAACGAAAAAGAATGAAAGCAAATCATTTTTTTTCAATATCTTTTTTAGCAAATCGATATAATCGGACCCCCTTCAAATACTGTCAGCGACGGTAAAATGATTCCCCTCAACGACTCCTATCAGGAAACTGTCAGGGAGATATTTTTGAAAAAATGGAAAATATCTCTGGAAGAGAGAAAACTCCTCTTGTCGAAACCAATGGAATAATTTACAAAGCCATCTCTCAACCGAGAAATAGAAAGCAAACAACTACCCGATATCCCGTGAGTGGGTAGCTTGTTGCTGTAAGATGTTCACGAATAAACCTCTCAAAGGATTAGAGAGTTATGACCCAGTTGATTAACAAAACATGGAAGCTGTCTGCATTACTGGCTGTTGCTGCCTTTATCTCTTCGGGTTGCGGTGACGCATCCTCTTCAGGGCAAGCTGGAAGTGATACAATAAAAATCACTCCTGCTGAAGACTTGGAGCATTCTTCTGAAATGAAGACCGCTTTGATCGATCCTCCCGGTCAAACAGAGCCTGATCTTCCTCCTGAAGGATCAGCAGAATGGATACTCATGGAGCTGGAAGAGCAAAAAAGACCTCTTCCTGCGACCAACGATAAAGTTGCTCTCAAGGCAGCACGAAAAACACAAAACAATAAAATTATCGTCAAAGCAACAGAAATTATCAAACTGACGCACGAAGTGAAAGAGAAAGAAAAACTGTTTACTGTTGCTGTCAACTATCTGATGGAAGCTCGTTTGAACTTGGCGTTACTAGGAGATGCAGAAGCACAACAGGCGTTGTATGACGATGCCACTTCTCTCTATGAACGCAAACCCAAGTCAGATGCTGCTGCCATTGCGTCGCAAGTGTTGTGGCGATACATTCGTACGAACGCAAGCCTTTATTCAAAAAAAGAACCTGCTTGGTTAAAAGAACTTGCCAAGCAGTCACGTCTCTTTGCAACAAACTTTCCCAATCGAGAAGCAAAAGCCATTTCGCTGTTATACTCAGCGGGAAGAAGTTGTGAATTACATGGATTAAAAGATGACGCTGCCGACTGTTACACTCTTGTCGCACATCAGTACCCTGAAAACAAATCGCAACAAGCAGTGCAAATGGCATCTTTTCTAAGAAAGATGAACATTCAAGGAAAGTCGCTTCAACTTGCAGGTCCTACTATTGAAGGGGGCTGGGTTTCTGTGGGTGATTTCAAAGGGAAGGTGATACTTATCGTTTTTTGGGATAGTAAAAACGACCAGTGGTTGAAACAAGTGGATGCGGTTGACGGCATTGCCAAGAAGTACAAAGAATACGGACTGAAAGTAATCGGGGTCAACTTAGATCGAGAAGAACCTGAGGTTGAATCCTTTTTAGAAAAACATCCTCTTGCATGGACTCAGATTTTTTATAGCGATAAAAAACTACGCCGATGGGACAACCCTGTTGTAAAATACTACGGCGTGCAAAAAATTCCTCTCATGTGGCTTGTTGATCATCAAGGAAAAGTTGCTTCAAATAATGTGCAGCTGAAAACCCTTGAAAAAGAAGTACGCACCTTGATTAAGGCATCACGGAGCAAAAAAGAGTAGAGCCGTTTTCGTAATAATGCCAGAAGAGGTCTTCCCCCATTTTGGATGAGATGTTATATTCCACCCGACGGGGCAGTGTTCCAGAACCATAAAAGGGACACAGAAACTCTGCACATTATGTGCAAGGTTTCATTGACAGAAAACTATTGTAATTCGACACGCGAGCGAGGGGCAACCGTTGATGAAGTGAAGAGACACACAACTTATGCCCCTTTCCACACCACCAACTTTGCCCCTCGTTCACGTGCCGAATTGCAACCTCTTAAATAATATGCCTCCCTCCCATTCAAACGTTGAAGAGAAGTCGCAGGGGTAATGGGGGAATACAGTAGTTCGTAAAACTGACCGAGCCGCTCATAAAAAACATCTGGGAAGGATTCCGATGCGTACAATTGCAGTGATGAACCAGAAGGGAGGCGTGGGAAAGACAACAACTAGTGTCAACCTTGCATCAGGACTTGCCAAGCAGGGAAAACGTGTCTGCCTGCTTGATCTTGATCCGCAAGGACATGCTTCAATTCATTTGGGTGTTGACTCCGATGGCAAAATCCCCACCATTTACAGCGTGCTCGCTGGCGAGCACACGATGATGGAAACACGCCGCATGATTGCGTCGAACTTGTGGCTGATTCCGGCTGATATTGATCTTGCTGCTATTGAAATTGAGTTGGTCGATCATCCTGATCGCGAGACAATTTTGAAAAAAGCAGTGGCACAACTAATTGAATCTGAAGCCTACGATTATGTCATTATGGATTGTCCCCCTTCGCTGGGTGTCTTAACCATCAACGCATTAACTGCCGCCCAAGAAGTTTTCATTCCGTTGCAATCGCACTTTTTTGCGTTACAAGGTCTTTCGAAACTCTTAGAGACAACCGCATTAGTCACCCGCCGCCTGAACCGTACATTAAAGGTTTCGGGAATTGTTTTATGTTTGTATGAAACAGGAACTCGCTTAGCAGCAGATGTGACGGATGACCTGATGGCGTTTTTAGAACAAAGCCCTTCTGGCACTCCCTGGGCAAATGCGATTGTTTTTGAAACACGCATTCGCAGAAACATCAAACTGGCAGAAGCGCCAAGCTTTGGACAATCGATTTTTGAATATGCCCCCAATTGTCCGGGGGGAAAAGATTACGCTGCCCTTGCTGACGAAGTGATTGCCTGTGAAGTCGCACAAACAGTTTCTACTGATAAACAACTTGCAGTAGAACAACCCCATTCTGAAATTCGTCACGCAGCATAAGTCGTACGTGATTAGTTTTTTATGCTGTTGATTTTTTTCAGTTCAATAAAGGTTTTAATGCGATGGGGTTGAAATCCTCTCTCCTGCTGTTTAATGTTGGGTCATCAATCTCTTTCCCTCCCTCCCATTGACAGGCATCAAAATGAAAAAAAAACTCCTCTTGTTTATTGCGACGCTGTTCTTCTTTCTTTCCCCTCAAAATATACAAGCAACAGACTGGTCAACGTACCGAGGGAATGCTGCACGTACTGGTTTTACTTCAGAGCAAACACCAGGTCGTTTTCATTTGCGATGGGTTTTTAAATCACAGCACCCCCCAAAACCTGCCTGGATAATGTCGCGGCGATTGGGATTTGATAAAGTTTTTCAGCCAATTATTATGGGTGACACCATTTACTGGGGGAGTTCGGTTGATGATCAAGTTTACGCTGTTGATATGAAGACAGGGAAACTTCGTTGGACATTTTTCACAGAAGGTCCTATTCGATTTGCTCCTGCGGGTTGGAAAGATCGTCTGTTTGTTGTCAGTGATGATGGATGGTTGTATGCCATTTCTGCTAAAAGTGGCAAACTGTTATGGAAACATCGAGGAGGACCCAACAACCGTAAAATTATGGGAAACGAAAGATTGATCTCCCGTTGGCCCGCACGGGGTGGTGCTGTTGTTGTTGTTGATGAGACTGTCTATTTTGCTGCGGGTATTTGGCAGAGTGATGGCGTTTTTATTTATGCCCTTGATACAAAAACAGGAAAGGTCAAATGGTCGAATAAGAAAAGTGGTGGGTTAGAAATGGATCAACCGCATGGTCGTGCCAAAGCAAAAAGTGGTGTCTCTGCACAGGGATATTTGTTGGCAGACCACAACCAACTTTATATTCCAACCGGGCGTGCTGTTCCTGCTGTCTTTCAGCGTAACAATGGCAAACTTTTGTATTATCACCTCCAAAAAAACCAACGTCGAGGCGGCTCGCGTGCCATGCTGGCAGATCAATTCTTACACAATGGCGGGGTGTTGTTTGACAAAAAAACAGGAGGACTTGCTTCTCGAGTAGGGTTAGGTGCTGCTGTGGCGTTGCCTTCTGGAATTGTTCAGTCAGAAGGAAAGTCGTTGGCACAATACCGTTGGAAAGATCAAAAAACACGCGACCGAAAAGGAAAGCTCGCTAAGAGACGGGTTTTAGAAAAAAGACGTCTTATCAATTGTGAAAAGGAAGTGCTGGAATTTATTATTGCAGGGAACTATGCAATCCGAGGTGAAGACGGACGTGTTAGTATGGTTGATTATGCTTCTCAGCAAAATACAATTTGGTCTCACAAAGTCAAAGGACGCGCTTTGGGGTTAGCCTTTGGGAATGGTCGATTGATTGTAAGTACCGACAAAGGATATATTTATTGCTTTGATGGTCATCCAGAATTAAAAACGTTAAAAGAAATTCAACTTATCCAACAACCTGTCACCAAACGTTTTACACAAGCAGCCGATGAGATTATCAAAAAAACGGGCACCACCGACGGATACTGTGTGGACTTAGAATGTGAAACAGGAGACTTGGCAATGGCATTGGCTGCCAAAACAAAACTTCATATTTATGCCATGTCATCAAGCAAAGAGAAGGTTACTATTGCCCGTAAAAAAATCAATGCCGCAGGGCTATACGGAAGCCGTATTACGGTTCATCTGGCAAACCCAGCAGAATCAATTTACCCCAAGTATTTTGCAAATCTCGTTGTTTCAGAACAGTCGTTATCAGGTGATATCAAAAAAGAATTACGACTTGAAATGAAACGCATTCAACGCCCTTATGGGGGAATAATTTGTACTGGTTCTATCGGAAACATGAAAGCCCAAAGACGTGGAGATTTGAAAGGGGCGGGAAGTTGGACGCATATGTACTCTGATGCTGCAAATACGGTTTGCTCGTCAGATGATCTTCTCAAAGGTCCGTTGGAGATGGGTTGGTTTCGTGATGTTGATTTTGAATTGCTGAACCGGCACGGACGTGGTCCTGCACCATTGATGCATCGTGGTGTGATGGTGGTAGGAGGGGTGCATGGCATTTGCGCCTTGGACGCATACAATGGTCGCACACTATGGATATACAATCAAAAAGAATACCTGCGTGCCTTTGATGGGAGTCACCACGATGTGGCATCGACTGAAGTTGGAAACCCTTTTTGTATTGGTGATAAGAGTCTCTTTTTAAGAACAGAAAATCGTTGTATTCAACTCGACTTAAAGACAGGAAAGAAGATTGCAGAATTTTTGACACCAACAAAAGAAAGTGACAAAAATCGTGCATGGGGTTATCTTGCCTATCAAAATGGATTACTGTTTGGGTCGGTCTCTAATGAAGAGCACCGAGTCAGCCCACGTTACAAACGATCTCAACTTTTCAACGAATCGGTCAAGTTCTTTGTGATTGATGTCAAAACAAAAAAAATGAAATGGGAGTATTCTGCCAAGAATTCCATCCGCAATAATACCATTGCCATAGGAACAAATAACGTTTACCTGATTGATCGTAAAATTGCGATGAAAGATCGTATTGCCAACCCACGCCGCAATGGTCGCCCACGTCCTCAAATGAAGCCGAATGAACAACCAAGTGGTCTGTTGATTTCATTCAACGCGAAAACAGGAAAAATCGACTGGAAGAAAAACAAAGAGATATTTGGCACACAGCTTTCAGTCAGCAACAAGTTGAATGTCCTCCTCATGAGTTATCTGGGACAAAACCATAACTTCTTTTCTTTACCTTCTGAAGTTGGCGGGCGTTTAGCAGCACTTGATTCTAAAACGGGGGAAAGGCTATGGGATAAAAAAGCAAATTATCGGATACGACCGATTATCAACGGATCAACAATTTACACACAAAATAACTCCTGGTACTTAAAGAGTGGCGAAGCTCTTCCCTTTAAGTTGAATCGCTCTTACGGTTGCGGGCAAGTTTCCGCAAGCAAACATATGATGCTTTTCCGTTCTGCAACGTTGGGATATCTTGACCTCACGCGCGATGCGGGCGTCGAAAATTACGGAGGCATTCGACTTGGTTGCTGGATCAATGCCATTCCTGCAGGAGGATTAGTCCTGGTTCCCGATGGTTCCGCCAAGTGCAGATGCAGCTATCAAATGAAAGCATGGTTTGCATTGCAACCAAAAAGTCAACGGAATGAGTGATTTTCAATCAATGAAATCGTGTGCAAAACGCGCAGGATTTCGGTGTCTGAGTTCCCTTGATGGTTCTGGCTCACTGCCAGAGTAAGGAATAGTCCCTTCCCTGTAAATACTCTACGGGGCAACAGCGCCGATGTAGGGTTTCAATCCATCGTTTGTGCCGGGAACTTTTGTTGAGGGGGCTTTCACTTTCAAAAAGTTTGCAGCACGAGAGTCTGTTGAGTCAAACAGAATTTTTTGTCCCTTGGGGATTTTTCTGGCGGCTTTGAAAAGTTCTTTTTCTCCTGCAACGGGAGGTTTGATATCGGTTGTCATGTTTGACTTTGCTATTACTTGTGTCGAAAACGAGCCAGACTTAAATCCTGATTGAACAATTAAATCTGCCCCTGTTGTTTGGTAAAACAAGTTGCGACGAAAAGTGATTTCATTACTTTTGCCACCAGGTCTGCTCGTAAAAACAATTCCATTTTTGTTTTTGTAGAAAGTGTTGTTAGCAATCGTAACGCGTCGGAAATCACGATTCACGCCTTCAAACCAAATACCAATATCGTTTTGGTTAAAAATGGACTCTCGGATATCAATATGAAACGCATTTGTTTCAAACTTAATGGCGGCTTGCATCTTTCCTGAAAAACGACATTTTTTGATAGAAATCCCCAGGGCATCATTTCCGTTTTCTTCATCACTGCGAAATCGAATTGCAACAGATGTGGGGGATGCCGGGTTAAATTTGATATTTTCTAGTAACACTTCCTGATTGTTTGCTGTAATCCCTACGGAACCTTTTCCTAAAATACCAGTCTGGCTGAACCCCCTGATGGTCATGTTTTTCAGCGCTGTTCCAGGAAGATTACCATTTAACACACAAGCAATTTTTGCCTCTTTTGCGTCTATTGTCAGCCCATCGATATGAAACCCTTCCACATTATTAGAAAGATTTATAATCGGGGCAGCCCCTCCAGGGGCAAGCACAACAGATGCTCCACCTGCTGCAACTAAATGGACAGATGCGGGAAATTTCGAATCTGAATTGTCCTCATTGTCAATTTCAATTCGTTCATGGTATATCCCGGGAAAAATTGTAATGACTTGAAACGCATTCAGATCATATTGATCGGGGCGATAGTTTCTTTTCACATACCTCAGTGCTTCTTTAATTGTGACAAAGTGTGCAGCAGGAGAAGAGCCAACAACAATATCGCTTCCCAGTAATTGGCGAGGATCGTTTCCGACCTCGGAGTCTTTATTTTTTTTAATCTTTGCAACGGAATTCTTTTTAACGTTCTTTTCAGGAGTACCAAACAGGGCAAACATCCCCCATATCAGTATGCCCGCTAACATGACTCCCGCGACTGCCATTGAAATCATTCCAGCAGGAGTTTGTATGAATGTTTTGAAATCGAACGGCGGGTTTTGTTCATTCAATGTTGTGCTTGATGGAGATGTAACAGGTGCTTCAACGGGTTTGATTGCTGACGCCGGTTGTCTGATTACTGATGCTGGTTTGGGTTGAATGGCAGGTCGCTTGGAAATAACAGGAGCAACGCGCACAGCACTTTGCTGCATCGGATCGATAACAGATGAAGGAGGTTGGCTGGAAAGTACCGAGGGAGAGGAAGGAGACTTTCCCGAAACTCCCGTTCCGGCAGATGCTACTCCTGAATCAAGATTCGAAAGAAACGATGCGAGTTCATCTTCATGTGTTTTCTGGACAGCAGGTGCTTCTAACACAGGGTCAGGAATAGGATTTTTTGTCTGGGTATCTTGTGAAGAGTTTGCAGAGTTTGTATCGATCAATGCGTTATCAGATTTCTTTCTTTTTCTGCGTACTTTTTTGCGTGGTTTCTTATCATCAGGCTGAGCAACTCGTACACTGGAGCCTGTTCCTGCTAATGCAGGATGTGACAGCATCCATTTTTCATCTGCGCTTTCAATCAACCAGGCAGCTAAAACCGTCGCGACTTCTTCTCCCGATTGATACCGTTCATCAAGATTTTTCGCCATCATTTTGTTGATGATTGTAATCAATCCGGCTGGCACTCCTTCTCGTTTTTCTTCAATAGGAGGAGGTGTTTTTGTTTGGTGTGCCATCAAACGTTGTGCCAATGTTCCTTCTGTAAACGGGGGATGACCTGCCAACAGAAAGTAAAAAGTGCAACCCAAACTATAAATATCTGCCCGCTCATCAACGGTGTGGCTATCAAGTGCCTGCTCGGGTGCTAAATAATCTGCTGTCCCTAAAACTTTTTCATCGTGAGCAACCGTGAGAGATTCTTCATCGGTGTCGTTGAAAAATCTCGCAAGACCTAAGTCAAGAATTTTCACAACATTGGTTTTGTCAACTAGCAAGTTGCCCGGCTTGACATCACGATGCACCATTCCTGCAACATGAGCGTGGTGTAATCCTTCAGCCCCTTGTCGAATGAATTCTGCTGTTTCGATAAAATCAAGAACACCTTTTCGAGAGACCATATCCTGAAGAGATTCTCCCTGAACAAATTCCATCACAAGGAAATGGATTTCGGTATCTTTTTCAATCTCTTTATCAACATCGTAGGCACGTACAATGTTGGGGTGATCGAGTGCAGCTACCGCTTGAGCTTCTCGGTAAAATCGTCCCAGGTAAGATGTATCGTTGACGCGTTTAGCAGGAAGCACTTTAATGGCACAACGACGACGCATTAGCACATGCTCTGCCAAATAAACAGAACTCATTCCTCCCTTGCCTAGCAACGAGAGCAATCGATATTTCCCCAGAAAGAAACCTTTATGTTTTCCTTTGAGTAATTTATCTGCCTGCCAACGTGTGAGTGTTTTTCGCGCCACCAGTTGTTCTGCAATGGCTCGCGAGTCTTCCATCTTCACACCCTGTTGCTTGAATTCTTGCAAAAGGCGTTTCAGTTGGTCTTGCTCGATCAAGCCACTCTGCTTGACGACTGCCAAAAATGATTCTGCGGTCAGTTTAATTGCCATAACGTTGGGTCTACTCTACAGAAATGTGCCGTAGGAATAATACGATAGAGGGTTGATTCAAGCAAAGGTTTTATTCAAGAAATTTCAAATCTTAACGCCTGCTCTTACTCTTCCTCTTCTTTTCACCCTCTAAATTAGCAAGCAGAAGAGGTAGAATCCAGTCTTTCTTGAAAGATGTCGCTATTCTGGGGGAAATTTTAACAGTATATCCCTTACAGTCAGTCCATTTGGTATGACATTGACTTTGGTAAAATAAGAAAAGGAAGCAGAAAAACATCATTGCTGAGATGCCCTGAGTAATTTTATCAAAACGAACGTTTTCAAATTCCACGATTTCAAACCCCGCACCCCTCCAGTACACCAATCTCAGCGGGCTGCCTGCCAACCCCTTCTTCCCGATATTTCAGCAGAGGAATTAACCCCTTCCCCCGCTGCAACGTTTTCACTGAATATCGGACAAACCATTATCAATCATTTGGAAGAACTGTTTTAATGAATTCTCCAAGAGTCATTCAACAACGTTTTCTTTGTCGCCAATAATGACATGCGGAGAACCAAGCGTTTTTTCCGATTCAATTTGCTCTGCTATCCCGGTTGCATCGAGTGCGAAAAGAGGACTAATTTCAACGGGGACATCTTTCGGAACATCGATGCCTGCTTGCGCAAGCCACTGTGTGTGGATGACTGTCAACGCAGC
>UOGL01000164.1_pt1 | contig 15376 bp, 16 predicted proteins | sample 1990131 | NCBI WGS metagenome assembly UOGL01 (sample SAMEA4728526, study PRJEB27164) | hydrothermal vent metagenome | biome: marine basaltic hydrothermal vent biome; feature: marine hydrothermal vent; material: mineral | place: Pacific Ocean | collected 2011-06-14/2011-07-23 | depth 1741 m | reverse complement strand
GTTAAAGTTTTTTCAAGAATAGTGTTTGCGATGGCGTTTTATCAGATTGTTACTGGTAATGATTTTGCGGTGACATATTTGGTCTTAAAGAAGAATGGTGAATAGCCCAATAGAGAGCAAATCCCGCAATGCCAAAGGTGAACACTACCCATCCCCAAACAAAAGGACTCAATAAAAAAAGTCCAAATGTAGATGTCTGCAATTGTTTTGCATCACGATTAACCGCAAGAGCTAAGATAATATCCATGATGAAGGAAAGTGGTATCAAAATTGTTGCTAATCCGATAACAAGAGTCATGTTTTGCGCCCAACTTATTTTATCTGCTTTGCATAATTTTGTTGATGTAGAGTGCCTCTAATACAATCAACAATAGATTACGATGAATGCTCAAGCTTTACCCAAAGGGTAACGGAACGGGGCGTAACACGAAGGGGAAGACGCGTACTGGTTTTCCCATCGGGTATTCTGCGGGGTAAATCAACTGGGCGGCGCGGTCTGCTGCAAATTGAAGGGATGTTAATTCCAAGCCACAGTAATAATCATCACCCGCTTCAGCTGCAACATCTGCAAAAACTTCACCCGCAGAAGCCGCATGACGACGGACACCATGAATACTGTTTTCTCTTACCTTCACGCCTGCTGCGGAAAGTTTGACAAGCCCTTTCAGAAAACGTCCAACAGTTGAGTCTTGCCCACTCACACGCCAAAGGCGTTCCCACATGTCGTGGCATTCCCAATAAAAACCGATGTTAAAATAATCGATTCCCAAAAGGTAGTTCCGGTTTTCTTCCCACTTGTCAGCAGAGAGTGGTTTCATGTTTCGGGTTCCTCTTCTCCCGTAACTATGTCCTTCCAAATCTCGAATAGGATGAGGTGTTCCAGACCCTTGAACATGGGCGTAAGGAGGCAAATCTGCACTGGGTAATAAACGGGGAATTTTTGTTTCAACAGACATTTTTCTTCTTTCTTTTTATCAATCGTTCTCTCTATAAATTCCTGCAAACAGACCTTTCACATAACGTTATTCAAAGAGCAATTGGTTTCACTCGATGAAGGGCGATGGCTCGTGCCGCTTTGGTAAAAGGAGGGTATTGTTTTGGCAGGGAGGGTTTCAATCTCTTTACTTCTCCCTTCTACGATACCCATTTTCCGACAAAATTTAAGAGGAGTTTTTCCAAATTTGAAAAAAAAGAGAAAAATAATAGACAAAAGTGATGATTTGGCAAGCTTTCCCTCCCCTGAAACCCCGCTCTCCATAAAAAAATGAGTCAGCGGAGCCAGGAAACGATATGTCCAGTAGGGAGATTCTCCAAAAAGATGCAACTGTCAGCACTTCTTCAGACTTCATATTGAAATTGAATCTGCCTTGGAGAGTTCACGTTACGGTGCCGAACGTGGGTGCCGCAATAGGTGGATAAATATATGCACCACTAATTTCCATACCAGCGATGGATGACCCATTGTAGCGTATTGGAGTATTATGCGAAGAACACTGATACTTATTCCACGCCTTTCCCTCGCGGCGGGTTGATGGTGTCTAACTTTGATGTGACCATTAATAGCAACGGACGTTTTCACTCAGACATTTCGGCGAACATTTGTGCGGCTGCGGCTTGAATTTCGTCAGGCGTCATTTCTTGGAGTTGAGTTGTTATTCCCCATTCGTGTCCGAACGGGTCGCGCACACGCGCAAATCGTTCGCCCCAAAACATCTCTGTGGGAGCCATCAGTGCCGGTAGCGACTGCTGAGTCTAAAACGCAATGTTATTTTTTTGATTTTAAGGGAAAACGTTCAGGATGCTCAATTGTTTCAACAGTAAGATCAACATCTATGTCTGGCCAGTAAAAGTGTCCTGATAATTGTTCTTTAACATTAAAAATTGATTTAACAGGCTGGTCCTTAAACCAAGGGAATTCTTCATATGACATAAAGAGTTCTTTGTCATTGTATAAAATCCAAATGCCGTGGCTTGAGATATTTGTGACTTCAACTGCTAAAGTGCTGTTGCCATGCGATAACGAGTTCATTGTAATGCTCCTCAATAAGAGATTCGATATTTTTCAACTGACTTCTTGAGTAATGATAATTTTTTGATAGTTCAATTTCAGGTTCTAACCAGATTTTCGCCTCTCCATCTCCAGAGACAACATGAACGTGCATTCGTGATTCTTCTCTTGAGAAGAAAAAAAAACGAAAACCGTTTTCTCGAAATACCGTTGGACTCATATTTTATTCTCGTAATTTTGATTCGTTTTAAGATAACCCCGCGTGGCTGGTTTGACAGCCACAACCAAAATAAAATGATTGACGTAAAACATCTTTCAATAAAGGAACGATCTTTTACGTGAGTAATACAAAAGGAGGAACTCTGTTTGTATTCGAACAGGTGCCATTGGTTTTGCTGACCTTCAGTGATGTTATTGCGTCAAGAACATTCTGGTCAAGAGCGAATTGGTGAAAAGGCATATTCTTTTTCGAAAAGCGAATTGGGAATCTGCTGTTGATGGCTTGTTCTTCTTTCTGAAATTGAATAGTCTGATTGATGTAGAAATAAACCAGTATTGGTCTCTCTTCTGTCGTCAATTATTTTAGAATCAGGAAAAGCTGTGTCTGTGACAAAAACTCAATTAGTCAGTTTACCCTTTGGGAAAGAAGAGATGTTTTCTTGCGAGATGGCAACCGAAAATGTGGTTGCTTGTCAAACAGGTCCTCGTGCAACAACCCGTTTGCAAGAAAAATTGATTGCCAGGTTACGTTCTCCTATCGACTTACCCTCACTGGAAAACTGTTTGCTTCCAGAAGATTTGGTTGCCCTTGCGTTAGAACCGCACACCCCATGTGCCCCCGATTTGATCGCGGGGATTTGGACGGTTCTTAATGAATGTGGTGTTCCTGCGGACCATATCACGATTGTGCAAACGTTCGATCCTATTCCCGAAACACCGCCAGATGATCCACGTTGCTTGTTGCCAGAAGAAATTCGTGAAGTAATTAAATGGAAGTTACATATTCCAGCCGATGAAGAGAGTTGCGCTTACATTGCAACAACCTCATCTGGAGAACGGGTTTATTTAGCACGAGAAATTGTTGAAGCAGACTTCGTGATGACTGTTGGACAAATTGCTTTTAACTCGGTAATTGGTTTCTCTGGAACGAACTCTGTTTTCTATCCTGGTCTCTCAACAAAAGAAGCATTGCAAAAATCACTCGGGCAAGGGCACTTAGAATTAGGTCCCGAAGAGATTCGACCATTAAGACAAAAAGTAGACGAAATTGGCTGGTTGTTGGGGACACTTTTTTCTGTCCAGGTGATCCCCTCAGCGGGAGGGGGCGTTTATCATTTGTTAGCAGGCAATATGGATTCTGTGATGAAGCAAGGGAAGGAACTTCTCTCTCAACATTGGCTAATCAATTTGCCAAAAAGACCTGAAACCCTGTTGCTTGCAATTGACGAAGGCGTTGCAGGTGAAGGGTGGAGGCAAATAGGAGCAGCCCTTGCTTCCGCCAGACGTCTTGTGAACAGAGGAGGGCGTGTCATTTTATTAACAACACATTCTGAACCGATCTCTTCTGGAGTCGCTCTTCTTCAGCAATCAGAAACACCTTCAAAAGCATTAAAAAAACTACGCAAAGAGTTACCCTCCGATCTTATTGCCGCTTCGCAAATTGCTCAGGCAGCCGAGTGGGCAGATATCTATTTATTGAGCAATCTTCCCAACGATCTTGTCGAAAACCTTTTCTTCATTCCACTTGATAATGTTTCCGATGCTGTCCGCTTATTGACTCAAGCAGACAACACTCTTTTCCTGAGCTCTGCACAACATACGTTTGGTTGCATTGAATAAAAAGAGGCTTGATTCTTTGACGACTCTCTGACTCTTTTGGGTGCACATTGGGGTTTGCAATACTCATTTCATCAGGAGAGGGTCGCACAGACAACAAAGTTCTTTGTGCGACCCATCATGATTGTTGTGTTGTTGATTTACTCCCAGCCGTAGGCGTCGCGTACATTGACCATTGCTTCTAAAATATCGTTCCAGGTTTGAGGTTGCATCATGATATCGTTCGAGAACATACAGCCGTCCCAGCAGATGTGTTGATATCGTTTGTGGGATTCCCCATTTTCTTGTAACCAGTAACCTGCTCGCTTGACAATATCTAACTTGCCATTTTCATCTTTGGGTAAACAGTGGCGTCCTGTTTTGTCATGCGAGCCAGACCCTTTGACCGTTGCATCATTTTGGGCGACATGAAAATCAATTGTCCAAGGGCGTAAAGCATTGGTCATTGTGGTGTATGCTTCATCGAGTGCTGCTTCATCTGTCCAATCAAAGTCCGCAGGAAGGAGGGCATCTTCTGGAGCGTTGTAACCCAAAATATAAAGAAGAGTATGTGCCATATCTGCCTGAAAGCCAAGTGTTTTCGGGCGGTTGACTGCTTCAAGAAGTTTCACCATTTCTTTCCAACTGTGCATTGCACCCCAGCAAATTTCCCCTTCTGCTGCGAGTCGTTCGCCGTACTCTTCTGCAATATCACATGCTTGGCGGAATGTCTCAGCGATTTTTTCTGTGTTGCCAGCAGGGTCTTCTGACCATTCTGCAACGCCACTTCCTGAATCAATCCGCACAATTCCATGAGGGCGTACGCCCATTTCTCGTAATCGTTTTGCAATGTTGCATCCCTTACGAACCTGCGTTAAAAAGTTGGTGCGTCCTTCTCCTTCATCCATTGCAGCCCCACCGCCGGTGGGGGGCCAAACAGGTGCCACAACAGAACCAATCACCAAATTGCGTGAGGTGACTTGGTCTGCCAATGCTTTCAAATCATCATCTGTTGCATCAATACTTACATGAGGGTCAAACAAAAATAAATCAATGCCATCAAACTTGGTGCCGTTGACTTCTGCTGCTGCGGTCAGGTCGAGCATTGTTTCTAACGCAATAGGCGGCTCAGAATCGGCACCTTTACCAACAACACCGGGCCACGCTGCATTATGAAGTTTAGGGAATGAATTTGACATAAATAGTTCCTTGTTGGAAGTGTGATTTGAGGGTGAATGTATTTGAAATCCGAAATCCGAATATCTAAATCCTAAACAAATTCTAAATACGAAATTTTAATGTTCAAAACAAAATTCTATTCGGAGTTTTGTAAGATTGCGCTGAAGATTCTCATTCAGTAAATCCCCCTCCCTTTTTAGGGAGGGGTTAGGGGAGGGTCAAACGGTATGAGTTAGATATACCATTCATTTGCTAATAGAACAATAATACTGGCGGTCTAATAACAAATGGAATTTAATCAACATGCCACGCTGTGACCCTCCCCTCAATCCCCTCCCTAAAAAGGGAGGGGAGGCTGCTCTCTCTGAATCGTCACGTTATTCTAATAATCATGTTAATCTTTTATTTTGATCATTTGAATTTCGTATTTGTTTAGGATTTCGGATTTAGTGCTTAGGATTTCACGCACGATGTGCTCCGACAGCGGGGGCTTCTGGTTGTGCGTTGGGTCCGAAGTAACGAAGTGATACCAAAGGAGTTGTACCAGTGTTGGTGATTTGCACACCTTCTTTTGCTGCTTTGGCGGTGACAAAAACTTCATCACTTGTCATTTGACCAAAGCGAATCATTGCGGGCGTTTCTAATCGCAACTTGCCGATGGTCCCTTCACCATCAACGGTAATCCAGCCGTAGGCTCCTCCGTCGGTAATGGTGCAAGTGGCACCTGGTTCGATGGTTAATTCTTTGGCGGTAAAGAGTTGTTGTCCACTCACTTTGCCGTACACAATCCATCTATCAACCCAACCTTCTCCTTCGGTGCAAACAACCGGTTCAAGATAATTATTCTCTTTGAAATTCGGGTCAACGTTTTTCTCCCAATCAAGAGCATCTACTAAGTACGCGTTATCATCATGATGTTCTTCTGGAAAATCTTTGGTCAACAGCGAACGAGGAACCGCACGCCCTTCAACCATCGATTGATACATTCCAAAAACATCACTTCCCCATTGTGGTTCATAGGTCACAAGACTTCCCGGTGCATGTAATACACAAGGAGGTATCAACCAGCCGGTTCCCGGTTTGAGGCGATACGCTTTTGAAAGATCAAGAATGCCATTGTCTCCATCGTTCCAACGGTCAAGACAATCTATGACATCTTGCTTTGATGTTCCCGGTTCTAACCCCATAAAGGTATAAGGGAAGTTGTTGCCGATGGCGTTCATTTGGGGGGGGAAATAATACGATTCTGGTTTCCCTTCCAACCCTAACAATGCCGCTTGTTCTGCATTCTGGTGCATGTGATGCGGGATGGGTCCCATGTTATCAAAGAACTTCGAGTAAACGGGCCACCGTTCGTATTTATTCCAAATTTCCTCACCAATGATGTCTGCTTTGAGTTCTGTAATGGCATCTCGCAGCGTAAATTTCTCGCCACCAAAAACGATATAGCTTAGCCCTTCATCGTCAGGTGCTCCTTCATTGGCAGCAGCGGTTGTTGAACCAAACCAGCGTTCATCGATTCCCCCCCGATGTGTTCCGAGTGCGTAATAATCTTCGGGGTGAAGTTTTAGCCGTTTTCCTGGTTGCAAGAAAGAACGGGGAACCCATGTTGGTGCCAGGCGGAAAATCCCGCCACCTTCTGTCAAAGCATCGATTGCCAATTTTGCGACGTTAGCCATCATCTTTCCTTCTTATATTGATCTGTTATTGTTTGGGCGGATTATCATAATAGTTGCGAACCATTGTGGTCATTTTTCTCTCGAATGAAAAGGAAGAGAACTCATTTGATCGCATGAAACAAAGAAAAATGATACAATTAAAAAAACTGATCACTGAACACTGATAACTGAATACTCTTTACTTATGTTAAACATTGCTATTCTCGGAGCCACCGGCTATACCGCTTACGAACTCATTCGTATTTTGTTGCGTCACCCCAGCGTGAAAATTACCGCACTCACGACAAGACAAAAAGATGCACCGCACATTTCAAAAATCCATCCGTCATTATTTGGACGGCTTGATTTGTGTTGTGAAAATCTTTCAATGGAACAAATTGCAGAACGTGCAGAGTATGTCTTTTGTGCGTTGCCACATGGGGCGAGCATGGCTTCGGTTTCTGAATTATTGCGGCATGGTTGTAAGGTGATAGACCTTTCTGCTGACTACCGATTAAGCGACCCCGCCATTTATGAAAAATGGTACGGCTTGGTACATACTGACCCCACTCGATTAGGTTCCACTGTGTATGGGTTACCTGAATTGAACCGTGACAAAATTGCAGGACAAGACCTCATTGCAAACCCCGGTTGTTACACCAGCACCGCGATTTTGGCATTGGCACCATTGTTAGAACAAAAACTAATCGACCCGCAAGAAATTATCATTGATGCTAAAAGTGGTATCAGCGGAGCAGGACGGTCTCTCAAATTAGGAACGCTTTACGCAGAGTGCAATGAATCGGTCTCTGCTTATGCTATCGGTACGCATCGCCACACGCCGGAAATTGATCTCATTCTTTCGCAAGCAAGCGGTGAAACTGTCAAAGTCATTTTCACGCCTCATTTGATGCCAATGGACCGAGGCATTCTTGCAACTATCTATACTAAACAAACCACCGATGCCACCGAAGAAGAACTTTTGCAAATCATGAAAACTTTCTATGAAGATTCTCCCTTCGTCCGCGTTGTCAATCATCTCCCCGCTACTAAGCATGTGACTGGCACCAATTACTGCGACATCACCGTAAGAAAATCAGGCAATCGGTTAGTGGTACTTTCCTGTTTAGACAATCTCATCAAAGGCGCCGCAGGCGTTGCAGTACAAAATTTTAATTTACTTGCAGGGTTTGATGAAGGGACGGGGTTGGTTGTTTGAAATAAACAGTTATTTAGCGACTAAGGGATACTCGATAAATAACTGTCTGGTTTTCTGAAACAATCATAACCCGACGCGTGAGCGAGGCAGGGTCAACTTTGTTTTTGATAAACGTACCGAAATTCCTTTGACACCTTAATACCAGATTCAATCACTCTTACGATTGCTTGAATTCCACATCGCCCTGCCTCGCTGACGCGTCGGGTTAAGATGAGTATCATGTTTGACATGCGACAGTAATTTATCGAACGCTCCTAAGTCATTACAGATTTTTTAGAATTAAAAAGGGAAGAATTGTATGGTGAAACAGATATTTCCTTTACGTTATTCTCGTTGATTGCTTGCTGTTTTTTTATGATTGACTGCTTGTGATGTGCGGGGTAATGATGTTCCATTTTTTTGAACGTACTGGAAAGTTGTCAGTTCTGCGAGTAGTAATCTTTTATGAATAATGTACTGTGGCGGTGGACAATTGGGAGGTGTTGTCAATGTTTTCAAAACGTGGACTTCTCCCATTTGAGAAAGCTGTTCGAGATGCCCTTTTTGGGTGACGACAAAAACGCGTTGCTGTTTGTCGAGTTCTTTTTGTAGTAGCTCTTTATCTTCTGCGCGAAATGCTGGTTGTTGCAGATAGTAAATCATGGGGTCTTGCCCTATCCGAAAAACACAGATATTTTCTTCTGCAGAAAGTGATGATCGAATCTCCTGCATAAAATAAACAACGGGCAACCGATGGTCTCGCCCTGGAATAATCCAGCCGACTGTTCCAATATACAAAACCAATAATGCAATCAACGCAAAACTTCCTCCCCAGGTAAAACGCTTTTGATAGAAGAACCAAAGAGCAATCAGTCCTAACAAAATAGGAATGATTGAAACCACAAGAATCGGGTTGATCAAAAAGGGCCAAGATTTAATAGAAAGAATTGCTGCAATGGTTGGTCCTGCAATAATCACTGTTGCCCATAAGTAAGCCCATGGCTTATTCAAAAACGGTTTTCCATCACGTACACGGGCAACAATACGAGCAAATGCTTGCCCAGACCAAAGAGAAAAAACAGGTAGCGCTGCCATAATGTAATGCTTATGTTTGTTTGGCTGAATTGTCACAATGGCAAGCTGAACCAAAAACCAAATCCATAAAAATCGTTCGTGCGCATCTTTTCTTTTCCAGGCACGCCATGCACTGTGCGGAATGGCTGAAAGGGCAAGGGGTGTCCAGGGAAGTGTCAACCAAAATAATAACGGCAGGTAAAACCAAATGGGAAATTGCAAGCCGTCAAGTGTTCCGGTGGCTCGAACAACCAGTTCGCTGTTCCATATTTCCCATGCTTCAGGAAGACGTTGTGTGACAAGATGGGGCCAAATAATGACTGCTGCTGCCAGCAACATCAAACCAATTGGATGAAAAAAATTGATGACTTCTTTGTATCGTTTTTGTATCAAGTAATAAAGACCACACGGAGCAATCACCATTGCTAGTCCGTAATGAAACTTTGCTAACCAACTGAGAGACAACAGCGCAAAAATCCCAATCCACCGCGCATGATATCTCTTTTGTGAATCAGAAGGTGCGCTTTCAATAATGAGAAACATTGCAACAGTCATCAGCAGAAAATTGAGCATATCGACTTCTGCTTTACGACCATACATAATCATGTATAAAGAGGTCAATTGCACAAATAATGTTCCAATGGCAGCACTTTTTCCATACCATCGAAATGCCCAATACCCCATGAAAATTGCCAACAATACCGCAGAAATGGCAGCAGGTAAACGGGCAGCAGCGAGGTTGATTTGTTCTGTTTCTCCCCACAATAAAGAAGAAACAGCAACAGTCCAGTAAGGTAACGGCGGCTTTTGCAATCGTGGAAGACCACCAAACATTGGGACAACCCAGTCGCCACTTTTCAGCATTTCGCCAGCAGGAATAATGGCAAACCCTTCGTGAGAACTGATCGTTCTTTCTTCCCCCAAATTGTAGAAGTAAACAACTCCTGCAATCAATGAGAAGATAAGAACAAACAACGTCCACTGCTGTTTCGACCAGCGAGAAGAATTTGGTGTTCGAATGACTGGTTGTTCAATCGTCATGTTGTTCATAAAAAAAAAGTTGATTTCAGTATTGTTTTACGCTGCAATCAGGCAGCTTTGCGGTCTTGATAGGTGGTGAATATTTCTTCGGTGTCACTCGTTTTTTCTGTTGATTCAAAGTTCACCCAATGGCGCACAGCGTAAGGTTGTTGATTGCGGACTTCGAAGTATGTGCGTGCTCCGAGTTCTCCCAGCATTCCTAAAACAAAGAATTGCATTCCAACCATCAGTGAAAAAACAGAGAGCATTAACAAAGGATTGCCAGTCATATCAACTTGTTGAAAGAGCTTCATTGCCACCGTAGCAATTCCTGCGACAACCCCAAAAGTTCCACTCGCCAATCCTGCAATGCCGAAGAGTTTCATCGGGCTGACAAGATGTTGCGTCAGGTACTTGACCGTAATTAAATCGAGCAACACACGGGTGACTCGACCAATGCCATACTTTGTTGTTCCGTATTGACGGGCATGATGTTTGGTGACAACCTCAACACATTTTGCCCCGCGCCAACTTGCCAGTATCGGAATAAAACGATGCATTTCGCCGTACAGTTCGATCTCTTGAGCAACCTCACGACGAATCGCTTTCAAGGTACACCCTAAATCATTCACCGGAAACTTCGTCACTTTCGAGATCAACCAATTGGCTGCTTTGGAAGGAAGTTTACGATTGATAAAAGCATCTTGCCTGTTCTTTCGCCACCCATGAACGAGGTCGTATCCTTCGTTAATTTTTTCAACCATCATAGGAATGTCGGTCGGGTCATTTTGCAAATCGCCATCCATCGTGATAATGATATCACCCGTTGCATATTTAATGCCCGCACTCATGGCTGCGGTTTGACCAAAGTTACTACGAAACTCAATCAATTTAATGTGTGAATCGCTCTCTGCCAAATTGCGAATTTTTTTATTCGAGCCATCTGTTGAACCATCGTCCACAAACAGCACTTCATATTCACAACCCATTTGAGGAAGCACGTTTTGCAGCGCAACATACAAATGAGGCAACGTCTCAACCTCATTACAAATTGGTATGACAACAGAAATATCCATCCTTGGATTCCTTTTATATCAGTTCATTATTTACCCCGCAGCGCAATTTTCTTCTTCGCTCATGTGCGGGAATGCTTTGCGACAAAGGGTCATTTGATATTGGTACGGGGGAAGTATTGCAGAAATTGAAATACAGGTCGAGATGGATTTGTTATTCCTACAAAAACAAGTAGAATAAGCAAAATCATTTCCTGTTCATTAGCTACGAAAAATAAAAATGTCTCATTTTGCCACCCGACTTCACCATGCAATCTGCCAGAAAAAAACCTCTGCACTGGTAGGACTTGACCCTCGATTTGATCTTCTTCCGCAAGAAATTATTGCTGCTGCGCGTGCCAGTCAAACAGATAAGGCATCTGTTGTGGCTGCTGCGTTTGAGCAGTTTTGTTTGCGGGTGATTGATGTTGTTGCCCCTTTGGTTCCCGCAGTCAAACCACAAGCCGCCTTTTTTGAAGAGTGGGGACCTGCTGGAATGCGGGCACTTTGCAACGTAATTGCTGCGGCACGCAAAGCAGGGTTGATTGTTATTTGTGACGCCAAGCGCGGCGATATTGGCTCAACCGCAGAAGCCTACGCCCGAGGTTGGTTAGGGGGAGCAACTCCAGAGTACCCCTGGCAGGCAGATGCTTTAACTGTCAACCCGTATATGGGTGTTGATACATTACAACCATTTGTCGATGTGGCGGTTGAACGTGGTGCCGGAATTTATGTTTTGGTACGAACAAGTAATTCTGGCTCGGGCGTTTTTCAAGACCGTTGTTCTGATGACCTCCCTTTGTATCGGCACGTTGCAAACGAAGTCGAACGCCTTGCAGAAAAAACCGCAGAAAAAACTTCCACAAAAGGAGATGGCTACGGTTGTGTGGGAGCCGTTGTTGGTGCGACCTATCCCAAGGAACTTGTCGAGTTACGTGCATGTATGCCTCACGCTCCGTTGTTGGTTCCGGGGTATGGCTCTCAGGGAGGAGGCGCAGCAGACGTCATGGCAGCGTTCGATTCCAATGGACTGGGCGGACTTATCAACAGTTCAAGAGGCATCAACTTTGCCTACCAACGTTCCCCCTACAAAGAAGAGTTCGGCGAAACGCAATGGGAAGCAGCCATTGAAGCAGCTACCCATGCAATGATAAAAGACTTAACCTGGCAGTGAGCCAGAACCATAAAGGGAACTCAGACACAGAAATCCTGCGCGTTTTGCACACGATTTCATTGATAAGAAATTAAAGTAAAGTGGCGATACTAACATCTGTTGAGTTCGCATTAACTTTCTACAATTTCTTTTTCTTTGAAGGGGTAGCAGGTGATGATGGCTGCCAGGAAACAGAGAGAGACATCAAACGTGTTGATATACATTGACCGTTTGTGATACTTCTCAAAATTCATGTCGCGTGCTTTGCCGGGGGGGGTGACCATTTTAGCAAGAGGTGTGTAAACGTGACAGTAATCGACCATCATTGTGATGAGTGCCATTGTGGTTAAAAGTAAAGCAAAAATAATTCGCTTGCGTGAGAATGCAGAAGATGTCAACGCAAACAATCCAAACAATAACGCAGTTCCAAGAGAAGACCACCCCACAATATAGTAAGGTGGAAAGCGAATCGTCACTAACACATCTTTCACGGGCGATGTGAGAAAAGGGTTTGGAGTCGTCACTTCGATGACTCCGGTAACGACAAACAACACAGCAGCCCCTACCCAAAAAGATAACGCAAACCGCATGAACATCAAACCAATTTTTGCAACCATCAAACTCTCCGAACTGTTAATAAAATATAATTCTGACTCTCTTCCTCGCTGCAATTTTTATGGCTTCCATTATATCCTCCGCGACAGGATGACACAAAGAAGAAGCAGGTTCTTTATGCAATCGTTTACTGATTAAAATCACTCTTCCTCTTTTTGGCAGTTATTTTGAGTTTGTTTTTTTCTTTTATTCTCGATAATTCCTCTTTTCTTTCGAAACATTGAATTTATGTCGCTGTTTAATGAGAAGAGAAGCTGCAAGTTCTTGCAGCAGTTGTCGAGTAGAATCAACCATAGTTTGCACAAAACCTTCGGAAGGACTTTCCCATGAAAACAAGACTCATCACAACTGTTGCAGCGACATTGGTTGCATTGCTATTCACGGGTTCCCTTCAGGCAGATTCCAAAAGAGGTAAGAGAGGGGGCAAAAGCCGAGAGGAAAGACGTCAAAAAATGCTCGAAAAGTTCGATGCAGATGGTGATGGCAAATTGAATAAAACGGAACGAGCACAAGCAAGAGAAGAAATGAAAAAAAGACGAGGCAACCGCAGTGGACGCAATGGACAGGGGCAACGAGGACAGGGGCAACGAGGACAGGGACAACGGCGTCCCAAAATGTCTAAAGAAGAGTTCATGAAAAAGTTTGACACAAACAACGACGGCAAACTGGATGACCAGGAACGTGCTTCTGCCAAAGAACAGATGAGAAAAATGCGTGGCAACAAAGGACAAGGGCAACGCGGACAAGGGCAACGCGGACAAGGGCAACGCGGGCAAGGACAACGGCGTCCCAAAATGTCTAAAGAAGAGTTCATGAAAAAGTTTGACACAAACAACGATGGCAAACTGGATGGTCAAGAACGTGCTTCTGCCAAAGAACAAATGCAAAGAATGCGAGGCAACAGGGGACAAGGACAACGGGGAGAGCGTGGTCAACAACAAAGAGGTCAGCGCGGACAAAGAGGACAGGGGCAACGTGGTCAACGAGGACAGGGGCAACGAGGTCAGGGACAGCGAGGTCAGGGACAGCGAGGTCAGGGACAGCGAGGTCAGGGACAGCGAGGTCAGGGACAGCGTGGTCAAAGGCGACAAGGGCAGGGGCGAAGAGGACGTCGTCGCTAAACAGTATTGTGATATCAAGTTGTTAAAGGGCGACCCAAACGCGACAGTTATTTACCGAGCAATACTCACTGTCTCATCGTCTTGTATTTGTGTTTATTTCGCAAACCAATACACATAATATAAACAGATAAAATTGACCAAGAAGGTTGTTTTCATCGATAAGTATTGGTAGTGTGAGTACGACGACTTAGTTCAAATACTCGCCCCTTTATCAATAAGGATACTTTCGATGAAAACGCAAAAGAACCGCTTCGCTTTTCTCTTGGCATTTTTACTTCTGCTTTCTTTTTCTGCAATCAAACCCACACACTGCCCTGCACAGGGGGCTGCTTTTCAAACATTAAAAAGAGCGCAGGCATTGGCAGATGGTCAAAAAACAAATGGGAAATGGGTGAATCTTTTTGACGGAAAAACGCTGAATGGATGGACAAAACGAGGTGGTAAAGCAGACTATAAAGTAGAAAATGGTACCATTGTCGGAACAACAATCGAAGGTTCTTCCAACACGTTTTTATGCACCAAAGATTACAGTGATTTTGAATTACAGTTTGATGTTTTGTGTGATGTGAAATTAAATTCCGGCTGTCAAATTCGTAGCCATGTTTACAAAAAAGAGACTCCCCACCCCACAAAGCCAAAGCGAAAATTTCGTAAAGGGCATGTGTATGGCTACCAATGCGAAATTGCTCACAATGGAACAGCAGGTAACTTTTGGGATGAAGCCCGCCGCACAAGATGGCTTGCTAAAATAGATGCAAAAGCAAAAAAAGCATACAAAAATAACCAGTGGAATCACTACCGCATTGTTGCCAAGGGAGACCACATTCAATCATGGGTCAACGATATTAAAATAGCAGACTTCCACGACAAAACCGATGCTTCCGGTTTCATTGGCTTGCAGGTGCACGCGATTAAAAAAGGAACCGGACCGTATTCCGTTCGCTGGAAGAATGTGAAAATTAAAGAGTTGAAATAGCATTGGCTTTTCGTTTATCTCAACAAATACAAATGAGTATCACAGTTGAATTTCTCGGTATTCCGCGCGTGCGTGCAGCGGTGGCATCTACTGTGGTGGAAGCCACCACAGTAGCAGAGGCACTGCAAGCTGTGGGTGCTCTCTATCCGCAACTTGCCAGGGATTGTATCGATGGCGATGCTCCTCGCACGGGATATCTGGTGAACATTAACGGATTGTACTTTACAACAAACCCTGCCACAAAACTCAATCCAAACGATGCTGTTCTGTTTCTGTCAGCAGATGTTGGTGGATAAACTAAGAGATGCAAGGCTATTTAGTTTATGGGTCTGCTATTTTTACCAAGTTTTCAATCTGATACAGCCAGGTAAGAACGTGTTGAAAATAACTTCCCGATTGTCACTCAATAAACTCGAAATACGAAATTCAAGAGAAGAAAAAGGGGGCAAACCTCTTTTTTATCGAGTTGTGGTTAATCTAACAAGTAATTAGTGGTAATTATCGGTG
>UOGL01000389.1_pt1 | contig 15520 bp, 12 predicted proteins | sample 1990131 | NCBI WGS metagenome assembly UOGL01 (sample SAMEA4728526, study PRJEB27164) | hydrothermal vent metagenome | biome: marine basaltic hydrothermal vent biome; feature: marine hydrothermal vent; material: mineral | place: Pacific Ocean | collected 2011-06-14/2011-07-23 | depth 1741 m | reverse complement strand
TTTTCATCACAAACAATTTCTTGAATGCCATCACCTAAAAAGAGTGCGACATCTTTTTGACGTAACTCGTCTTCAAGAGGTTTTGCCATCTCTTTATCAAGCAACGGCAATACTTGAGGTTGCAGTTCAACCAATGTGGTCGTAAGACCTAACCCGATAAATTGCTCGACCATTTCAAGACCAATAAAGCCGGCTCCGACAACAAGCACGTTTTTAATAGAATCTCGGTCAACCAATTCTTTAATAATATCGGTATCGGGAATGTTGCGAAGTGTTAAGACATTCGATGCTTCGACTCCTTCAATGGGCGGGACAAACGGTGAGGCTCCTGTTGAGAGAATCAGTTTGTCGTACGGTTGCTCGAACTCTTCGCCCGATTGCAAATTGCGAACAGAGACCGTTTTTGATGTGCGGTTGACTGCTGTGACTTCGTGCTTTGTACGGACATCAAGCCGAAAACGTTTGTGTAAAAATTCAGGAGTCGCAACAAGTAGCTTCTTCCGCTCTTTAATTTCACCCCCAATATAATAAGGCAAGCCACAGTTCGCGAACGAAACAAATTCATCTTTTTCAAAAAGAGTAATCTCCGCTTGTTCGTTCATTCGACGCGCACGCGTTGCAGCAGAAGCGCCCCCGGCAACACCCCCCACAATAACAATTTTCAACCGATTATTTTCCGACATCTCTCGAGACCTCCCTATTGGTATTAAATGTAACAAGCTGCATTATAGCAGGACGATTTCAAGAAAACAGCGTCACGATTATTTCTAAACCTGCCGTTGCAATAGTGCGGTGTATGCTCCGTCGTGGTTCTTTTGTGGAACTTGTTTCTGTTCTTTAATTAACTTCATCTCAGGGTGAGATTGCAGAAACGTTGCGATAACATTTTGATTTTCTTCCGGCTCGATGCTGCAAGTCGAATAAACAATACGCCCGTTTGGCGTAATACGGTTTGTTGCTACTTCTAATAGTTGTAACTGAATTGCAGGGAGTTCTTCTAAATCTTTCGGGATAATACGCCATCGGGCTTCTGGGCGTTTATTAAGGACTCCCGTATTTGAACAGGGGACATCCAGTAAAATGGCATCAAAGGGTCCCTTGGGAATTGTTGCGAAATCGGTTTTATCTATCAACTCTGTTTGAATCATATCGAGACCAAGTCGCGTTGCGTTTTCAGTTATTTTGTCCAAACGTTTTTCATCTACATCTGTTGCAATCAGAATTCCTTTGTTCTGCATCATCTCTGCAATGTGTGTTGTTTTTGTTCCAGGAGCAGCACAAAGGTCTAGCACTTCTTCGCCTGGCATGGGGGCTAACAAAGAACTCGCAAACAAAGCAGAGGGGTTCTGCACAACAAACATTCCTTCATTAAAGCCGGGTAATTGCGGAATTTTTATTTGGGACTGTTCCAGTAAAATCGCTTCTTCTTCCTTTCCTGCAACGGCAGCGATGTCTGACTTCTGAAATAGATTCAGTAAGTCTTCTCGTGATGTTTTCAACAAATTGACACGCAACGAAAGGGGCATGTGCTTGTTAAGGTGAAAGCCAATGCGGCATAATTCCTCAAAATCAAATCGCTCTGCCCATCGTTTTGACAGCCAAAGGGGAAACGAAAACGCACTCGCAAAATAATGTGCAAAACTTTGTTGGGGATTAGGGAAACAGTCTTGCTCACAACAACGGTACTCTCCATTGCGCGTAGGAAAACTTTTTGACGTGGGGGTGGTGGTGGTTGTTTCAGATATTAAATTACGACTGACGCCTCGTAAAACTCCGTTGATAAATTTTGTCCAGCGGGGTTTGTGGATTTGTTTTGAGATATCAACCGTTTCATAAATAGCAGCATGAGGAGGGACGGAATTCATGAACGCAAGTTGATAGCAACCGACTTGTAAAATTGTCCAGAGTTCCTCTTCAACATCTTTTTGCAGTCGGTTGATTTGATTTAGAATGAAAGTATCTAACGTCGCTTTTCGTCGTACTGCACCATAAACCAACTCTGCAACAAATCTCCGATTGGCATCGGAAACAGGCTGTGCAGAAAACTGTTCTGCCATCAAGTCTGCAACATACTTTTTTGTTGTACGATGTTTGTTCAAAATATCAAATGCAATTAAACGTGTTTGGCAAGAGGTCTCTGACATATGGTAAGTTTTCAATTTTTAATAAATTTTGTGTGAATGAATGGTTACTGATAAGTTTTAGTAACTCTCTGATTCTGACGCAGCTACCCTGTTCAAATCGGTTGCAAGAACTTCTTTCATGGCTTGCACAGCTTGTTGAATATCTTTTTGTGAAATATCTAAATGCGTGCAGGCACGTAATTTTTGTTTTCCCATTGCCCCGATGCCAACACCTTTTGACTGAAGTTTTTTCAAGAACTGTGCAGCGGTACCACGTTGAGAATCGAGATGAAAGAAAACGATATTGGTTTCAATGGTCGTGGGGTCAATTTTTATTCCATCGAGTGTTGATATTTCTTCTGCAAACTGTTTTGCATGCTGATGGTCTTCTGCTAAACGTTCGATGTGATTTTCCAGTGCATAAATTGCGGTTGCTGCAATCACTCCGGCTTGTCTTAATGCGCCACCAAATATCTTACGGGCACGGCGGGCACGCGTAACCATCTCGCGAGAACCAACAAGAATCGACCCCATCGGGCAACCCAACCCTTTCGAAAAACAAATCGAAACAGAATCAACATTCTTTAACAATTGTTTTGGGCTGTAACCTTTTGAGACAATGGCATTAAAAAGCCGTGCACCATCCATATGAACCAACAAACCATTTTCATGTGCCCAGTCGCACAGGTGGTCAACTTGTTCCAGTTCATATGATTTCCCCCCGCCGACATTGGTCGTGTTTTCGAGACAAAGTAAACGGGTGGGTGACTGATGCTGGTTGTTTGCATGCACTTCATCTTGCAGAGATTCGACATCAAGCATTCCGTCTGGCGCATCGATGGTGCGGCAGGTCACCCCACTTAAAACCGCAGGTGCCCCTCCTTCATAAAGAGAAATGTGTCCCGTTGCATTCAACAGTAATTCATCGCCCGGCTGGCAATGAGCATGAATCGCAAGTTGATTCGATTGCGTTCCCGAACAGGCAAAAACTGCTGCCTCTTTGCCACACATTTCGATGACCATTGCTTCAAGTTTATTGACTGTGGGGTCTTCCGAAAGCATATCGTCTCCCAACTCAGCAGAGACCATTGCGTTGTACATCTCTTTTGTTGGTTTTGTTGCGGTATCGCTTCGAAGATCAATCATTTTCACAGACATCGTTTTTCCTTACGGGTATTTATTGTTATTGCGATGTCACCATCGGGAACATGCAGTAATTTCTTATCAATGAGTCTTATCAATGAAATCGTGTTAAAACTCGCAGGATTTCTGTGTCTGAGTTCCCTTGATGATTCTGGATGACTGCCAAGTTAAGAACAATGAACATTTTCCTGATAAATTGCAACGGGTCTGCTGTTAAAATTTTCGTGCATTTGTCATGAATATGGCGTTTACAGGGAGAAAAAAACGGTACTGGGCATCCACACACAATTTTCTTGCACCCCCCCGTGTTGAGGTGCGGGGAATTTATCTTGACAAAAAAAAAGGCTGCTGATAGATTTCCGTCCGTTTCTGCAATTTTTCCTATCTTTTTCATTGTAGGAAACCTCTTACAACTCGTTGATTCAAATTTCTACGGATGGAACAGACAAGTATGCAAACCTTACTTAAGTTAGTGAAAAGTCAGTGGATTCTGATCATTATTTTTTCTGTCGTAATCTTTTTTCAATTGCAAAGCAGGGGAAGATTAAAGCATCATATTGCCCCAGATACTGGCGGTTATACGTCAATTGTCAAAGCACCTTTTGGGGCAGAATGGCTTCAAAAAGTACGAACCGTGGGGTATCCCATTTTCTTAATTGTCAGCGAGAAAATTGCATCGGTAGAAGATATTCCTGTGATGCATTTTTTGTTCTTTGTTGTGTCAGTTTGCCTCTTTTCACTTGCGTTGCAAACGTTAGGGGTTTCTGCATTGTGTAATGCGATTATCTGTTTGTGTTTGTTGAAGTCTAAGATATTTATTTTCAACCCTCACGTTGTTCCCGATGTGGTTGCGTGTGCTGCTGCCATTGCTGCGGCAGGTTGCACATTAGCACTCATGAAACCGACTGCACACAAAGGGTGGTGGTTTGGCTTGGCAGCATCGGTTTGTTACAGCTATCAATTGAAACCTGTTTACCTGTGTATGATTCCTTTTGCAATCATCGGGATTATCATCGGACGGTATTTGTATGAACGCTTTCATTCAGAAGACTTTCAGACAAACTATCAACGCCTTGCTATTGGTGTTGTTGCTGTTGCGGTAATTCCTTTTTTGGGGTTTTGTACGCTACGCTATTTTGTTGTTGACCACTTTGGCATTGTTGCCTTTGGAGGATATAGTGCTGCCGGAGTAGGAGGTTGTTTGCTAGAACAAGAAGATGTTGCAGCCCTTCCTACCGACTTACAACCTTTGGCACAAGAAATTATTGATAGAAGAAACAATCCTGAAGTTCGACTTCAGGGAGGAAGAAAAACAACACAATGGCAACCTGTTGTTGATAGAGAAAAATCGTTACGAATTAACTATGAAAACTTTGTTGACCAATATGATTTTGTACTTTATTGGGCAACCTTACGTGCCTCAAGAGAAAAGCTTACAGGACTGCCCAAGGGCAAAGCTGGGAAAACTTTCGATATTGTCGTGAATCAGCGGCTTTCTCGATTGTCTCATCTTATCTTCAAAAGACATCGAGAAGACTATGCTTATCTGATAGGAAATTCATTTCTCTACTCTTTTCAGGAAATCTCTGTAACGTTTCGTGCAGCCTACAGACTTCTCAGATGGGGCGCAATTCTTTTTGTTATTCGGCTTTTGGTTGTTTTTGTCGCTAAGAAAAGATACGGAATCCCTTCGCAATTCAATAAGAAACAGTATACCCTTGCAAGCCTTATTGGAGGGACTGCGTTACTTTTCTTTTTAGGAAACATTGGAGTCATCTCTTTTGTTGAAGTCCCTTACTTTCGATATCTTTGTGCTGCTGTCTCCTTGCTGCCAGCAGCAGCAGTTGCTTTTCTTTTTGCTGATGCAGAAACAATCATTGCCACAATTTCTCGGTACCGAGAGCAAACCAAAAATAGTCGCTTACAAAATACCGAAGACTTTTCAACAGAACAAAGAATGGCTGCATAAGTTGCTGAAAGAGCGATAAACCACAGCCCGATTTGTAATTGATTTTCCAGCATGGCTGGTTTGACAGGTCGTGGAGTTCCCCGTAAAAATTGGGTATACACGATTACGAATAAACGTTATCCTAAAGCAGAGCAAGCTGCCGTAAAGTATACAATTCAGAAAACAGCCCCTTGAGCAACTTCTTGAAAACTGAATCACTTTCTGAAAATAACTCGCAAACCCAGGAGAATTAAAACATGCGAAGATTTCTACTAACGATCTTACCATACCCTCTGTTTGTGTTGCTGGCGGTTTTGTTGATTGTGGAACAAAATCGCAAACCAGCGATTCCTGCCAACAAACATCTGTTGCCTGATGGTATCGCAGTGAATACTAAATCCACCGCCGATAAAACAGCCTCGAAAGATGAAAAACAAAACTCACATGACAAGTATCTGGTCGGTTCAAAGCAACCTGTGTCAGAAAATGTTAATTCATCGACCAGCCTTTCTCGCCTGGAGTCAGCAGTCAAAGAAGCAGACCAGAAGACATTACAACGACTTTCTACAGAGTTACCCAAGCAGTATGCAGATGACTTTGCAGTTTTGGTACGTGTCCATTTGAAATTGGCAGAGGGTTGGAACCGGCTTGAAGACTTCTCTCGAATGCAGACTGCACTCAGTGATGCAAAAACGGCTCTTGATGAAATTCGCTGCCAATATATGGTAATGCAAATGAAACAATTATCAATACTCGCTGATGCCGAAGCCCTTCTAGGTAATTCGGACAACCACCAAAGAATCCAACACCAGATAACAAGACTTCCCATTGAGCGCGAGCTATTTACGGAAAGCCGTCACTTTGGCGAAATATGCGGTTATCACACAAATGCTGCTTGTCAATTAATTAATGGTTCTCCCATTGACAAAGTGCATGAAGTGTATGTTTGTATGTGTGCTATGTTTGTCATGGCTAGAAGGTACGGGGAAGGGTATGACCGCATAGCTAAACAACTCAGTAGACCTGATTCTGCTTATAACATAGAAGGGCAGCGTTTCGTCAGGAAGTTTGAAGCTGTTTTGAATGCAATTATTAAGAATTACGAGCCGCCGGGGAGTGACCTACATAAGCATGCCAAAGCAATTCTCGAGCACATCAAAAATGATTGATTAAAAAAAGAAGAAGGGACTTAAAAAATGCGAAGATTTCTATTAACAATCCTGCCGTATTCACTCTGCATGATATTAGGTATTTTGCTCATTGTTGAATTGCGCCGTGAAAGTTCTCAACCGCCCATCAAACAAATATCGCCCCGAGAGAATAAAATCAATCCTGTCCCTGTAGTTGTCAAAGATTCGTCAACAGACAATCCTAAAGAATCAAAACAGCCCCTGTCTCGACGTGATCAGTTGAAAGCAGATATTGCCCGAATAGAGAAGCTCTCTCTCAAACAAGACAAAGAAATCATCAAAAAACACAATAAACAACTTACCAAAGAGCTTATCCAGAGTTATGCCAATGACCCTGCCGCCTTAGCAGAGATTTATATTAAACTGAGTAATGCATGGAATTGGGCTGAGTCCCACACTGAGGAGCGTGCGGCTGCACTCCAGGCAGGACCGTTGATTGAGAAAACCCGAATCGACTACGCAGTTTTAGAGATGCAGCGACTGCTTGATATGGGGAAATGTAAAATAAAATTGAAAGATTTCAAGGGGGCTCGAAAGCAGTTCAATCAAGTCGCACGCTTTCCTATTGAAGATGAATTTTTCTCAAGTACCATCCTATTTGAGAAAATGAAGAAGTTACATACCCAGGCAGTCCTTCACTATATCAAACTGACTCCAGATAACGAATTACATAAGGTGGTCTACTTACCATTTGCCAGAGCAGAAATTGATCGGACATATCCCGAAAAATCTAAAAAAATCTATCGAGCGAGTGACATTAAAACAGCAAGATTTAAAAGTAAATTTATAGGTGTGATCGGAATAATTCTCGAAGACGAACCCGTCGGTAAACCGATCCGAAAACATGCCCTTGGGCTGTTTGAATATATCAGATCGGGACTTTTTTAAGTTCAAGCCTGAATTGATTCACTATGTGAATAATTACTTCTTCCCCAGGCAATTGTTTATGCCGCAATAATTGAGAGAGTGTTTATATTTGAAGTCTTCTGCGACATAAAAAGATCGCGCGCCCACTATTCACGGGGAACTCCATGTTTACTCAATATATTACTCCAAATAATCACTTTAGAAAGCTGGATAGACATCTGGTTTTTTTAGTTCTTCGTTTTTTTCAGTGGTGTGCATTCTAAAGTCAGGCTGTTTGAGTGGGGCATGATGAGTTGCGAGGTCTCTTCGGGTGCAAGGAGAACGCCGTAGCCACGTTGCTTTTTGGGTGGCATCTCTTCCACCACGCGAGCCATATCAAGCAGAATACCTGCGAGCATTTTGAACGAATGCGAATCTCCTTCAATAACAAGAGATTGCTTTTTTGCAGGAGGATTCTCACCAACGGAAATGGTAACTTCCCAATCCTCTTCTTCGATAATTTCAAGAATCGTTTTCATGTTTTTATATTATTCATACTTGGCGATGTTTGGTTCGGGAACTTCTTCAAGTAAACGGGTGACGATATCTTCTGTCGTGAGTCCTTCTGCCTGTGCTTGAAAGTTACAGGAAAGACGATGTCGTAAAACGGGAATTGCGACCTTACGAATATCGTCTAAAGAGACACTGGGGCGACCATCCATCGCAGCGGCAGCTTTGCCTCCCGCAATTAAGTATTGACCAGCACGTGGTCCTGCTCCCCAATCAACCATTTCCTTAACAAACTTGGGGGCAGAGCCATCACCCGGACGTGTTGCCCGAATGAGACGTGTGACATAATTAATGGTCAACGGAGTTGCTTCGATAGAGTTAATTTGTTTTTGCAAATAGAGAATCGATTTTGCAGAAAGGACTTTACGAATTTGCGGCTTCTCTCCAGAAGTTGTTGCCTCAAGAATTTTCTCTTCTTCTTCAAGAGAAGGATAATCGACTTTAACGTTGAACATAAAGCGGTCGAGTTGTGCTTCGGGAAGGGGGTAGGTTCCTTCTTGTTCAATGGGGTTTTGTGTTGCGATAACGAAAAAAGGTTCAGGCAAATCGTAAGTCGTTTGCCCGATGGTTACTTCATGTTCTTGCATTGCCTGCAAAAGTGCTGCCTGCGTTTTGGGGGGCGTTCGATTGATTTCATCTGCTAGAAGGATATTGGTAAAGACAGGACCTTTCACAAAACGAAATTCGCGTTTCCCTTCATCCGTCTCTTCGAGAACGTTCGTGCCGGTAATATCAGAGGGCATTAAGTCGGGAGTAAACTGAATTCGTTTGAACTGCACATCCAAGATTTTGGCAATGGTGCTGACAATTAAGGTTTTTGCCAAACCAGGAACTCCCACCAAAAGGCAATGTCCCCCCGTGAAAATTGCAGAGAGAATTTGCTCAATCACTTCATCTTGTCCGATAATGACCTTGTGAAGTTCGTTCACCATTAAGTCATGATGATTTTTGAATTTTGCAAGGAATTCGTCGAAATCTCTTTTTTCTGTAGCCAACGTACCATCCATTCATGTTGAAATGACTGATTATTTTCTTATCAATGAAACCGTGTGCAAAACGCGCAGGATTTCTGTGTCTGAGTTCCCTTGATGGTTCTGGCTCACTGCCAGAGTAAGTCAATCTTGAATCAAAAGAGGTTTCCCCCTCCAGTATTACAGGGAATCAATCCCACCATTCTATAAGGTTTAATTCAGTATTCAATGCGGTCGCAAAAAATGGTTCTCCCTGCTATTTTTTTAATAATTAAGATTGAAAAGGATTCAGTCAACGGGTATTATTACGGGTGAGGATACTTTTCTATAAGTAACAATGCTGTATCGTGTTGTGTCTCATTTTTACTTTTTTGTTTTTTACTAAAAATAGAGGGAACTCTTCTCTAGGGTTAAGCGTCTCAATAAATGGTCTCATTACCTTTTCTTTTGGATTGACGAGGTCACTCTTTTACATTCAGGCAGTTTCTGTCAAAATCATATTGCGGGCTACATATTTTATTCTTTCAACATATTCAAGTTGGTTGTGTAGTGTTTTTTAAGCGATAAACAAATTCTCAATTTCTTCTTTGTCAGGTCACTTTGGTAAAGAACTCTCTGGTTGAGTACCCGTTGTGCGGAAGATTCCTTTTTTTTTGATTAAGTCGCTTCAAACTCTTACAATACTTTTAGTTGTGGTATATTGAATAAATTAACTCATCGGTAAATACTCTATAATCTGCCGAGTTTTCATGTGTTGTTATTCAAAAAGAGGGTATGATTCAGGCATGACACTCTACGACAAAAATATAAAAAATCATCAAGTATAAATGTTGCAGTAGTAATAAGTTGAACGGGAGAAAATAAGATGGCTGAAAATCAAAGTTACTGGGGAATTGATATCGGGCAGGCAGGCTTGAAAGCAATTCGTTTGCGCTACGCAGAAGCTGCGGGGCAAGCAATTGCTATTGCATACGATTACGTTCCTCACCCGAAAATCCTTAGCCAGCCCGATGCCAATCCTGATGAACTGATTCCACAAGCTTTAGAAACTTTTTTATCGCGTAACGATGTCGATGGAGATGTTCTCGCAATTAGTGTTCCGGGGCAATCCTCTTTGGCGCGTTTTATTCAATTGCCTCCTGTGGAAAAGAACAAAGTCGCAGAGATTGTCAAATACGAAGCCAGACAACAAATTCCCTTTGACCTTGACGATGTGATTTGGGACTACCAAACGTTAGGGAGTGGCAGCGAAGAGGGAGGCTACATGCTTGAAGCAGAGGTTGGCTTGTTTGCGATGAAAAGAGCAGACGTGCTTTCGAACTTAAAGCCTTTTGCAGATAAAAATTTAGAAGTTGAGCTGATACAAACTGCCCCGCTGGCTTTGTATAATATGCTGACTTACGATCAATTTGGTGATCGCCCTGGGGCTGTCAAAGAACAAAAAAACTACACCATTGTTTGCGATATGGGAGTTGATAACACAACGCTTCTTGTTAGCAACGGCAGAAAAATATGGTTGCGAAATGTTCCTATTGGAGGGAATCATTTTACCCGTGCATTGACCAAGCAAATGAAGCTGACTTTTGCAAAAGCAGAGCATTTGAAATGCAATGCAACAAAATCTCCCGACCCGCGGGCAGTTTTTCAAGCATTGCGACCTGTCTTCAATGATTACGTTGCAGAAATTCAACGTTCGATAGGTTACTTCTCCAGCGTGAACAAGGAAGCAACTATTGGTCAGGTTATTGGTGTCGGAAATGGTTTCAAACTTGCAGGACTGCAAAAATTCTTGCAACAAAGCTTGCAGTACGATGTTGAAAAAATTGACAAGTTTCAGGCACTTGTTGGGGATAACGTGTTACATGCCCCACTCTTCGAAGAGAATATCCTCACTTTTGCTGTCCCTTATGGGCTGGCTCTTCAAGCAATGGGACAAACAAGTATTACAACCACTTTGTTGCCCCCTGAAATTGCAACCGCACGCAAAGTGCGAGCCAAAAAGCCTTGGGCAGTTCTTACCGCTGCCATGTTATTGCTGGCAATGTCTATCTCTGCCATGGGCTATGCAGGGCGTAATCAAACTGTCAGCGTAAAAAAGTTTAGTGATGCCGAACAGACGGTTAAGACATTCAATACAAAAGTGAAAGGGAAGCAAGAGGTGTTTGACGGCATGAAAAAAGCGTACGAAGAAGCCGGCAAACAAGAGGATAACTTACTTGTCCCGCTGAGAAATGGCAACCGGTGGGCAGAGTTGCAGAAGTCTGTTAATGGATGCTTGCCTCGAGATGTTGGTGTTGAAAATGACATTACCACGCTGACAAAAAAGAAAATGGTGAAAATCAACGCCTTTACCGCACAGCGAGTTGAAGATGTAGGAGTCTGGTTCAGTGAATTGCAAGGTGGTCAAAAAGATTACATGCTTGAAGACGAAAGAAAAACAGGCGTTGCTCCCCCCAAGGGTCCCGGCTACATAGTGACATTAGATGGGCACCATTTTCACAATGATGAAGAAGAGGGGAAATCCGAGATGAAAGGGGTGCTTTTTGTTAAAAACACCTTGTTAGCCCATTTGCAAAAATGGACATACCTCCCCCCCAAATCGTCTAAAAAATTAGATATTCGCAAACTTGGTATTTCACACGCAACAATTATTGCCAATAAAGCGGATAATGATTTTCGGATTGAAGAAGATGGGCAGGGCTTTTCTGATACGAACGGTTTGTCAGAGAGTGCTTATGGTTCAAGAGGAAGGGGAGGAAGATTTGCCCCGTCACGTTTTCAATCCAAGGAGGATAATGAGAAGGAAGAGGAAGTCGAACCAATTACGAAAACAAGTTTCAAGATTCAATTTATCTGGCAGCCAATTCCCCTTCAAGATCGAAAAGATACCCCTCCAGAAATTGTCCTCGAAAAGAAAAATGAGTAAGAAGAGTCTCCCGTTAGGGAAGAGAGTTTATTGTTTATTAAAAGTTCAGTTTATTATTAGGTTTTGTGGAGAGTACAAATGGAAAAACTTCGTCCCATTTTAGAACAAAAATTTTGGGTTCTCTCTGGTGTGGCTTTGTTACTTGTTGTGACAGGTTGGTGGATGGGAACCGGCAGTCTTGCAGCGGAGTATACCAAGCGAGAAACAATACTAAAAAACCTCAATGCCTCTACGGGGCATTCTCCCAACGATGCCATCAACAGCAAAATGAAAATCATTACTGATGTCAAGGAAAAGCGTCTTGAGGAGACATCCCAATACCTTAAAAAAGAACAACAGGGGAGTGGCGTTGAAACTTGGCATCGTAAGATGGTAGGCTACATCAAGGGCAAAAAGTTTTTAGATGATCTTAAAATTGAAGCGAGGGAGACCTATAAAGAATACTACCGTAAACGGAAACGAAAAGGGAGTATGTCGATATTAGAGAATATGTGGAAAATTGCGCGCCCGTTCGATATCGAAACAGGGGAAGGGCAATGCGATGTCGCTATCGAAACGTTGCCTCAAGTTCCTGAAGATCAATGGGGACTCATTGCACCAAGTTCTGAAGAGGTTTGGTACGCTCAGCAGGATGTTTCATTGGTTTCAGCTTTGTTGAAAGCAATTGCTGGTACGAACGGAGAGGCTGAAGGGATTGTCAAAGCTCCCGTAAAAAGTATTGTGAAACTCGAGTTGTATGCAGGAAAAAGAAAACCAGATGGCACACCAGACAACGGGCAAACAGAAGACTCTCAAGAAGGGGCAGATGCTGCTCCCCAACCTGGAACAACCGCCGGTTTAGGTCGCTCTGAAGGAGAAACGATGGGAAGAACCACAAGTGGCTCAGGTACTGGGCTTGCGATAGAGTCTGTTGATTTCCCAGCAGAAAACGAATTTGGTATCCCAGAGACTCCTCAAGGAGAAGGACAGCCCGAGGGAACCCCTCAAACAAATCCTGTCCCTGGCTCAACAGATGTCAAAAATGAAGAAACGCTCCCTAAAGTCTACATTGATGATGACCCAAAAATGCCATATAAAACACGCGGGTTTTATATGAAAGTTGTAATGGACCGGACAAAAATTCCAGAACTCCTTGTTCAGTTGGAAAACATGAAATACCCTGTTGAAATTGTAAGAGTTCATCAGGCAAGTCTGAAAGGTACTTACACAAGGGGAACACAAAACTCTCTCCAAACAAGAACATCACAACCAGTGGAAGGTATCAGCCCGTTTGGTCGATCGAGCGTGGAAAGAGAGCCAGGAAGAAGAGAGTTTTCCTCACTACCAGGAACGAGCATTGTTCAAAAAAGTACGATAGAAGAAACTGCTCAAGTAACATACAAGCAAGCAATGAAAAATCCACGACTTTCTGAAGTTGTGATTGCAGGAATTATGTATATTTACACGCAGGAAAGCAAAGATAAAGACAAAAAAAATGAAGATAAAAAATGACATCATCATTTGATGAGTGACTGCTGGTAACGAACTAAAACAAAATAGAAAATCAAAACTTTCAAACCTTCCGCATTTTGCAGAAGGCTTCATTGAAAAAACACTTTGGCAAAAGGAGTTTATTATGAAACTTTCAATTAAAGATATTCACTTTAAGGAATTACTTGTCAATCATGGTGAGAAAATTGTCTTTGGTTTAATTGCTTTCATGGCAGTCGTTATCATTTCTCCCATCGGGACAAGCTGGACTGGCTTTGATAAACAGCCTGAAGAATTCAAAAAAGCTGTTGAAAGAGGAGAAGTCGCACTGAAGCAAAACACTTGGTCTGATGAAATGTCTAAACAGTTTAATAATCAAAATAACATCCTTGAAAAAGCGGTCCATCTTATTCCCGAAGAAAAAAAGAAGCCGAAAATCATTGCTGAGATGCTTGCCAAATTTGGAGGCATTAAAGATTTTGACCCTTCAATTACTAAGCAAGCAGAACTCTACGGCGAACCCAAATTTTATCCTCCACTCATCAGTCCTATTGTCACATCTGAGCAATTTGTGATGCAAACGGTAACTGAGATTGAGGGGGGAGATGCAACCCTCGAGACTCCTGGAGGTGTTCCTAACGTTCCAAAAGCGAATGGTGGCAAGTTTGAGATCAAAGGCGGTGGTAATAATGCGGCTGTTCCAGACAAAGCGGCTGATCCAGATGACTCAGAAAAATCGGAACAAAATGAGGTTGTCCCAGTCAATACAGGGGAAGGGATGAGAGCAAATGTCATTCGATTTGTTTTTCCCATAGACAAACTTTATGAAGCAATCGCAAAGGCGTCTCATCGAGAAGTTGATGACATTAAACACGATGTCGAGATACTCGGCTTTGACATTCAAAGACAAGAAGCGACTGCTGGGCCAAATCCCTGGGCAGGAAAATGGGAAGACATGAGCATAGAAAGCTCAATAGAAGTGCTCAAAAAATCGGCAGGTTTTGCAGAAGACAACCTTCATATCAGTGCTAAAGATAACGCCCTTACAGAGCCGATGCCAATGCGAGTAATGGGGTATTGGGACGAGTTGACGTCTCACCCGCTCATCAAAAAATTCCTCTTAAAAGAAGAAGATATTAAAAAACAAAACGAGTTAATAGAAGCGATCAAAAAACAAAGTGACGAAAACTCAGGGATGAATGATCCAAATACCGTTAAAATACCCCGTGGTGGATTTACCGGGCTGACACGCAATTCGGGTAGTATGACTCGGGATATTATGGAAGGTGATAACCGAAATCAAATGATTGAGGGGATTAGAAGGAATTATCGAAGCGATGGACCTGACAGAGGAAGGACTCCTGATGCAGATGATATTGAAAACCAACTTGCGGTATTAAGCCCTTATTTACTCTTTCGGTATCTTGATTTTGATATCAAGCCAGGAAGAATTTATCGTTACCGAGCACGCGTGAAAATAAAAAACCCAAACTTTAACAGACATTTAGGAGACGTGACACGCCCTGCTGTTGCACAGGGAATCGCAAGAGACACACGTTGGAGCGAACCAACACCACCTGTCCTTGTTCCTCCTGATGTGAAAATGTTTGTTGAAAGAATCACCATCCCTATCAAAAAAACGGAAGGTCCAACAGCATGGTTTAAGGCTTTTGTCTGGAAACCAGATGCAGGCACTGTTGTTTACAAGCAAATGGGATTTTCACCGGGTGAAATTCTCAGCAAAAAAACAAACACTTACGTCCTTAGACCGGGGTTGAATACTTTTAATAAAGAGGACATTGAGCTAGGGACAACGGAAAAGATTCTTGTTGATATCGATGATGACTCCTTCGTTGATAAAAAGATCAAAAAGAAAGTGGTTAAGGATTTGTTTGAAGACTTGGGATTATCACGTATCGAAAAAAATAAAATTAAAATTGGTACTGTTGGACAAGTCTTAGTGGTTGATGAATATGGACGTATGATATTTCAAAATGCCTTGGCTGATGAAAATGACAAGAATAAAAATTACGCTCAAATTGACGCACGTGATAAAGCTCTCAAAGACTTGAAAGGCGCAAAGAAAAAAGAAGAGACTGAAGGAATGGAAGAAGACGACCTTCCCTAAAGTACAATGATGGAAAACGAAACAGGAAGGCGCAGAGGCTCATTGAAAAACCTTCTATGACGCAAAGCCTGTTGGTTTTTGGAAAAGGGGGTAAGGAACGTCCGTTAAAATCCGAGGTCATAGCCCGATGCGTCAGCGAGGAGAGTGCAGCTTGTTTTTATCTTACACGATTGAGTTTGGTTGAGATATTGTTACCTGAAATAAA
>UOGL01000031.1_pt1 | contig 16022 bp, 11 predicted proteins | sample 1990131 | NCBI WGS metagenome assembly UOGL01 (sample SAMEA4728526, study PRJEB27164) | hydrothermal vent metagenome | biome: marine basaltic hydrothermal vent biome; feature: marine hydrothermal vent; material: mineral | place: Pacific Ocean | collected 2011-06-14/2011-07-23 | depth 1741 m | reverse complement strand
TTTGTCACGTTTTGTACGAGATGCCTGTTTGTCTGCAAGGAAGTTTTTTAATTGTTGTGTTGTGGGAGGAACACCCGATAAATCGAGATAAATACGACGAACAAATTCTTCATCGGAACAAAGGGATGAGGGTAATGTTTTTACCCGTTTCCATTTGGCAGCAACCAACTTGTCAATTTCATTATTGAGAGAAGGATTCTTCCAGACAAATTGATCACGGTTTCCCATAACTGTTAGTGTGGTGGCTGCATAAGCCCCTTCGTACCGAACCAGTATTGAAGATTCACCACGCCTGAGCGCGGTTAGCAAACCCGATTTATTTGCTTTGGCAACTTCAGTGTTGCCACTTTCAATAAAGGCATCTGCTGTGACATCACGTTGTACGCCATTCGAATAAGTAACAACAGCACGAAATTGCAGTTGCTGACTTGCCCGTTGCACGGTGGGGTTTTGAGGAGAAAGTTTGATTCCCACAACTTTCGGGACATTGGTTTTTAGCTTTGCACCATCAGCAATCCACTGCCGCACAATTTCATAAGAAGGGGTATCAAGCGATGTGCGTTTGCCTCCTGCATGAGGAACGCGTGCTGTTGCTTTTAACAACATTAAACTATTTTGAGGAGAGGCAAAATCGACACGTCGCCCAGCATGGTCTTCTGAAAATGCTCGCAAATCAAACTGAGGATGCCCTCCTCGCAACGAGAGTTTGAAGCCTGCTTTCCCTTTGTTGGCACCATGACAACTTCCTGCATTACACCCCAGTCGTGTTAATGTCGGTTTGACATCACGCATGAAATCAGGATGAAATTCTGCCTGAATATTTTTCGTTGTGACCGTTGCGAAAACGGTTTTATGACCTAGCGTAAACGACAATTTTGTCACGCCATCTTTTTGAGGACGAAGAAGACCTGAAGGTGAAATACTGACCAGTTCGCCACCCCCTGCTACTTTTACTTGACGAGTGATATCAATTTTTTTACCCGATGCCAATTGTGCTGTCACCAGAAATTGCAAATGGTCGTACCGATGGTCAATAACTGCACTGGTAGGGATAACGGCAATTGACTGAACTTGATCACTGGTATCTAATTTGTTTCCATGAAAAATTTCGGTCTCTTTCACTGTTGCAAGTTTTGTTCGAGTTGCAACAGATGTTATTCCTTTTGAAAGAGGGACTGACGAAAAGGCTTTCAACTCTTTACCGGTTTCTGCTGCGATAAAGTGAATCATTCCATCGGAACCAGCAGTGGCAAATTTCTTTCCATCGGGATGAAAATCGACAGCAAAGAGTCCACCATTTGGGACAATGTTTGTCGCAATTTCTTTCACTCCTTGCTTGATGTATTCAGCCAGCTTTTTCTTTTCTATCACAGTGCGGTTAACGACTCGTTTGATAGCAATTGCCTTGATTTCTTTAGGATATTCACTCGTCGCTTTTACGGAAGAGAGTGTGAAATGTCCCCTCAGTGAATCACTACTGACAGCAACAATACGGTCTCCTTTCGAGCTGACAGCGACGTCAAAAATACGTCCTTTCAAACCAGAGAACTTATGAATCAGGTTTGCATTGTCTCCAATAACTCGTTTTGTTTCTCGAAAAACTCGGAAGATTTTAGGAACACCATCTGCCCCACCAACAAGAATTGCATCAGAGCCAGGAGTCAATGCGACTGCTGCAATGCCACCTTTCAATGCACCAGGAGTAATCGAAGTAATGTTATCAATAAATTGCTCGGTGGCGACTTCAGTTAATTTCGCAGTGCGGTCTCGACTGACAGAAATAATATGTGTTCCCTTTTTTGAGAAAGTCGTTTGCAATACCCAGTCACCATGTGCCCCTTGATACAGTACCTGCTTTCCTGTTTTTGCATTGATGGCACGCAATGTATTATCGGTACAACCAAAGGCAATCAACTTGCCATCGGGTGACCAACTCGCACCAAAAACGGTATCGTATGTAACAGGAACAGAGAGAGTCATTTGACGCTTGGCAACATCCCACACTTGCACTTCACCCAAACGGGCAGGCAACCCACCTGTGACCGCTAAGTATTTACTATCTGGAGAAAATGCAACGGAAGTAATACGTTCTGACAACCCCACCAGCCTGGCAACAATTCCTGAACCATCTGCGTGATGAATTAAAACTTCATGATACCCACCCACTGCAAGGAGTTTGCCGTCAGCAGAAAAATCGAGTGCACCAACAATGGGGCGCCGATTGTATGTGGGGGGGTGCTGCATGTCGTAAACAATTTTATCACTTGCGGGGGTGTCATCTTTGGCACCTTGTGCAATCCATGTTTTGATAATCTCTATTTGTTTGGGATTCAAAGGTGGTTTTCCTTCGGGCATTTCTGCTTCACCTTTTTGAGGGGTAATCATTTCCAGCAAATGACTTTTCGCAGGCTCTCCTGGAACGATTGCAATTTCTTCTGATTCCCCCCCTTTAAGAAGTTGAGCAAAGTTTGTCATCACATATTCGCCCTGCGCTTTGGCTGGCTGATGACACCCTTGGCAGTGCGCCTGAAACAACGGACGTACCTGTTGGTAATAGCTGACTTTTTCTGTGACTTCAGCCGTCGGTTTTTTCTTTGTTTGAGGGGCTTCAGCATAAAGTGCAAAAGCAATGACCAAAGCAAACAAAGGGCATCCAAACAGGAAGCCAGCAAAAAGGGTACGATTCCAACGCATTGAACAATCTCCGATGTACTCTATTTCAGTCGTCTCAAAATAACTAACGAACAATCTACATCAATTCAATTAGCAGAAAAGTCGCAAGCATTTGAGGTGTTTATGAGAGCACCAATCCACCATTCTATCAAGAACAGGGTAGCTTTGATTTACCAGGGAAAGCAGGCAAACATCAGCAGGCGGGAATATGCCGCCACAACTGAACTTTACACTTTTCAAAAACCATTACCGTTTTTAAAAAATATTAAAATCCAACAACGCCAGCATACTCTGTATAAGTTAGGCAAAAACATTCAAGTTTGCAAGAACAAAATTAAAATTGTTTACAAATCGGGGACAGTAAAGTGAGCACAGACACAAAAATCTTGCGTGTTTTGCACACGATTATTTATTGACTAAGAAATTATTCAATCACTGGTTTGCGCCATTCACACCCGCTTTTTTTAAGTAATTCTTCTGAACCACGTGGTCCCCATGTTCCTGCATAATAGGGTTCTGGTTCAACTTGTTGACCTTCTAGGTATTCTAATATAGGAGTGCAAAATTTCCAGGCAGCTTCTAATTCATCGCTACGAGTGAACAATGTTGAGTCACCACGCAAAACGTCTAACAGCAATCGTTCGTAGGCTTCCGGCAATCCTTGTTCAAACGATGACCCATAAGTAAAGTCCATTGTAACGGGGTGTATTTGATATTGCATACCCGGACGTTTGGTTGCAAAGGTGAGCGAAATCGCTTCTTGTGGTTGAATGCGAAAAACTAACGTATTCGGTTTTTGTTCAACAAGTGCGCACAAGTCTCCTTCACATTCAACCGTTGTAAAAAGATTCAACGGTGCATGCTTAAACTGAACAGCAATTTCTGTGACCCGTTCTGGCATTCTTTTTCCTGTACGGAGATAGAAAGGAACCCCCGCCCATCGCCAGTTGTCGATACCAACCTGCATGCCGATAAAAGTTTCTCGCCGTGAATCTGCCGGAATGCGTTCTTCTTCGCGATAACCAGGAACACGCTCACCACGAAATTCTCCCGATGTATATTGCCCTGCAACAACCCATTTTGAAAAATCCGTTTTGTGTCCTGCTGCTAATGCCTGCAATACTTTCACTTTTTCATCACGCAAATTTTTGGCACGAAACAACGAAGGAGGTTCCATCGCCATCAAGCATAATAATTGCAATACATGGTTTTGAAGCACATCACGCAGTGCCCCACTTTTATCGTAATACCCACCTCGCCCCCGTTCCATTCCCTGATGTTCTGCAACCGTAATTTGCACATGGTCAACATGGTTTCGATTTAACAAAGGTTCAAAAATGGCATTCCCAAATCGAAACAGCAAGATGTTTTGAACCGTCTCTTTTCCCAAATAATGATCGATACGATAAATTTGATCTTCCCGCAATAACTTGCTTAATCCATTTGTCAATTCTTGTGCCGATTTCAAATCGTGCCCGAACGGTTTTTCAACCACCACCCGCAATTGGTCATCAGAACCTTTCGGTGGAATCAATCCTGCTGCATCGAGTGATTGAACAGAAGGAAGAAACAGCGCAGGAGACGTTGCCAAGTAGACAATCCGTTTCCCTTTGCAATGGGCATTCTTTTCTAAAGTATCGATATCCACTTTTAAGTTTTCAAAATCTTTCGGCTGATTGATATCGACCTGACGATAGAACAGTCGGTTGGCAAACTGTTCCCAAACGTCTTTGGTTACTTTTCCATCACGCGCACGGTTTTCGATAGCATCGAATAACTCTGCACGAAAAGATTCATCGGTTTTCCCACGCCGCGCCACACCAATGATGGGAGACTTCTCATCCAAGTAACCTTCCCGCCACAATTGAAAAAGCGCAGGAATTAATTTCCGTGCGGTCAAATCTCCTGACGCCCCAAAAATAATAATGGTTGCCGATTCGGTATCGTGCGGTTGACTTGCTGTTTCACCCAACGGTTGAGCAAGCTGAGTCGAAATAGATTCTGGTGACATCTGTTGTTTTCGATAAAAGAATTTAATGAATGAGTAACAATGGGGTGAGTATAATCACTTCCCCCAAAGGATGGATAGGGGGAAATGGTATGTTCTACAATACAGGGGGCACATTTGGGGTTTCAACGTCCCAGATGAAGTTGGTTTTTTTGGTGGTGCTCTCTTTACTGACTCTGCGGTTGTCGGCATTGTAGGTCATTGTTACCAAGTGGACTGTACTTACCATTCTATTTACCCCGTTCCATTTGAAGAGTTGTATTAAACTTTCCAGTTGGATATTTATTGGATATTTAATTGTTCCAGTTAACTTAGGAATTGTCCTGAAATAATATCCCTCTTTTCTTAACCTGGCGGAGCCAGAACCATAGAGGGGGTTGAATCGTTTCTTTCTTCTTGTTCACGCTTCTCTTCATGCTCATTGTGATTCCTCCTCAGAATAGTATACACTCTTAATTGCGCGCCCCTATTCACGGGGAACTCCATTTCTGTTTGTTAAGGATGAATTCTGTGAGTGATTGCTGGGTAATACGCCCGCCAGTTTACCCCTCCCTATTTTCCCCTACCCTATTTTTCTCTTGATGAATAATAGTGAATCCTGCTTGACGCAATCCTTGAAAATCGATAAAGTAGCTGAATCAATTGAATTCAACAGAAGAAAAAGCGATGACAAACCTGCTGCTAAACCTCGGTCTTTTACTAAGCCTCGATAGTTAATCGAAGGTCTTCCGGGTTCTGTTGCAGCAGAAATAAACATCTCAAAAGCCCCAAGACCTTCAAGGTTTTGGGGCTTTTTTCGTCTGGAAACTCATGACAAACAATTTTTACAAGCGGAGCGAGAACCATGTCTAACGATTCGATTATTATTTTTGATACCACATTGCGAGATGGCGAGCAATCACCTGGTTGCAGCATGAACACGGCTGAAAAACTTCAGGTGGCAGGCGCACTGGTGGAGTTAGGGGTTGATATTATTGAAGCAGGGTTCCCGATTGCATCACCGGGTGACTTTGAAGCAGTGCAAAAAATCGCCCAAAAATATGGCGACCAAACAACCATTTGTGGCTTGGCACGCTGTCGCAATGCAGATATCGACCGTGCCCACAAAGCACTTATCGACGCAGCCAACAAACGGATTCATGTCTTTTTAGCAACCTCTGCGATTCATCGTGAACACAAACTCAAAATGAATAAGAACGAAATTATCACACGTGCAGTGGAGTCTATTCAGCGAGCAAAAGGACATTGTGAAGAGATTGAGTTCTCTCCCGAAGATGCTGCCAGAACAGAACTCGATTTTTTGTGTGAAGTGGTTGAAAAAACAATTGCAGCCGGTGCAACGACAATCAACATTCCTGATACCGTTGGCTATGCAACGCCGGAACATTTTCGCAAGGTCATTACTTACCTCAAAGAGAATGTTCCCAACATTAACAACGCCATCATCAGCACGCATTGCCATAACGATTTAGGGCTTGCTGTTGCTAATAGCTTGGCAGCAGTCGAAGCAGGGGCACGGCAAATTGAGTGTACCATCAACGGGTTAGGAGAACGCGCCGGCAATGCCGCGTTAGAAGAGGTGGTAATGGCACTCAAAACGCGGGCAGACTACTACAACGTTCATACAAAAATCAACACAAAAAAACTTTATCCGACAAGCCATTTGGTTTCGTCCATCACAGGAATGGCAGTACAACGGAACAAAGCGATTGTCGGTAAAAATGCATTTGCACACGAAGCAGGCATTCATCAGCACGGCATGTTGCAAGAGAGAACAACTTACGAAATTATGCGTCCCGAAGATGTCGGCTACATTGGAACGAACTTAGTCTTAGGAAAGCATAGCGGACGACATGCGTTTCGAGATCGGATTGAATCTTTGGGATACAGTGTTGCAGAGGAATTACTTGGACAAGTATTTGAAGATTTTATTGAACTGGCAGATAAGAAAAAAGAAATTTACGATGCTGATATTATTGCGCTGGTTGAAAACTGTATAGTTGACGAAACAAATCGCTGGGAGTTAGTGCAGTTTCACACGTCCTCAGGTATCGGCACGACACCAACAGCCACCATCGAATTGCATTGCAACGAAGAAGATAAAAACAAATGCGATGCCGCCATTGGCGATGGTCCGATGGATGCCGCCTTCAAAGCGTTAGAAAGAATCACCAACATTGTTGCCCAACTGAAAGATTTCAAAGTCCGTTCGGTTTCGCAAGGGAAAGATGCGTTGGGTGAAGTCAGCGTGAAACTCGAAGTCAACAACCGCCCTCATACCGGCAAAGGGATTAGTACCGACATCGTTGAAGCAGGCGCAAAGGCGTATCTTATGGCACTCAATAAAGCAGAAGCCGCCAAAGGAACAAGCAGCGCCAGCAAGAAAGAAAAACATGGTGTGTAAGATTATTTCTGAGAGGGCATCTGGAGAACAGTCTCAATCGAAAGAATTTAGAATAATTAAACAAAACTTTACAGAATTCGCTATACTCATCTTTCGTAAGCCGATACAGTTGACTGCATGTATAGAGCTTACCGCACAACACGATGGCTGGTCACTGCGAATGTGATTGTCAGCTTGGGCTTGACGGGGTTGTTTCCTCAGATGGTGACCTTGGCAGGTCAGGATGTGCGCGTTGAGCTTGAAGAAAAGCCGACAACCTGCTGTTGTGGAACAGAAGATGGTCGCTGTTGCGGAATGGGTTGCTGTGTTGCCCGACGCTCTCCAGCGAAAGAACAATGCCCCTGCCCAAGCAAAAGTGAAACCCGCAATGGACAATCGAACTTGTTTGCAATAGTCGTTTTCAGGTCATTGCTGTTTAGCGATAAAACAAAATTGGGATTGCAATTCAGCACTCTTTTCTCTGATGCGAATCACTTCATGGCGGGTTCTTCATTGCAAGCTCTTCATGCTCGAATTGATGCTTAAAACAACCTTGGCGCTGCCGTTATGCGCCTTCGCTTTCTGGTTGTCCTTCTAAAAGTCTGAGCAGCCTTTCCCACTCCATTGATGTATGCAAAACGCGTCACGCGTCAAGGGTTCAATGAACTCTGATTGCGTACGTATGATTTTGATAAGGTCTTAGTCATGAAAAAATTAGTAGATATGTTACGTTGTCATTCAGTTAAAATTGCTTTACTGGTGATATTTGCTGCTGGCAGCAGCGCGATTGCTGTGAGTCCTGTTCTTCAAAAGAAAGCTCATTCTTCTTGGCATGCTCTGTTGCAATGGTCTGGTGTGAGTGAAGTTGCATTGGATTCAGGTAAGATTTTCTGGTGTCCGATGCACCCACAAATTAAGAGTAAAAAAGAAAACTATGTTTGCCCCATTTGCAATATGGCTTTGGTCGAATTAGAAGGAGGACTTGTTGAAGCCCCACAATATCTAACACTGACAACGCGACAGATTCAACAATCTGGTGTCGTGACCAAGCCTGTCATTCGCCATAAACTTTATCGTGAAATCGATACAACAGGTCGCATCGAATATGATGAACGAAGTTATGCTGGTATCACGTCATGGGTGAGCGAAAAAAGTCGCATTCATAAACTGCATATCAATTTCACGGGAGATTATGTCAAAAAAGGTCAGTTGCTTGCAGAAATCTACAGCTCTGAACTTCTCACTGCACAACACGAATACCTCCTTGCTCTTAAGAATGATCGATCAAGAACTGGTAATGCTTTTCGCACATCTCCGATTGATTTGACAACATCTTCTCGCCAACGCTTGATCTATCAAGGAATGACGTCTCAGCAAGTTGATAAACTTGCAAAGAGTAATGAAATTCTGGATTACATTCCTATTTATGCTCCTATCAGCGGAACTGTGATTAAGCGTCATATTCAAGAAGGGCAGTATGTCAACGAAGGTGACTGGTTGTTTCATCTTGCTGATTTGACACATTTGTGGTTGTTTGCAGATGTCTACGAAGAAGAGTTACCGTTAGTGAAAATAGGACAGTCCGTTCAGCTTTCCATTCGCAGTTTTCCGGGAAAAACGTTTCAAGGAACGGTTGCGTTTATCGATCCGATTGTGCAACCAGACAGTCGAACCATTCGCGTACGAATAGAAATTTCAAATGCAAACGGACACCTCAAGCCGGGAATGTACACACGCGTTCAATTGCAGAGCGAATTGCCTGAAGTATTGGCTGTCCCAGAGAACTCTGTGCTCTGGTCTGGACAGCGTGCTGTTGTCATTGTTCAACAAGGCAAAGGAACTTTTCAGCCGCGAGAAGTTAAAATCGGGCAACGGTGGATGTACTCGAATCGTCACAAAACTCAATCGCGAGGAGAATTAGATTTTGGTTCTGAACGTCTGCGGTATCATGAAGTGTTATCTGGTTTGAATCCTGGAGAGCAAGTTGTAACAGCGGGTGCTTTTTTACTGAATGCTGAAAGTCAGTTTCAATCTGTTTTGGAAAAGATGCTTCCCCCAAAAAGTAGTTCGGTCACATTAGAAGAAGCAATTGGTCAACCACTTGCCCAAGGAGTCAGACAACTTCTGGATCGGTACTTTCAACTGAGTAAGGCTTTGGTCGATGATCGTTTTGATCTTGTAGAGAACAGGTTTGACGAGCTGAAACAAGCAGCGGAAAAACTCGCTCATGTTGCAGATAAAGCGAATGCTCGCAAGTTAGCTGGTGTTGCCCGAAGTATTGCAACTCGGGCAACCCGATCAGAAAAGAGACCACTCAAAGAAGCTCTGAATGCGCGAACAACTTTCGGGCGCATCAGTCGTTTAACGGTTCAGTTGCTTACGGAAAACGGAGGGCAAACGCTCTTTGGTAAAGATGTCTTTTTGTTTCGTTGCGGCATGTCGAAAGTCGGTTATGAAAATTGGCTTTGGTGGAGTGATGAAAAACTGAACCCGTACATGGGGCAAAGAATGCCCAGTTGCGGAACAAAGTTGGATGTTTTGAAACCTTAATTAAGAATGACTACCTATCTATTTATATCTTTTGAATCTCGAAAACCTGTAACCTGAGAGTGTGTGAATAAAATGATTGGAAAACTTATCGCTTGGTGTATCGATAATCGGTTTCTGGTACTGATGCTAACCGTGATTCTCTCGGTCGGTTGTGCCTGGGGCGTCTATACAATTCCCATTGATGCAATCCCAGACCTTTCCGATGTGCAGGTCATTATCTACACGCCGTGGCAAGGGCGCGATCCTCAAACAATTGAAGATCAAGTAACCTACCCGCTGACAACAACCATGCTTTCTGTGCCGGGGGTTTCCGATGTGCGTGGCTACAGTTTTTTCGGATTCTCATTTGTCTATGTCATCTTTGAAGATGGAACCGATATGTACTGGGCACGTAGTCGGGTGCTTGAATATATGAATCAGGTGCAGGGCGATTTACCCGATGGTGTGATACCTCGACTTGGTCCCGATGCAACAGGGTTAGGATGGGTTTACATATACACCTTGGAAGATACTCAGAACCAGTACGATCAGGGAGAATTGCGCGCACTGCAAGACTGGTATGTTCGATATCAATTGACCTCGGTTCCCGGTGTTGCTGAGGTGGCAAGCATTGGAGGTGCTATTCGACAGTACCAAATTACTCTCGATCCGAAGCGTCTTCTCTTTTACAAAATTCCACTTGAACGAGTGACCGCAGCAGTCAAAAATTCTAACAACGATGTTGGTGGGAAGGTTGTTGAGTTGACCGAAACCGAACATATGATTCGTGGTCGTGGTTACATTCAGAATGTCGAGGACATTGAAAATATCGTTTTATCTGCCAACCAAAACGGAACTCCCGTACTGCTGCGAGATGTCGGGAAGGTGCAGATTGGACCAGATATCAGGCGTGGTGTCGCTGAGAAAAATGGTGAGGGTGAGGTGGTGGCGGGTGTCGTTGTGATGCGGTTTGGTGAAAATGCTTTAACGGTCATTGAGTCTGTCAAAGAAAAAATCAAACAGATTGAAGCAGGTTTACCCGAGGGTGTTGTTATTCGTTCTGCCTATGACCGCAGCCGGTTAATTCATCGATCCATTGATACTCTTAAACATACGCTCGCTGAAGAATTAGCAATTACTGCGATCATCATTGTTGTTTTTCTGTTCCACATTCGTAGCGCCCTTGTGGCTGCTGTTGTGCTTCCTCTTGGTATCTTAATGGCTTTTCTGGGCATGAACCTGCTGGGAATCAACGCAAACATTATGTCAATTTCGGGAATCGCGGTTGCGATTGGAACGATGGTCGACTCCTCCATTGTCGTTGTTGAAAACTTGCATAAACACAAAGAGAAAACCCCTGATGCTGATCACTGGCAGTTAGTCAGAATATCTGCACAAGAAGTCGGTCCGGGATTGTTCACTGCATTATTAGTGGTGACGGTTGCGTTTTTGCCAGTCTTTGCATTAGAAGGTCAGGCGGGACGGTTATTCAAACCATTGGCAGCGACCAAAACATTTGCGATGGCTGCTGCAGCATTTATTGCAATCACTGTCATTCCAATTCTGACGGGCTTGTTCGTGCGAGGGCGGATTGCTCCTGAGCACAAAAACCCTGTCAATCGGTTGATGATCTGGTTGTATATGCCATTTATTCGTTTTGCACTGCGAAATAAAATCATTAGCATGTTCATCGCTTTCAGCCTGTTGGCACTGACGATTGTCCCCTGGATGAAAATAGGAAGCGAGTTCATGCCTCCACTGCGAGAGGGTGATATTCTCTACATGCCAACATCGGTTCCCGGATTATCGGTCACTGAAGCGAGGCGAACACTTCAAATTCAAGATCGCCTTTTGTCTCAGTTTCCTGAAGTGCGTCTTGTGTTAGGAAAAATTGGTCGCTTCTCCACACCGACCGATCCTGCTCCGCTTAACATGGTCGAAACCCATATTCCTCTTCGGGAAGAAGAAAACTGGCCCCAACGGCTAATTGCAAAAGGATACTTAAAGCAAATGGGGCGTCAGATGTTATCAGAGTTATCGGCTGCTGGTTTTCTGACAGAAGCGGGACAAAAACTGGATGCCAATACCATTGCAAAGCAAGTAGAAGGAATGGCGCGTGCTGATGTCAATCGTCAAACACGTATCGAACTGATGCAGTCACTCCATAAACAGTTAGAAAAAATGCGCCGTTCGTTGAAAGAACATCGGCGAATTCTGTTAGAGCGTGGCGAGACAGTTCCTTCCCGTTTCGGTGAACAAGATTTAGAAGATCAATGGATTGCAGAGATTCTTCCTCGCATCATGCAACAAATTCAGCCTGTACTTCCTCAACGCATCAGACAAGCAATGACAAAAGATTTAGTAGAAATTATCGAATCGCAAGGAGGACTAATCACAAAACGACAAGACGAGGCAATCTCTCATTTAAGAGAGAAGTGGCGTGGAAAAATTTCTGTCAAAGATATCCCCCTTGTCCGCACGACTTTCGCAGAATTGACAAAAGGAGAAATGCAGAAGGAAATTAGTATTCCAGGAATGCCCAACTGGTGGTTGATGCCGATTGAAACTCGCATTGGCATGTTGACAACGGGAATGCGTGGTCTTCTGGGGCTTAAACTTTACGGAACAGATTTGGATGACTTGGCAGAAGTTGCGCAGCAAATCGAAAGTGTATTGCGAGACGTTCCGGGGACAATTAGTGTTGTGTCGGAACGGGCAATGGGCGGGCATTATCTTGATATTCAAGTCAATCGCAAACAGGCAGCACGCTATGGATTGGAAGTGGGAAACATTCAAAGGATGATAGAAACTGCAATTGGGGGCATGAATATCGCTACGACGATAGAAGGACGTTACAGATTTCCAATCAACGTTCGCTACCCGCGAGAGCTGCGTGATGATCCAGAGAAATTAAAAAGGACTCTCATTGCGACACCCACAGGATCACAAATTCCACTTGGTCAGGTGGCAGATATTAAGTTTGTTGATGGTCCTCCGGTTATTAAAAGTGAGTCTGGTATGTTGCTGGTAAATATCCCAATGGATATTGAAGCGGAACTTGATATCGGAACTTACGTCAATCGTGCACAGGCAGCTTTAGACAAAGCAATCACCGAAGGCAAAATTAAAATGCCAGCAGGCTATTACACCCAATGGAGTGGGCAATATGAGTTTATGCAACAGGTGCGAGAACGATTAAAAATTATCATCCCAATTACGTTGGCAATTATTTTTGTATTGATCTACTTCAATATGAAGAACATCACTGAAACACTCATTACAATGTTGACACTTCCATTCGCTTTGATTGGGGGAGTTTGGGGGATGTATTGGCTCGGTTACAATTGGAGTGTGGCTGTTGCAATTGGATTCATTGCATTGGCAGGGTTGGCAGCGGAGACTGGGATTATCATGCACGTCTATTTAGATTTGGCGTACAAAAAAGCCCGAGAAGAAAAAGGAGGACCACTCTCCGCAAAAGAACTTTATGATGCTGTGATTGAAGGTTCCGTGCAACGTGTTCGCCCGAAATTAATGACGGTGCTGACGGACTTTATCGCTTTGATGCCAATCCTCTGGGCGACATCACCCGGTTCAGGACCAATGAAACGAATTGCCATCCCAGTCATTGGCGGCGTGATTACATCTGCCATCCACACACTGGTTTTAATCCCCGTCTATTACACACTCCACAAACGCTGGGAGCAGTGGCGTGAATTACGGAATAATGAAATCAGCGAATAATATCGTTCTGTTTATCATCCCTGCCAGACGATTGAACGATACTCTTCTTCCAATACAAGGAAATAGGCAAACGGTTTGCAAACAGCCGAGATAAGGGTAGGGAAAGTTCATTGGCTTGAACCTCCCCTCCCTCCGAACCGTGTGTGCGGGTCTCCAGTCAGCCGACTGTTCCTTAGAAGGCTTTCGTTATCGATGATCCGGTGGTACCTTGCGCCGGAGATACTGGCGAGCAACGCCAAGGGGATTGCCATTCCAGCGAACGCCAACAACCTTCCCCTCCCCACATAAAAGTACGAGGTAATAGCGAAGAAGCCATCGCTGTATTTTGTGTGGCTCAACTTTCGGCACAAATCGCCGTACTTGCCGAGATCGGTTGTCGCTGCCGACCATACATCTGAGGCAACGGCTATCGATGAACCGAGAAGCATGATAACCACCACGAGTGTGAGGCTCAGCTTCATTCGATAGGCAACACTACAGAGAACAAAGAAAGCAATAGCAAGGAGAGATAGCGATTCAATTATCTCTCCTGGTTTTGGAATATACATCGCCACGACTGAAGACATGTTACATCGCCTAACTTATTATTGACCTGCACGGTGTTGTAAGTAGTCCGTGGTAAGTTTTTTCCACTTTTCAGGGTTTGTCTTTTACGGTACTATCCCTTCGAGGGAAGCAGAAAAACTATTCCTGTCTTATTCGCAAGGAGGCGTACAGACGATGAAAACTCATACTCGGTTTATAACAAATTTGAAGCTGAAAGACAAGAAACTCCTGAACAATCTCGTCAAAAACAGCACCTCGTTAAGTACCAGAGATCGAGCGAAGGCGATTCTACTGAGTGCTCAGAGAAAAAATGTCAAAGAACTAGCAGGCATTTTCAACAAGACGACCAGAACAATCTATTCTTGGATCGACCGTTGGGAAAATAATGGCATCAATGGTCTTGAAGACAAAGATCGCAGCGGTGCTCCTTCTCAACTGACCGATTCGGAAAAAGAAATTGTTGTGAAGATATTGAAAAAACATCCCCATTCGCCCAAGTTGGTCTTGGCAGAAGTTTCCAAACGTTTGGGAAAAGAAATCTCAGAATGGATACTCAGGCATATCGCAATCGCAGCAGGAATGAGTTGGAAACGGATGCGAAAATCATTAAAAAAAAACGGAACAAGAAAGCATTTCAGTCTGCTAAACAAGAATTGATCAAGTTGGCTGCACAGCATCAAGCGGGTAAAATCGATCTCTGTTTCTTTGATGAATCTGGTTTTTCGCAGACACCAACCGTCCCCTACGGCTGGCAGATGATTGGTGAGTGGATTGAAATACCCTCTTGTCGCAGTCGGCAAATCAATGTGATGGGCGTTCTGAATTATGACAGTAAATTACGTTGCTGTGTGGTCGAAGGATCGGTGAACAGTGATTGCGTGGTGGGGTATTTCGACCAACTGAGTGAAACGATCACAAAGAAAACAGTTGTTGTGATCGACAACGCACCCGTTCACACGAGCAACCATTTTCAAAACCAAATAGCAGGCTGGAAGAAAAAAGGCTTGCACTTATATTTTATTCCGCCGTATAGTCCCGAGTTAAATCTGATAGAAATTCTTTGGCGAATGATCAAACACCATTGGCTGCCATTGAGTGTGTACGAATCGTATGAAAATCTTTTTGATGGTTTGTGCGACGTGCTACGAAAGGTCGGCACTGAATTCAACGTGAACTTTGAGTGTCTCACCAAAGAATCAAAAGTGTAAAAAACTTACTGCGGGGTACTTATACGAACAATCGTGTTTGAGATTTCTAAACTCAGTTTCAACAGTAGAAAATATAATTCAGTTGTGATAGAACTCCGTCATTAACAAGAAAAGGAGTGACAACGATGGCAAGCAAACGGGAAGCATGGAACATTCAACCAATAAAGAAACCAACATCACCGTTGACTGATGAAATAAAAGCAGAGGTAGCAGCCAAGGCGGGTGAGATGATCGAAAATGTCTTAAAACCTAAATATGTTCAACCACCTCCGAAAGATGGGATGTTCAATTACATCATTGACTTTGGGACGAAATGGTATAGGCATTATTTCCACTTCTCTTCTACTTATGCCTGTCCACATCCTGATGCTTATGAACCGACTTTCGAGTCAAAGTTTGCCAGAATGGAGTACCTTGGTGATGGTAAGTTTGCTCTCTATTGGAGGCATTACAGTAAAGAATGGGTTGGGGCTTTGGATGCCCTCACTCTTGATGAGAGTATAGAAGCGATTCAGGACGATTCGCTATTTATGCCATAACTTTTCAGCAGGAGTTGTTGGAATGGATTGGTTCATTGTTCTTCCCATTCTCTCAAAGAATACTCATCATCCTCAGTTTTGATGAACCATGCTGACTCACCAAACTTCTCAATCTCTTCATCAAGAGCAACTCGAACTTCGCACTCGTTTGCCTTCCACATTCTCGCTTCAACCATCTGCGATGCCAACCAATACGGAGACATTGGCTCACCGTAATCTTCAAGTATAATTTTACAGACATCGTTAATAGAGTATAACATTTAAGGGATTATACTTGAGCGTGCGAGAGTGTCGAGGCATGGAATCCCCAGCCATCTTGAGACTATAATCTCCCGCCCAAACCCAAGGCGTACCCGTTCCGTTGGTTTTCAGTGAGATATGAGACTGCCTCA
>UOGL01000489.1_pt1 | contig 16061 bp, 11 predicted proteins | sample 1990131 | NCBI WGS metagenome assembly UOGL01 (sample SAMEA4728526, study PRJEB27164) | hydrothermal vent metagenome | biome: marine basaltic hydrothermal vent biome; feature: marine hydrothermal vent; material: mineral | place: Pacific Ocean | collected 2011-06-14/2011-07-23 | depth 1741 m | reverse complement strand
TCATCAGCGACTTGTTGGATGCCAAGTCTCCCCGCTTCATCAATCTTTCCCAGATAAGCAACCACGCGTTGCCGCGGTCCTCGTTCGGTGCGATGCGATTCGACGAGCGACCAGTACGCATGCCGCTTTCCATTTTTTGTGACATTGATGGGTCGAATAAACATGTCCTGATTTTTATCAGAACGAAAAATCTTGGCAACCCAAAAAGTTTTCACTACAACACGATTCGGAATGTTTGCGGATGATTTCAAGAAATCTGAACGCTCATCAAACGACTTACGACAATAATCCTCTCAAATTATTTTGAAATTTTATTATTTTCTCGATAACTGGGGAAGTCGGGTTAATGGATGCGGTGGTAGATTTGGTGGTTATCGAAGTTTTTGTGGTGGATCGAGTGGATGCGGATTTTTCAGTACTCGTCAATAGCTCAGAGAGTTTTGGTTGATTAAAAAGGCTTGGTCTATATGGGCAAATTTTTTTAACCAATTTCTGACAGTCGTTTTCGTATTCCTTTTTCGATTGATGTCAAAATTTCCAAGTCACTTTTGTAAGGTGATTTGAATGCAGGGCGAAGAGGAATCGGAATATCATCCATGCGGTAAACGGTTCCTGGTTCGTTGATGCCGTATGTTGATGTCGTGAAAGCCACCGATGCAATTTTTGCGGTCTCACTCAATTTTGGGTCAAGCACAATAACCGGAATGGTTGCAAGATGATCGCGTGCTGCCTGACTAAAATTCGACATCGGGTCTGATGCAATAATAAAAGCAACGTCAGCTTCTTTGCGGGCAAGAAGATCGGTCGTGGTAAATTCACCCGGGTTAAAACGAGGATAGCCCCGCCCCAAATTGACACCAAACGGATACCCTGTTGACCAGGTGACGACGTTATCTGCCCCTGTCACATTTCCATGACCACGCATCGGCTTGACTGTCCAACGGGTATAGGCATTCATATCTCTTGCCAATGAGAAAACCGCTTCGTTGTTCAAATGTTTGCCCCGTGTCATTGTTAAGCCCATGCCAAACATAATGACACCAAACTTTGCTTTCTTCATTCCGTCAATCACTTCTTGCATTTGCTCTAAAGAAATACCGGTGATTTGTTCAATTTCAGGATCAACTTCAATTCCCTTTGCAATGGCACGCAATGCCCATGCTAATTCAAAATCGCTTTTAGGTTTCAACTGAAGAAAGATGTTCCCTGCTTTCACGCTTTTAGTTTTTCGGACATCAATAAAAACAGCCGTCCGATCTTTACGACCATTAGGGACAAACTCTCCCTTGGGCATTAAGCTGTAACGTGTGAAATGGCGCGGGTGTCCCTCAGCAGGATTGCATCCCCAGTAAATTAAATAGTCTGCCCGATTTTTAATCTCACCTAATGAACAAGTTACTTCACCCACACCCTGAAAAGCCATGCCGCTGGGACCATGACAAACAGATGTCGTTGTATCTAAGTTTCCACCAATCCAATCGGTGATAGCAACCGCTTTGCGTTGTGCTTCGCAAGTGGTATCTGAAAGCCCATAAGTAATGGGGTACTTTGCGTTGATCAAAATCTCAATCGTACGTTCAATAGCAGCATCGTAAGAAACAGGTTGACCATCAATAGTTGCTTCTGGTCGGTCTTCAATATGATGATTCAGGAACCATGACTTCCCTAAAACGCAAGCATTTTTTGCTTTTGTAATCCGGTTATCTTCAACAGTCAGTTCCATATCATCACAAACGCAACCACAAAAAGTGCAGGTGGCATCTTTGATGACTTTCAGGGTGGAGGTTTCTTTGGTGGTTTGTTGATTGGGTGGGATTGCAACACTCATGGTATGAGGTCCTTTCAAAAAATAAGGAACATCGGTTGAGTGTATCTTTCGGCAAGACCTCGTGCTTTAAGTTGTACGAGCGATCCCGCAGGGTCCGCACTCATGTGACGGACAAGTGATTTATTTATTATACTCATCGACATGTGGCAAATACAACAGGTGAATGATTTGCAAGATTACTATTTAAGAGATTTCTTCCTGTTTTAAGGGTTGGTGCAGCACGTCGCGGACGTACGCAAACGGTTCCACGTCGTTCGCTTTGCAGCTTGCCATCAGACTGTAATGAGTCGCCGCCGCTTTGTCGTCACGGTCGCTACCCACGAAAAGATAATTTTCACGACTTTTTCTTACCATTAAGAAGAAGAGTGTTATACTATTCTTCGTTGCCTGATACTCTTTCTTCAAATAATACAAACGAATTCCCCCAGCATGGCTGGTTTGTCAGCCACTTCCAAAACATCTTTGACCACTGGTTCATTATCATTAAAATGATAATGATCTTCGAGGTGAGTAATACAATGATTGACCTTCCTGTTATTTCTACCAAGCCAACACCGGGCGTGCCTGTTCGTTTTGCTCGGTTAAAGCAATGGGGGTTACATCTCTATCGTGTCGCGGTTTTGTTAGTCATTCTTTGGTTAATTCGCGAACACCATTTGTGGCAACGGGCACAACAATCTCGCAATTTTGAAACCGCGTTAAATGTTTCAGAGGTCAAAGATTTTTTCCCGACAGCAGCAAAACTGACCTACTTCAACCCAACACATGGGGGGCGATATGTTGCAAATAACAAAGGGGAACTATTGGGGTATGTGTTGCAAACATCACCCGAAGCAGACTCTATTATTGGTTATTCCGGTCCGACAAATTTGCTGATTGCACTCGACATAAACGATACCGTTTTGGGAATCAAAATTTTATCGAGTGCAGATACCCCTGAGCATGTGCAGCAAATAAAAGAAGACTCCCGTTTCCTTAAAATGTTCAATCGGCAAACATTAAAAACTATTGCATCTCAAACAAAAATAGATGCTGTCAGTGGTGCAACGCTTACCAGTCGAGCGATTGCAGAATCTGTTATTTTTCGACTTGCAGGCAAGCAACGTCCCTCTTACAAATTTCCTGATCCCGTCACTCTTGCTCAAGTCTCCGTTTTTTTTGCTCAGGCTGCCAAATTAGAACCCTCTTCTTTGCAATTTGGATTACTTGCCGTTCGTGATGAAACAGGAAAATTGCTGGGGCAAGTTATGAGGACATCTCCTGCTGCGGATGAAAAAAATGGCTATCAAGGACCAATTGATCTTCTCGTTGCTTTGGGAACTGATGGAAAGGTTTTGGGAATGAGTATTTTGAAAAGCTATGAGACAGAAAAGTATATTGAAACTATCAAAAAAGATACCTTCTTTATGGAACGTTTTAATGGAATGACATTATCAGAGCTGGCAATTTTTGATGAGACTGATGAGGCAAATAACAAGAAAAGGAAAGAGAAAAACATAGAACTTGAGATTGAAGGAACATCAGGGGCAACAATGACTTCCATGACAATGGCAGAAGGGATTTTCTCTTCTGCGAATCAAATACTCAAACTCAAAAGACCTGAAAAACGAACCATCAAAATTCAAAACAGAGATATTGGCATTCTGATTATCATCATGCTGGCAATACTAATTTCAACCACTCGACTGCGTGGCAATCAATGGGTGCGTATATTGTTTCAGATTTTGTTAGTTGTATACGTTGGGTTCATCAATGCAGATTTTGTTTCGCAAGCGTTGCTTGTTGGATGGGTAAAAAGTGGCGTTCCCTGGGAAGTTACTCCGGGGTTAGTTTTACTGGTGGCAGCATCGCTTGCATTACCGTTGATAAGCCGCAACCAACTTTATTGTAATCATATTTGCCCCTTCGGAGCCGCTCAACAATTGTTAGTTCGTCTTCCCTTTTGTAAACGTTCGTTTCCTAAATTACTCTCTCAATTATTGAAACTGATTCCGGGCTTGTTGTTGTGTGCAATTTTGATTTTACTGTTTCTTTCCCCCACATTCAGTTTGACCAGCTTAGAACCGTTTCACGCTTTCTTGTTTCAAAATGCAGGTTACGCAACATTAGTAATTGCAATAACAGGTTTGGCGATATCACTTTTTGTGCCGATGGCTTATTGCCGCTATGGATGTCCTACCGGATTTTTTCTTGACTACATACGGCTCAGTGGAGAACGGGACAAATTCAACAGGCGTGATGGGTTTGCATTATTGATGCTTGCTATTGCAATCGGATTGTGGTGGGGAATGCAAGGTTAATGAAATTAGGTCTTGGAAAATAAAATAAAAAAGCTATACTCCACAAAGAACTCACACCATTTCAAGAATGAAGGAACACACAAATGCCTATCTACAAAGACAACAGCGAATCCATCGGACATACACCCCTTATTAAAATCAATCGTTTGGCAGAGGGATTGAAGGGGAATGTTCTTGCAAAAATTGAAGGACGCAACCCTTCGTATTCTGTCAAATGCCGCATTGGTGCAGCAATGATTTGGGATGCAGAGAAGTCTGGCAAATTAAAGCCCGGCATGGAAGTTGTCGAGCCGACCAGTGGTAACACTGGAATTGCCTTGGCGTATGTTTGTGCTGCACGAGGTTACAAATTGACATTAACAATGCCCGATACTATGTCAGTTGAACGTCGTATGATGCTCAAATCATTCGGTGCCCATTTGCTTTTAACACCCGGTGAACAAGGGATGAAAGGAGCTATCGACAAAGCAACAGAACTTTCAGAGACCGAAGGGTTCTTTATGCCGCAACAATTTAACAACCCAGCCAATCCAGATATTCATACAAAAACAACAGGACCAGAAATCGATGCAGATACCGATGGCAATGTCGATATTTTGATTTCTGGTGTGGGAACCGGCGGAACAATCACCGGCATTTCACGGTACTTCAAGCAGACGAAAAAACATCCTCTTCATTCCATTGCTGTTGAGCCAACTGGTAGCCCTGTTCTTTCAGGAGGTTTACCCGGCAAGCATAAAATTCAAGGAATTGGTGCAGGATTTATTCCTGGTAATCTTGACATGAGCCTTGTTGATGAAGTGATGCAAGTAAGCGACGAAGAAGCATTTGCAATGGCACCACGCATTGCCACAGAGGAAGGAATTACTTGCGGCATCAGTTCTGGCGCTGCAATGGTTGCTGCTTTGAAAGTGGCTGCCCGCGAAGACTCTGCGGGGAAAAACATTGTCGTCATTCTTCCCGATTCTGGCGAACGCTATCTCTCGACTGCCCTCTTTGACTCTGTTCGAGATTAGTTCTTTAGTGATTGTTTACGTTTCTCGTACCCAGCGATCCATCCGTCATTCCACGATTTATACTTTTTGGCAGCGCTCCCATTGGAGTGACAAAGGAATTGCCCGTTAGCGAATGATGACTGTCCCACCGCGTACCCACGCAAAAAGTAGATTTGATCATTTCCGTCATAGGGTGTCGAACTCGGAAGTATGACATCAACAGGGTTGTGTTTGAAAAATGGTTCGCGCTTATCTGGAACAACCTGGATGTGTTCTCCAATCTTTAATATCGGGGCAGAGGTCAAGTCTCCATGAAGATGTGAGGTCAGTATTACAGATCGCAAGGTCTCAGTGAGTTCAGGTCGGTTTTGAGTGGTTGGTTTAGATCGAGTTTGAGGAGTCGATTCAGGTCGATTTTGAGCAGTTGGATTCGTGCGTCCGCAGCCCAACACCAACAGGCAGGAAAAGCAGAGCAAGGTGAAAAAATGAGACATTGATTATCCTCGTTGATTTCTTGTGAAAGTATCGTGCAGACGATGTGTGAGTCGTGCCCCTTGGCGGCATAACTTGTTATTAACCGATACAGTATTGTGTAAGATGCGTACAGGGATTCGTGTGTATATGATGCTTTTGTACCGTGAGGTTGGGAAGAGCAATGTGGAAGGTTTTTGAAAAGTTATTCAAATTGTTCTGTTTGAGAATGGAAATACGGTTTTGAGCGTGTTACTCACAAAATTGTATTGAAACCGTGAATTGTTGTTGAGGGCTTTTATCTTTTACACACGATGCTGTTGAACGTAATCCAAAGTTTGTGGCACTTGGTCAGTTTGATTCTGCTGTTGAAAACGTTGTAGTTTTGTTGCTCGATTTTATTGAGTAACCCGCCGTAAATTTTGAGCATCGCTGCCAAAATAGGGCGTCCGGGAGGATCGAGATATTCAAAAAGAGCGTTTGCTTTTTGATACTCTTCTTTGGTTCGATTCACTTCAAATTGCATGAGTTTTTGAAATGATTCGTTGATGGTTGATGCCGCTAAGTCGTCAGCAGAATAACAAAACTGTTGCATATCTTCTTGTGGCAGGTAAATGCGATTGCGTTCAGAATCTTCTTTCAAATCGCGAAGGATATTTGTCAATTGAAATGCAAGACCACAATCGATAGCTGCTTCAATTGCTCGGTCATCGTGAAATCCCCAAATATGAATACAACACAAACCAACAGCCCCTGCAACATGATAGCAATACTTTTTGAGTTCTTCGAAAGTGGCAAAGCCGGTATGCTCTAAATCCATCAATACTCCGTCAATCACAGCCAAAAGATATTCCGATGGTATTCGATAGCGATGAACAACCTCAACCAATGCAGGCAAAATCAAACCGGCAGGTTCTTCATTATTGAGTGCTTTGTTAAGATCATTGCGCCAGCTATTCAGCCCGGTTTTTCGTTGTTCAAGAGATTGTGATTCATCATCTCCTAAATCATCGCATTGCCTCATGAAGGCGTAAAGCGCACACATATCACGCCGACGTTCTCTCGAGAGTGTCAGGAATGAATAATAAAAATTCCCAGCAGTTCGCTTCGTCAGTGCAGTGCAATAAGTGTAAGATTCTGTAAGTGAATGCGACATAGCACCGCATCATAACGAGATTAATCAAGAATAGCCAACAGTACCCAACAAGCATTTTGTAGGGGGTTATTTCAAAGATTCTAAAAATGCAAGTAAGTCGATGAACTCTTGTTTGGTGAGTAATTCGGGAAGTTTTTCGGGCATAACAGATTTTTTCTGAGGCACCCGTTCATCAATCTCTGCTCGTTTGAAGCGAATAATTTTACCGTCAGATAAACCGAGTTGAACAACATTTTTGTTTGCTTCACCAATGACCATGCCCGTATGAATTTTTCCGCTGAGCAACACGAATGACCATTGTGTAAATTGCGGTGCAATTTCGCGACTAGGCTCGATAATTGATTCAGCCAGTTTTTTACGATCCATTGTTCTTGCAATCAAGGAAAGGTCCGGTCCAATTTTTCCGCCGCGACGATTCACGGTATGACATTTGAAACAGCCTGCACTTTGTGAGTGAAAGAAAATTCGCCGTCCCGTCAATGCGTTCCCTTTACCAAATAATTCATTGACTTTTGAAGGTTTTGTTTTTTGTCTTAATGCCAGTTTCGCCAAGTCAGCAAGGGTTTTGTCTGTACCAGCAGCCTGTTTTTTCATAAGCTCGCGAACGTTTTTTTGTGCAGCGAGTCCTCGTAACGATCGAAGTGCTTCTGCTTTGAGAACTTTGTTTTCGTTGGTTGCAAGTTGTAACAGAAGAGTTTCGTTTTCTTTTGTTTTTTTATCTGCCATGGTAGCAAGCGTCATAATGGCATCTGCTCGAATGACTAAAGATTGTTTACTGTCGGCAGCAATGCGACGTACCTCTTGTGCCAATTGACCACGCGGGATAATTTGCAATGTTCGTAACGCAGCGAGTATCATTTGCTGTTCTTTTGACTGAAGGAATTTTCGCAGCAATTTTGTTTTGAGTTTTTTGTAATTTGGAGGGATGATTTGTAATGCACGGGCACGTATTGCTGGCGGAAATTGTTTATTGACAGCAATCGTTAATGCAAAATGAGCCCCTAATTCCTGATCATTCTGAGCACGTTTTTTGCCCTCTAAAATTTGCAATGCTGCAAGTGTAGATTCGAATAGGCGGTTTGAGATATTACGATTTTCTAAAACTTTCAGAAGTTGTGGACGAAACTGTTTGAGTTTTTCTTCCGCAATCCATTGGACAGCCTCGCGTTGTAACGATACTTCTTGACGTGCAATTGCAATTTTCAAAATCGATGCTGACTGAGGATATTCTTTTCGAGCAGCCAACAAAATCGCTAATTGCAATTGTTCTGAAAGTGAAGCATCACTGGCAAGAAGTTTTTTGTAAGCAGCCTCATCAAACGATTTTTCAATCAGTTGAACAACAGCGACTAACACAAATGGGTCATTTTGTTTCAGCATTTTGTTCAGCAAAGTGACCACAACCTTTGAAGGATTTCTTGCGAGCACTTTTACTAAAGGCGTCACGCTTTCGACTCCTAAACGAAGATATTCAGGGTCGCTCTTTCCTGGGTTTTTCAGCAGTTCTAAAAACGCCATCACCTGTGGACGTTCGCCAGAATAGCGGCTGACTTCTGTATGAAATGTATTGTAGGGAGGGTTGTTTGATGTCGCACGCTGCATACTAATGAGTCGATCTTCTGAATGATCTTTTTGATGTTTCCATGCAGCGAGCGCTTCGTAACGTGTACGAACGGGAACTTTTTTCCCTCGAATAATTCCCATTAAAAAACGTTTATCTGATTGAGCTAACAACAAAGCAGCAAGACGTCGCCGAGGTAAATGAGGAGACCGAACTGCCCGTTTCAATATTTTTAAGGATGACTTCTCGTTAAGTAAAACAGTATCAATCGCTTTTTGTTTGACAGGTTTTTTCATTGAAATGTGCCAAATGCGTCCCTTGCCATGAACTTTGTATTCACGCAACACCCAGTCTGAAACATAAAGTGAACCATCGGGAGCGGTTGCAATACCGACAGGACGAAAGTTTTCTCCTCCCACAATCAATGGCTCTAATTTTGATGTAAACGACGCCCCTTTTGGCTTCAGTCGAAACCGTTCAATGCGATGATCTCCCCAACTTGTTGAAAGTAAGTTACCAACATATTCTTTCGGCAAGCCTTTCGATTCATAAGCAACAATTCCAGAGGGAGCTTCCCCTGTTCCTGCCACCATTGGCAACGTGCCTGGTATTTCACCATTCCAACTAATAAAAGGATGCACTCCCCTGCTTCCAAATTTTCGTTGATAGCCGTAGTTGCCACCTTGAATGGTATGTAATAATCGGCAGGGGGGGCGACTATGGGGGTCGTTATCGACGGTAAACAGCCGACCAAACGCATCGACACAGCTGGCATGAGGATTCCAAAAACCGGTTGCAAAACGAGTCAACTTTGTTCCATCGGGACGACATCGAAACATCGAACCCCCATCTCCTTCACCGGAATAGGTTTTTCCGTCAGCACCAATTATTTTGTAACGGACTCCTAAATTTTCTCCCAAACCAAAGTACATCCATCCATCAGCACCAAACGCAAAACCGGCAATACCGTTGTGTGGATAAACGCCGTTGGTTTCAAGACGGATAACGCTTTTTTTAGAATCTGCTTTCAAGTCGTTATTGGTATCTTGAAACAGAAAAATTTCTTTACGCGTTGCAACATAAATGGAATTGCCTGTTTGAATCTTTTCTTTTTTTTCCTGAGAGAGAATTAACTTCAGCCAAGTTGGTTGTACTGCGATACTCATGGTATGTGTAAGACCATCGGTAAAGGTGACGATTTTATCAGCCTTGCCGTCGCCGTTGCTGTCGGACATAACAAAAATACGATCACTTTTATGACGCTGATAACCTTCGGGTGGAAAATGTGTATTGCTTTCAATCACCCACACACGCCCCGATTCGTCAACATCGATACCGGTAGGGGTTGCAATTTGTGGGTTTTCTGCAAAAAGCTCAATCTTCAATCGAGGGTCAAGTGAGCGAGGGGGTGCCTCTTGTTGTAGAGCATTTTTTTGTTCTGACGACTTTTGCTTCTCAGCAGCAACGGCATTGCTGGTCGCATTATTGGTCAATGAAAAAACAAAAAACAATAACCATAGCAGCGATAATTTCCCAAGCATTATTGATCTCCAAAGGAAGGTGATTTCAGTGAGGAAGCCCAGCGTAACAAAGATACTAGATGATCGCAATTCCGCCAGAACAATTCCTCGGTTCAATTGTATCGAAGGGTCTGTTGCTGTAGAGTGAAGAGATTGTGTGACAGGCGTTGTTTTATGAGATTGAAAGAAAATTAACAGTGATTCGTATTGAAAACCTTTCCGTACAAGCGGGACAATTTTCGTTGAAAAACATTTCGTTTGAAGTGGCAACATCAGACTACGCCATTTTAATGGGGCGAACAGGTTGTGGAAAAACAACTATTTTAGAAGCGCTCTGCGGATTGAAATCGGTGACTGCGGGAAAAATCATTTTAGATGATCGTGATGTCACACACCTCAAGCCGGCTGAACGGGGCATTGGTTTTGTGCCACAAGATGGGGCACTCTTTCCAACAATGACCGTGCGTAAACAGATTGGGTTTTCACTTGCTCTTCGCAAATGGAAGAGACAAAAAATTAAGTCGCGTGTAGACGAACTGGCAGAGATGCTGGGAGTCAGCCATTTGCTAGACCGCTACCCGCAGGGGCTAAGTGGCGGCGAACGTCAGCGGATTGCGTTAGGACGGGCATTGGCTCCGGTTCCTGAAGTTCTTTGTCTTGATGAACCATTAAGTGCATTGGACGAAAAGACCCGTACCGAAATGATCGATTTACTCAAATCGATCCGCCAGCAAACCGGTGTCACCACATTACACATCACCCATAACCATCTTGAAGCAGAACTGATGGCAGACGTATTGTTTGTGATTGAAGCAGGAGAATTACAAACCCATCCGTTAGGTTCGAAAAAATACTAAATCCGAAACAAATCTAAAAGTTCAAAATAAGAATGACCAAAACAAAACAAGTTCATTTAGATCAATCTGTAAAATAATGCACGAACCATAGGAAAAAAAGAAGGGCGTAATAGGAAGTGTTGTTAAGTATTTTAGATCATTTGAATTTCGTATTTATTGAGTGACAATCGGGAAGTTATTTTTAACACGTTCCTTATTCACAACGAGATTAATTGGCATTGAGGATGTTTTGGCAAAAACGATCAGTGCATCATTGCGCTGCGGATGTCTCTGCGTGCGGATTGTTTTTTGAGCTTTTCTCGTTTGTCGTGCAGTTTGCGTCCTTTGCCGATGGCGATTTTTACTTTCACAAAACCGCGTGCAGAGAAGAAGACAGAAAGTGGAATGAGCGTTAATCCTGCCTGGTCTGCTGACATGGCGAATTTTTGGAGTTCCCGTTTTTTCAAGAGGAGCTTTCGTTCGCGTCGTGGTTCGTGGTTCATGACTGTTGCCTGCGGGTACTCTGCAATATCACAGCCGACAAGCCATAACTCATTGTTTTTTAATCGGACGTAGGCTTCACTGATTGAGATTTTTCCGTTACGAATGCTTTTGACTTCGCTTCCAAAAAGAGAAATACCACAAATCAAATCGTCAAGAATTTCGTACTGGTGCCGTGCTTTGCGGTTCTGGCAAACCGTTTTCGCCCCACCCGAGGTTTTTACGCCCCCCTTTTTCTTTTTTGATTTCTTCTTACCCATTATTTTTTGCCTTGAACAGACTTTGGTGAAACTAAGTAACAAGCAGTAAGTTTTATGTATTTTAATCATCCTCGTAGCGTTCCAGTTGTTTTTTCGAATCAACGGTACGCTACGAGGTTTCAATATTTTTTTGGCTGTGAGCCTTTATATCGAAAAACTTACTGCCTACTACTTACTCTTCTAATAGTTTAGCAAATTTTTGTACGTTTGTGGTGTGTAATTCAAATTCTTTTTGAAGTTTAGAAATTGCCTGACCATACCCCAAACGTCGGGCAAGGAAAAGAAACTCTTCGCTTTCAACATGAGGGACGGTTAAGTCTTTGGCATGACCGCGCACCATGCGCAGTGCATCAATCAGACGTCGAAGAAAAATATAAGCATCATGAAGTTCTGCATGTTCTGCTTCTGTCAGTATTTTGATTTCTTTGAGTCGTTTGATGGCTTTCCAGGTGCTGCGTGTGCGAAGCAGGGGGTGTTTGTTTCCGTAGGTTATTTGTAAACCTTGCACCAAATACTCGCAATCGACCAAACCGCCGGGAGAAAGTTTTGCGTTGATTGTGCCTGCTTGCACCAGTTGGTTCACCTGTTTTTCACGCATTGCCCGCATCGATGCTGCATCAAATGGCTCGCCTGTGTAAACGAGTTGGTCACGCAATGCAATCACTTTTTCTCCAAATAAAACATCTCCTGTTATGAAACGAAGTTTCACCAGCGCTTGCCGTTCATAGGGCCAGGCTGCACCATCAGAGGTAAAGTATTTTTCAAAGGCATCCAACGAAACTCCTAATGGTCCTGCTTTCCCATACGGGCGTAACCTTAAATCGATTTGAAAAATCCCCTCTTGACGAGAAACAATTGTTTTGCGGAATTTGTTGACCAGTTTTTCATAATACTCTGCATTGGTAATAACTTTCGGACCTGATGTTTTCCCGTTAGCTTCATACAGAAAGATTAGTTCGATATCTGATGCAAAGCCAATTTCGCGTCCTCCACATTTTCCCAAAGCACAAATTGCCAGCGGGCATTCTTTGATTTTGGTCGTCTCTTTTTGAGTCTCAATGATTTGAGGGGCTCCATATTTATTGCGCAACTGTGACTTACAAATATGAAGTGCTCCCGTAACGACAACATCTGCAACATGTGTCAGTTCGTTTGCAAAAATACCGAACTCTGGAATATGTCCCATAATGTGCCGCATATCGACACGAAACATTTCACGATCTTTGAATGCATTAAGACGTTTTTTTTGTTCTTTAAACTCTGTTGCCCCTTTCAATTCGAGGTTCAGTTCATCGATGAGTTGTTGTTTGGGTTTTCGTTTTGCTAACAATTCGACATCACGCAATACAGGGAAAAGGTTTTGATGCTGTAATCTTAAAAAATCTTCCCACAAAAAATCAGAGACACCTAACAACCTTGCCAATGCAGAAAGAACTTCTGAATTGTTAAGCGATGCCAGTTCTTCTAACCAGTTGGGTTGTTGAAAGAGTTGCTCTAAGAAATCACGAAAGTGTAGCAATGCCGATTCCGGGTTCGGCGAACGGGGTAACAAATGTGTAAAATGTTTGATAAGTACCACCGCTGCCTGCAACTCTTGTTGACGGGTGGGGTCTGTGATTTTTTTACCATTTTGTTCGGTCACTAACAGGCTGTCATTGACTTGTTGTCCGGTTGTTTCGATGACCACTTGACGGATATTGACTTTTGAAAGTGTCAAAGCATTTGTCAATTCGTACAGAAAGCCGGCGGTATCTTTTCCTTGAATTTTCAGCAATGTTGCATCGGGAGAAAAGTCGTTATCAATTTCAACATCAATCGGGTAGAGCGCTGTTTCTGCAGGTTGCCTTTCACGCAATGCCTGCGAAACTTGCTTTGCCATTTTTCCATGAGCAACATGCGTACGCCCCGCACGAATTTCCTGTAACAGCGATTCTAAATCATCTCGAAAGCGAAGCCATACTTCGGGCAGAAGAAGTTCTAACGGCGGCTTGATAACAAAAATATTCACAAACCCCTGTGACATTTTTTCGTTGGGCAGTTGTATTTGTGCATTACTAAAAACGTTGCCGCGCACAATGTTAAATCCATAAACAGAAAGTAATCCACACATCATCGAAAGGTCACCCAGCAAATCAAAACCAACAATGGTCAGTTTTTGTAAGTGATCTTCTGTTGGCTCGACTTCCATTTCAACCAAATGGTCTTGAGAAATCCGACCAAGCATTGCTGCATGTTGATTGATTTCTGCTTCTGAAAACGCCTTTTGATAAGAAGGTTTCATTTTGACCATATGCAACGCGACATCTTTTGGAACCTCTTCTGATGCCTGAAAAACGGGTTCTCCTGGTGCGGTGAGATACCGATTGTAAATCGCACGAATTTCTGTGCAGTGACGTTCGTAGTGTTCGAGAAACAGTTCTGCATTAGGGAAATCAAGTCGTGTTGCCAGGTATTCTAGCTCGCGTTGACTCTCGGGAAGAGAGTGCGTCTGCTTGTGGTGCATGAGTTGCAAAGCATGTTCAATTTTTCTAAGAAAAATATATCCGCTGGAGAGTTGTCGATATTCGTTGCCATGAATGATACTGAACTCTGCAAGACGGACTAATCCGTTGAGTGTGCCGATGCTTCGGATTTCTGGTTTCTCTCTGCCATACAAAAGTTGCAGGCATTGCAATGTGAATTCGATATCACGAATCGACCCCGCTCCCGATTTGACTTCCCCCCATTTGCGCCCTTGTTTGTGTAATTCCTGTTCAATTTTATTTTTTGAATCACGCACAGAAGCTAAAACAACATCTTTGGGTAATCCAAAAGTGAGGGGGCGTGATTGTTTCAAGAACTCTTCCCCCACAGCGAACTCTCCCGCAATCACACGTGCTTTCAAAAGTGCTTGCAGTTCCCAGGGACGCCCATTTTTTTTGAGATAGTCGATGTGGGCATCCACCGTGTTGACCAATGCCCCAGAGCGCCCCCAGGGGCGCAGCCTCATGTCAACCCGATACAAAAAACCATCTGCTGTCGGTTTCATTAACGCATTGATAAGCCGTTGCCCTAATTGCCAGAATCGCGTTGCGTGAGATTCCGCCAGAAAAACAAGATCGATATCAGAACTGTAATTGAGTTCCTCCCCCCCCAGTTTTCCAAAGGCAAGCACAACAAATCCTTCGGTCGATATTTCTAAATCACCTGCAAGTAATGTCAAACAGACTTGCACCAATGCATCTGCCAGTAACGAAAGTTGCACGGTAATCGATTTTAAATCGAACAAACCGAACGTATCACATCCTCCCAAACGTAATAATTCCCAATGTTGAAAACGTCGCAACGCATTAAGTTGTTCTTCAACTGTTTGAAACTTTTCGATGGCAGCGGTCGCTTCTTCGGTAAATTGTTCGCGACTTTTGAATTCTGCCAATCGTTTGTGCTGTGTGAGTTCTTGCAGATAGTTTGGATTGCGAAGCAAAATTTCTGTCAAAAACTGGCTTCCCACAAACAGTTTTACCAAAATCTCGACTGCACGCGGATGGTCTGCCAAAAACTGAAACAACAATTTTCGATCATCAACACATTGAACGTATCGTTCAAAATTCACTAGCGAATCATCTGGTATCGCTGCCTCTGAAAGTGCAATCAATAACAAAGGAAGAGATTCTTCAAGAGGTTTCAAGCAGGAATCTTCTGCACATAATCCCATAATGCGCTGATGTGCCATGTCGATATCTGCAAAGCCAACAGCTTTGAGAATACGTTTTGCCGTAGCGTCATCGAGTTCGCCAGGGTGAAGTAATTTGGCAGCTTGTTGGAACATACGATTACTTCTTTTCTTTGACATCCAGACAGAGCAAATGATTTTCGCTACGGAGGTAAAGCCGTTTGTGTGCCAAAACGGGAGCTGTCCAGACAGGGTGACGTATTTGTTTGTAAGAAGTGCGGCTGACCTCTTCGTACTTTTTAGGGTTGATTGTGACCAGTGCTAACGTACCCCGTTCTCCCAAAATGATCAACTCTTTTCCTACACGAATCAGAGAGCCTCTACCAAAGAAGGGGAAGGGAATAATTTCCTTGCTTTTTTTATCTCGAATTTCTCCCGTTTGTGGGTCGGGTTCAAGGTCATTAAGCTGCCCGTTAAAGCCGGTTGTTGCCCATTCTCTTTTGCCTGTTTTCAGGTTGATGCAACAGAGTTCTCCTCCTTTTTCGTGTCTTCCGCTGAACCCGTAAATGTAGCCATCAACATGAATGGGAGTTGACCAATGTGCCAAAAGGTTTTTTCTGTTGCGCCACAAAACATTGTAATCTTTCCCCTCTTTTTTGACTTGCAACAAAACGCTTCCCATGTTGTAAGCAGCCGAGAGAAAGATTTTATCTCCTATTACAACGGGTCTCGCTGCATTAACGGAATCGTGCGTGCGCGATTTGAACCAGTATTTGAAATAGACCTCTCCCGTTTGAGGATTCAAAGAGACCAACCCCTGACGCATGAGACAAAGTAAATGTTTTTTTCCATGAATGGTTTTGATGAGAGGTGATGAATAGCTGACGAGCATTTCCTGACCTGTCCAGCGATATTTTCGTTTTCTCTTTGCGTCCATTACTGCGCCATCCCAAACAGCTTTGCCGACCGATTTCCATAACG
>UOGL01000390.1_pt1 | contig 16434 bp, 10 predicted proteins | sample 1990131 | NCBI WGS metagenome assembly UOGL01 (sample SAMEA4728526, study PRJEB27164) | hydrothermal vent metagenome | biome: marine basaltic hydrothermal vent biome; feature: marine hydrothermal vent; material: mineral | place: Pacific Ocean | collected 2011-06-14/2011-07-23 | depth 1741 m | reverse complement strand
GTTCTCCCACCCTCCCCACCCTCTATAGGAATCCTTAAAGCCCCCCGTTAAGCAAAAAAGAGTTATTATGAGAATCAAAATCTTCACAATTTTACTGACAATTTCTTGTCTGTTGACGATAACAAAACAGACCGTGGAAGCCGGTACTGCTGTCGAAAAAAAAGCTGCTGAAAAGAGGATTGCCAAACTCAAAATTGTCAAACTCAAAAAAGAGTCTGATACGGCTTCTGCCAAATTTTCTGTTGCAGAAAAAAAGTGGATTGTTGCTACGCAGAAAGTGGAACAGTTACAACTAAAAAAACATGAAGTCAAATTGGCAAAGTCTCAGGCGAATCTCTTTTTGAAGAATGCAGATAAATTGCTCAAAGAAAAACAAAAGGCATTAACCGCTCTGACCACCTTGATGAAGAAACGAGAAAAAGCAATTCAAGGAAAAAACAGACAACGAGACAAACTCATTCAGTCAATGACAAATGTGCAAACAAGAATTACAAAAGGAAAAAAACAACTCAGCAAGCTTCAGAAAGATGAGCGAAAAACAAAGGTCGCACACAAAACGGCTTTACTTCAATTGACAAAAACAAAAGTGAAATCTCAACGGGTAACAATTGAAGCGAAAGCAAAACTCGCAAAAACGAACCTTGCGAAAATCCGCAAAGCGATTCTAAAATATCAAGTCGGTCTTGTAAAATTAAATCAGCAATACAAAAGATCAATCGCATCAAAAAACAAATTGAACGCAGCCATCAAAACAATCGCTTCTCGATTAGCAGAGACAACAACAAAAAGTAAGAAAGCAAACGCAAACATCAAAGCCATTATTGCAAAAGTCGCTGCGTCAAAAACAACAATTGCCAACAGCCCCAAACAGTTGTCACAATTTGATGTTCAAATTCATGCTGCAAAGTTAGTGGCAGAGAGACTGCACCAAACAGTTGTTCCACTTCGTAAAATAGCAACCGTCAAATTATTGACTTATGAAAAAACGATGCTTGCCAGCGGGAAGATGGTTTCGTTTGCAGACAAAATTGCTCCCATTTTTTTGAAGAGATGTATTATTTGTCATAGCAACAAAAAAACAGAAGGAGACTTCAATATGCAAACATTCGCGGGCATTCTCAAAGGAGGGGAATCGGGAATTGCAATTGATTATGAAACTCCAGAGTTCTCTGCACTGCTGACAATGATAGAAGATGGCAGCATGCCCAAAGATGCAAACCCTTTGCCAAAAGCAGAGATTGCTCTCATAAAAAAATGGTTGATAACCGGTGCACAACCAGGAGCAACAACCAATCTGCAAGCCTCTCTTATAAAAATTGTCCCGACGCGCAAACATCCTTTTCCTCCCAAAACATATCGAGCTTCTCTTCCAGTGACGGCGTTGGCATTTAACCCAACGGGAACAGTTTTAGCCAGTTCAGGTTATCATGAAGTATTGCTTTGGAACCCAATAAGTGGGGCACTTCAACAGCGTATCAATGGCATCGGACAACGGGTTCACGATATTGCGTTCAGCCCTGACGGCAGGTATCTCGCGATTGCTGCAACAACGCCGGGAGAAATTGGTGAGGTAAAATTGTATGATGGCAAAAGTGGCAAACATTTAGCAAACCTGCTTGTGACAGAAGATACAATCACCACAATTGCATTTCGTCCCGATGGGCGACAACTGGCAGCAGCAGGGGCAGACCGTATGGTGCATCTCATTGATATTGCATCAAAAAAAGAAATCCTGACTATCGAAGGGCATTCTCACGAAATTACCGATGTCGTTTTTAGCCCCGATGGTTTACTTCTTGCAACGGCTTGTCTCGATAAAACTGCGAGAATCTTTCATGCCAAAACGGGAGAACTTATGAAGTCGTTTAACAATCATAATACGCCGGTTCATTCTCTTGCGTTCAGTACCGATGGAAAACAGATTCTCTCTGGGGCAGAAGACCGACAACTACGCATATGGAACGTGAGTGATGGCAAAGAAGCCCGAGTCATCAGAGGAGCAGGCACTTACATTACGCAAATCGTCACCACACCTGATGACATGGTATTCAGTGCCAATAAAAATCGTAAAATACTTCAGTACAAATTTTCTAGCGGCAAATTAGTAAGGCGCTATCAGTACCATAATGATTACATTTACTCTCTGGCGGTCAATTATTCAGAAAACATGATTGCCAGCGGCAGCCATGACGGGATGATAAAAGTTTGGAGCAGTGAAACAGGAAAACAACTACAAACAATCAAAGCGGTTCCCGTACCAATCAATAAAAAGAGATCTTCCATAAAAAGAAAACCGACAACAAAGAAATAACATCCATGAAATCAACAAAATTACGCGTTCTGCTGACTCTGTTTATAGTACAAGTTTTTTCACTGTTTCATTCTCATTGTTTTGCTCAAACAATTCAGGAGAATGGACCTCGTCTTTTTGCTATTCAGAATGCGCGCATTGTATTAGAGCCGGGCAAAGTGATTGAAAAAGGAACTTTGATTATTCGAGATGGCTTGATTGTGGCTGTCGGGGCAAAAGTAAAAACTCCCTACAACGCAGAAGTCATTGAAGGGAAAGGATTGACTGTTTATGCAGGGTTTATTGATGCTGCAACAAGTAAGTTAATTGATTCGGATAAAATCCCCAAAGCAAAAAAAGGACGCAAAATCGATTTCACCAAGCAGGCACTCGCAACAACACGCACCGATAATCGAAAAGGATTGATTCCAGATTTTCGTAGTAAGAATGCCCTCAAAGAAGATTCTGCTGTCCTTAACGACTTGCGTAAAGCGGGGTTCACCAGCATGCACATTCTTCCCAATAAAGGAATTGCTGCGGGAATTGGGACGTTGCGAACAACTGCGACTCTTCCATTACGAGAAACTATTTTGCACTCTGAAACGTTCTCGCTTTTCCATTTGTATGCCATGAGAGGTTCAACATATCCTTCTACACTCATGGGAGCCATTGCACATTTGCGACAAATAATGCTCGACGCCAAGCAGTATCAACAACACCAAAAATTATACAATAATGGTTCTCCTTTTGTTCCTCGTCCTCCTTTAGATGAAACGTATTTGGTACTCAATAACATTCTCGATAAAAAAACATCCTCTGTTTTTCTTACAAAGTCACGCGATGACATTCACCGCGCACTCGATTTTGCCAACGAGTTTCAAATCAAGCCAATCATCACAGGAAGTCGTGAAGCCTATCGTGTGGTTGACCGATTGTCTCAAGAGAAAATCTCTTTGATTGCCCCTCTCGATTTTCCTCAACAACCGACTGTCAAAAAGAATGGCTCATCGCCGTTGCGTGTTCAACAAGATATTTTGAATCGCTGGAAAACAGAAGTTCAAGGATTGAAAACATTACATCAGGCAAAAATCCCTTTCGCAATCAGTTCGCAAAACCTGAAGAGTTCTGCAGAGGTCTTAAAGAATTTGCGGCTTGCTATTCAAGAAGGACTTCCACGCGATGCAGCATTGGCAGCGTTGACGACAAACGCAGCCACGTTGTTAGGAATGCAGAACCGTTTGGGACGACTCAAACCGGGGTACCTGGGGCATGTTGTTGTGATGACGGGTCCCTTCGATAAAAAAAGTTCACGGGTCCGTTACCTCTTTGTGAATAACAAAAAACATGAATACAACAAAAAAAGCAAGCCGACAAAAACCGCTTCGACTCATTCAACCAACATGACACCTCCGCTTCCTCCCCCTCTCCCCCAGGAAAAAAAGAACACCGTTCAAATTGGTTTTGATTCAAAGAAAAAAGAAAACAGTCAAAAGAAGCCCTCCAAAACTCCTCAAACAAAAGGGGACGATATTGACTCACAGCCAACAGAACTTCTGTCAGACCGATTAAAACGTCCTGCCCGTACGGGAGGAAATGTGCTGATTAAAAATGTCATCATTCTAACCGGAACCGGAAAAGAGTTATCAGGACGTTCTATTTTAATCCGCAAAGGAAAAATTGTCGCAATAGGAAAAGGACTTAAACCAGCTAAAGGAATGCAAGTTATTGATGGGCATGGCTGGCATGTGATGCCCGGCATTATTGATACTCATAGCCATATTATGACAACAGGAGGACTCAATGAAGGGACACAATCGATTACTCCTGAAGTCCGTGTGCGTGATGTGATTAACACGAATGACGTCTCCGAATACCGCTCACTTTCTGGGGGGGTGACAACTGCCCGATTGTTTCATGGTTCTGCTAATGTGATTGGTGGACAGGACGCTGTTGTGAAGCTGAAGTATGGTGCTACTGCCAAAGAGCATTTTATTCCCAATGCGCCACAAGGAGTAAAGTTTGCCCTCGGCGAGAATGTAAAATTTCGAAAAAGTCGATTTCCCAATACGCGACTAGGAGTAGAAGCAACACTCAAGCGGGCATTTTTAGAAGGGATGGAATATCGCCAACGATGGTTGCATTACAATCAATTGATAAAAAAGAACCCGAAGAAAAAACAAACAACACTTCCTCCTCGACGTGATTTACGACTGGAAGCCATCGCAGATATTATCAACCATAAAAAGTTCATTCATTCACACTGTTACCGAGCCGACGAAATTTTGATGTTGTTGCGAGTCGCATCAAGTATGGGGGTTCGTGTTTGGTCGTTGCAGCATGTGTTGGAAGGTTACAAAATCGCACCAGAAATTGTCACGCACGGAGCCAGTTGCAGTACCTTCGCCGATTGGTGGGCATATAAAGTCGAAGCCTTCGATGCCATTCCATACAACGCCGCATTACTGAAAGAAGCGGGTGCCAATGTTGTGATTAAAAGTGATAACGCAGAACTGATGCGCAACCTGTTTCACGAAGCTGCCAAAACTGTTCGCTACGGCGGAATGTCTCCTCACGATGCGTTGCAAACAATTACGCTCAACGCTGCCCGTGAGCTAGGGCTTGATGAGCGTATTGGTTCTATCGAAGTTGGCAAAGATGCAGACGTCGCCTTCTTTAATGGTCACCCTCTTAACGCATTTTCACGTTGTGAAATCACGATGATTGAAGGAGAAATTTATTTCCAACGTTCGCTTGCCAAAACTGTCATGTCAAAAACAGCCGTCAAACGCTCTGCAAAACCTTCTCCGTTATCGACCATTCTTCCCGCTGCCCAAAAGCATGTACGCCGTAAGTTGAATTTAGAAAAATCCTCAAACGGTCGATACGCTATCATCAATGCAACTCTTTATCCGGTTGACCGTCCCATAATTCCCAAGGGAACAATTTTGATTGATAAAGGACGCATTGCAGCCATCGGAAAACATATCAAACTTCCGAAAGGAACACGCATTATTAACGGCAAAGGGTTACATATTACTCCTGGGTTTATTGATGCGGGAACGCGCATTGGACTTGTTGAAATTGGCAAAGTGCGCGAAACACACGACTACGCAGAATCAGGAATTATTCAACCCGACTTGCGCGCAGGAGTTGCTATCAACCGAGATTCCGAACTCATTCCCGTTGCCCGCTCAGGGGGCATTACGACGGCGTTAGTCAGACCAACAGGGGGGCTGATTGCAGGACAGGCGTCGTTGATAAAACTTTCAGGGTGGACTTCCGAAGAAATGGTCATGACAATGGAAGCAGGATTACAAATCAATTGGCCCATTAGCAAAAAGAAAAAACAATATCGTACAAACCTTGTCGCATTGTTCAAACAGACCCGCAATTACATCAAACAAAAAGAGGGCGCAAAGAAAAACAAACAACTTGCTTCTTTCGTATCACAGCCAAAATTGGATGCCCTCATTCCTTATGTTCAGGGAAAGAAAACCATTTTCATCGAAGCCATTTCTCGTGAAGCAATTGCAGAAGCATTGCAATTTGCAGAAAAGGAAAAACTGAAAATCGTCATCACGGGAGGGAACTCTGCCTGGAAATTAGCAAAGGAATTGAAAAAGCAAAACGTGTCGGTCATTCTTGGTCCCGTGATGCAAAAACCTTCTCAAAGTTATGATCCCTACGATGCCCCTTATGCCAATGCGAGCCGTTTGTATGAAGCAGGTGTGCCGTTTTGTATTCGCTCGGATAATTCAACTCCCGGTGGCTACAGTATTCCCTTCAATGCACCAAATAGCCGCAACACTCCTTTTCAAGCAGCACAAGCTGTCGCATTTGGACTCCCTGAAGCAGAAGGGTTGCGTGCGATTACACTTTCTGCTGCCAAAATTTTGGGCGTTGAAAAAGAAATTGGTTCACTCACCGTTGGCAAGCGGGCAAACATCGTTATTGCAACAGGCAACCCGTTACAGCAAACTGCCCACATTAAAGGAGTCTTCATTGACGGCGTTCCCCACAAACCAGATAGCCGCCAAATTCGCTTCTATAAAAAATACCGAAAACGTTTGCAAGAGAAATAAAGAACCCCAAAAAATGGCGCTCTGATTTACGGTGACGTATTTAGCAGATCAATCCACTTTCGTTTTTCGAACGATTCCAACACTGCATCTGCGACTTTTTGGGCGGAAGCACCGCAGTCAAAGCCAGAAATGGCAGGGCGTTCTTCTTGAATGGCAGAGATGAATTCCCACATCAAGTCGTATCGAAAAACGGTACTCGGTTCACCTGCATGAGGATCACGTGGCGACGATAAGGGTTTGAGGTATTCTTCGGGGACTGGTTTTCTTTCCATTGGTGCGCCGTTGAGTCCTATCATGACAAAATTAGGATCGGTCAATTGGTAGGCAGCAGACCCTTTGCTTCCGTTGATTTCTGCCCATTCGTAACCAAACCCGTTGTTGTCGTACCCCTTCATCAAGGTGCTTCCTTCCCAAACACCAACAGCCCCATTTTCAAATTGCCCAATAAGCGAAGACCAGTCATCCACTTCAGAAGGAGGGCAGGAGTCTCCTTCTTTTGTTTTGTCGCGAGGAACAAATTGTGCCACTGCTCCGCAAACCGATTGAATCGGTCCTAATAAATCTTGTGCAAAATCGATGCGGTGAATCGTCATGTCAAACAAATCGCCTGCTCCTGCTGATTGCTTGTATTGCCTCCAACCCCAACTTGTTTCTGCCCAATCGAGAAAACGCTGTGAACGAAAATGGCGTGGCTCTCCAAGCTGCCCAGATTGCACCAGATGTTTGACATACCGCATTGCAGGAGCAAATCGATACGTGAAAGCCGTCATATGCCTTATCCCTTTGGCATTGGCTGCCAGAAACATTTCTTCTGCTTCTTGAAAGTTTAACCCCAGCGGTTTTTCGCACATAATATGCTTCCCTGCTGCGATGCAATCAAGGGCAATCGGGTGATGTGTCAAGTTGGGTGTCGCAATAACAACAGCATCGATATTCGTATCGTTAGCAATTTCTGTGTGTGATGTAACAGCTTTTGCAACACTCCATTCACGTTGCCGTTGCTGAAGTAATTCCACATGAGGATCGCAAATGGCAACCAGTTCTGCACGAGAATCGAGATGGATTGCAGGAAGATGGTGATACTCTGCAACAGCACCCACTCCAATAAACGCAACACGAACAGGTAAAGACATGAGAAAAACTTTCTGTCATTTTATTGATGTGAAAACGAGCAAAAAAACAGAAGCCAATTTACTTGCTCGCTTGAATTGTTGATAAGTCTTTTTCAATTTCTTTATCTTTTGGTTTTAATTCGAGAGCAATTTTTAATTCTTTGCGTGCCCGTTTCGGTTGTTTGTTTTCGCGATAAGCAACACCCAGTACGTGGTGAATCTCTGCATCAAGAACATCAACATGTAACGCCATACGAGCATGTTTGATGGCAGCGGTATACTCTTTATTTTCGAGAGACATCTTTGCTAATTTTTTACGATACAAAGGATTGTCAGAGTCATGCTCAGCAAGTTTGGTGAGAGCGGTTTTTAATTTACGTTCATTTTTTGTTTGCAGGTAAAGAGTTGCCAATCCTTTTGTCCATTCTAAATTATGTGGGAAATTCTTTTCTCCCAGTTCGTAAAGTGTTGTTGCTTTTTTGAAATGCTCTTCTGCTAATTCTGTTTTGGCAAGCAATGTTAAGAGTTGAGGATGCGGGTTTTCCTTATTCAAGGCAGGAGTTAAAACATCAATCGCTGCTTCGTTATCTGCACTTTTGAGTTCTAACAAAGCAATCACGAGCGCTGCACGGGGCAAGGTGGAATCTTTCTTCAGTATTTTTTTCGCCAGTTTGCGTGCTTTGGAAAGCTTATTATTTTTGTAAAGAGAGAACGCCAGCCTCGCAGAGATTTTGAGGTCGTTGGGTTTATCAGCATGTGCCTGTTGTAATTCTTTGAGTGATTTTGTCTCTGCCACATTCTTTCTTCTCTGCAAGGTGGCGGTTATTTTTTTGAGATATTTAAGGTATCCTTTTTCAAATTGTTCTAACGAAACTCCCGTTGCTTGCGGAACGGCTTCTGCGGTCGGTTTTCCTTTTCGGTAAAGTTCTAACAATTTGGGAATCACCTCTTTGCCATGTTTTTCAATCATGTACTGTGCATACAAGCGACTTTGACAATAAGCAAACTGCCAGTCATCGGGAGACTCGGGGCGAGTAAAACCATCATTGAGATTTGATAATGTCCACAGTTTTTCCTGGGGGACTCGCTGTAAAAGAAGTTCGTTCCATTTATCAGGGCGAGGGGTTCCTTCACTGGTCACTGCAAGGGCTTCGGTAAACCAATGGGGAATATTGAAATTGGTTTGTTGTAACGTGATGATATGTACGTACTCATGTTTCAACACCCGTGCCCAGTTATACGGCTTGGGTGAAGCCGTAGGAGATGCCAATGCGACAATCATACCTGTGGATGCGCCAATGGTTTGAATCCAGGGAAGCCCGACCATCCGTGCAGAAAACCATCCATGAGCAGAGACTCCTTTCGACTTGTTGAAAATTTCAAACTGCGTTCGTTGCAGCGGTTCGTATCCAAATTGTTTGATGAGTTCAGGGTGAATCTCTTCTAAATAGTCCGACATATACTCCCCTAAAAGTCGATCATATTTTGAATCAACCCGCACAACAAAATGTTCTGTCGCAATAACATCGTACCCTTTTAACACACGCAACACCTTGCGCATATTGCTGACACGAACATGATACGGGTCTGCCCGAAAGGCATCATTGAGCATTTTGGTTGCTTCTTTTGTTTTGCCTACCCGCATATAAAGCATCCCCAATGAAGTTTTGGGGCTTGGAAGTTTTGGCATCGCGATAATTGCCTGATTGTAAAATTGCTCCGCTGCGGTGAACTTCATTTTAAGTTCTAAAAGTGTGCCGAGTTGATCAAAAAAATAACCCGGATGCGAATTTTGTTTTGCAAGTGCCGTTAAAAGTTTGAGCAATCGGCTCGGTTTTTTGAGATGAACTTTGTCAATCGATTCGAAATTTTTCAGCACGGTTTGTAATTGTTTTTTGTCTGGCGCCCCTTCTTGCAAATAGTAACAAGCAGCCAAGTATGACAATGTTGTTTGATGTTGCGGGTTAATTTTAAGTGCCCGTTGTGCCAACTGAAGCGTTTTTTCAATATGACCTGCTGCCAGTTGCACATTCATTTTTAAGTGGAATGCACCGAGATGTTGCGGATTGATTTTGAGGGCTTTGTCTGCCAGTTTTTCTGCTTCTGCCCAACGATATTTTTGTGCATCTGCTTCGCCTAACGATACCCAAAGATCGGTTGCTTGCGGATTGATTGCAAGTCCTTTTTTGAAATCGGGAATCGATTGCGCACGGTTGAACTTTTCAAGAAGCAATTTTCCTGAAAGAGAATATGCCTGCCAACTCAATTCATCAGCAGCTAATGCGTCAACACACAACGTATTGACCACAAAATCGAATATCTGTGATGCACTATTCCATCGTGCATACTGTGCGCTTCCGCGCCCTGTGAGCAACAAAGAGTTTGCATCTTTCGGTTGCACTCGATTGTAATACCTCACAAACCAGCGATAGCCATCGTGCCCCTTTTTGAGTCGTCCGGTTTCTGTGTAAATATCTGCAAGCACCAAGTGTGCCAAAGGATGTTCAGCATTTTGTTGAATGGCAAAATTGGCAGCGGCTTCTCCTTTTTTGTATTGACCTGTTTTGTAAAAGAGTTCCGCAGAATAAGCATAGATATCTGCATTTTTGGGATCGGTTTTCAATACGAGATCAAGCATTTCGCGGGCAGTGTTGTATTGACCTGTTGCAACCATCGCAAGGTAACGACTTTTTACAATTTTGCCTTTTGCTACGTTGGTCTTGTTTTCTTTTTTTTCGGCAAGTGCATCACACAATTCAAGAGCTTCTTCGTAACGCCCCTGCTGTAAATGTTGGTGCAATGGGACAAAGTCATCACTTCCTAAAACATAATGACCAGCAAAAGAGAAAACGAGAAACAAAACCACTTTGAAACGAAACATGCTTGCCCCTTAACTCAAATTGGAAAATTGGAATTATTCAAAAAACGAGTTTTTCTGCGGGGAAGACAGGACCTTCGACGCAGGTTCGTTTGTAGTCCCATGTGCCATCGTCTTGAACGACACGGGTAACACAACTGAAGCAGGCACCAAAGCCACATGCCATGGGGGTTTCTAACGAAATCCAACAAGGAAGATGATGCAATGCACATAACTTTGCAACGGCTTTCATCATTAGTTCTGGTCCACAACAGTAAACGGTTGTGGGTGGTTTATCACTTGTGATTGATTGTTCCAGTAACTCTGTCACAAAACCATGATGCCCCTCAGTGCCATCATCGGTGGCAATTTGCATTGCGAGATTGGGGAGTTCAAAAAGGTCAACACCAGCTAAATGTTTTTTTGACCGTGCACCGTAGCAAATTGAAACCTTTGTTGGTTTTTCAAAAACATCGCGAGAAGGAAGACCATACTGTTTGAGTCCAAGTGCTTCTTGTGCAACTGCCAGAAATGGCGTTTGACCAATTCCTCCTGCAACCATCATTAAATGTTCTGTTGTGGGTATGGGGAATCCGTTCCCCAATGGTCCCCAAATTTCTGCTTTGTCACCTTGTTGCCAAGTCATCATAAGGGACGTCATTTTTCCTACAACAACATAGCCAAAGTCGATCCCCATTTTCTTTCCGTTTTCTTCATAAGTATCAAACAACGCAAAAGGACGACCCAGCAACGGGTTCGTTGAATGCGGTTCGCGAATCATAAAAAATTGTCCGGGAAGAATTTGCTCTGCGATTTCTGGGCATTCCAATCTCATCCGATATGTATTGGTTGCCATGAGAACATTTTCAATAACAGTTGCCTGCAATTGCAATGCTGTGCTGACCATTCCAGGAAGAGATGTTGTAGACATGAATCAACTTTTCAATGATTGAAGATAACAAACTAAACTTAATTAAATGGTAAAACTTGAAAACCTACTCCTCAACTCACTTAACGTTTTCGTTTTCGAGAGGGCGTTTTTGTTTTTTGTGGGGTTGTTTGTTTTGCAGAGGTTCGTTTTGCAGAAGTTCGCTTGCCGGGAGTTCTTTTTCCCGAGGGGGTGAATTTTTTTTTATTCCGCTTTCCTTTCGAGGGAGTTGCAGGGTTGCTGGCGATTAGATCGCGTAATTCTTTTAGTTCAACATTTCGAAGCGTGCGGCATTTTCCCTGAGCAAGTTTTCCTAATTTAAGAGGACCAAAAACAACACGCTCTAACGTTTGTACTTTGTGTCCTACTTTCGCTAAGAGTCTACGGATTTCGCGGTTTTGTCCCTGCTGTAAAGCGATTTCCAAGACGGTACTTTTCCCTCTTGTTCTGACCCGTTTTACACCGACACAACGAAATAATCCATCTGCAAAATGAACCCCGTCCTGCAATTGTTTTAGAACTTCAGGAGAAGGAATGCCCGCCACCTGCACGCGATATTTTCGTAACACCTGATACCGAGGATGTGCCAGCCGTTGTGCCATTTCGCCATCGTTGGTCACCAGAATTAACCCGACACTATGTTCGTCCAGTCTGCCAACGGTAAAAAGTCGCGGACCATTCTGTGGAACCAAATCGACCACCCGTTTTCTTCCAGTCGGGTCACTGTTTGTGCAAAGGTAACCAGCAGGTTTGTTGACCAGAAAGTATTGCTTTAATTCGGGTTTAACCAACTCACCATCACAACGGATTTTTTGAGTTTTCGGGTCGATTTTTGTTGCCAAGTCGGTAACGGTTTTACCATTAACAGAGACTCTTCCCATCGTCACATACTCTTCACAACTACGGCGAGAACCATACCCGGCAGAAGCAAGCAGCTTTTGCAATCGTACCAGTTGCGGCTTGTCTTCTTCTTCTGTTTGTTTTGATTGACGCGGAGATTTTTTTGCCATGAGATTTGGTTCAGTAAATGAATATAATAATGTTAATGATGATGTGAAACAGACTTAGGAGCTGTGTATCTTTGCTAATTCACCCCACAAGTGGGCAGAGGCTGCAATTCCTTTTTGGAAGCTGTCGAGAGAAAAATGTTCGTTGGGGCTATGAAGATTATCTGTGTTCAACCCCCAACCTAAAAACAATGTGTCAATTCCCAGTATCTCTTTGAATGTCCCTCCCACCGGAATGGAGCCCCCTTCGCGAATCATAACAGGAGCGGTTCCAAACGCTGCTTCAATCGCTTTTTGGGCAGAAGTCATGTAAGGCGAATCGGTATTAAAAACAAGACCAGGGCAACCATGATAGTCGGTGAATGTCATGCGTAATCCTGCGGGAAGATTCTCTTTGAAAAACTTGTTTAACGCTGCAGTTAGCTGAACGTGGTCTTGCCCGGGAACAAGTCGGCAAGTAATTTTTGCGGTGGCAGATGCGGGAATAATCGTTTTGGGACCTTCTCCCTGATACCCGCCAAAGAAGCCGTTGACATCGCAAGTTGGTCTTGCCCAGCGACGTTCGGTTGTGCTGAATCCTGCTTCTCCCCAACCAGTCGAGACACCGACTTCTTTCATAAAAGCAGCCTCATCGAAGGGAAGGTCTGCAAACTGTTTGCATTCTTCTTCAGTCAGCGGAATGATGTCATCATAGAAACCAGGAATTTGCACACGTCCTTCTGCATTGTGTAGCTTACCAATCATTCCTGCCAATGCGTTCACAGGGTTCGCGATTGATCCTCCAAAAACGCCGCTGTGTAAATCTTGTGAAGGTCCCTCGACAGTAATTTCACATGCCATAATGCCACGTAACCCGTAAGTAATTGCGGGGATTCCGGGAGCGTATTGGCTAGTGTCGCTGATGACTGCAATATCGCACGCCAGTTCTGTTTTGTGCGATTCTAAAAAGTGATCCAGATTATTGCTGCCAACTTCTTCTTCTCCTTCAATTACAAAAATCACATTCACCGGCAATGTTCCAACCGTTTTCAACCAGGCAGCGACTCCTATAATGTGCGTCAGCGATTGTCCTTTATCATCAGTCGCACCTCTGGCATAAATTTGACCATTACGCACATCGGGTTCAAAAGGAGGAGTCACCCATTGATCAAGCGGATCGGGGGGTTGAACATCGTAATGACCATACACCATTACAGTAGGAGCACCCTCTGCTTTATCCCAACGTCCATACACAATAGGATGTCCTGGTGTTTCAACAATTGTTGTTTCAACACCTGCTTCAACCAGTTGATTACGCACGAATTCTGCACACTGTTTCATGTCGGGAATATGTTCTGAATTCGCAGAGACAGAAGGAAACCTTAAATAGGTTTTCAGGTCTTCTACAAATTGATCTTGGTTTTCTTCAAGATACGCTAACACTTGTGAGTCCATGGCTGCGGGCTTTCTGATTGCTTACTGAATGACTAATGATTTTGTTTCGTAAGTCAACGTTTTTTGTTTGATTTTATCTTCGGGGTTCAGTTGATAAAAATGATACTCCAGTTTGTCAAACTGTTTGACGTTTTCATACTTTTGAATAAACGTTGTTAATGCTTTTGCATGTTTTTCTGCTTGCAAGATATTAACGGTAGGATCAAATTTCACCTTCATGGTCACCCGTAAAAGAAAAGGGCTTAGTTCCAGGTGCATCTTTCGTTGCCCTCCTTCTACTCGGGGCATCGAACCTTCAAACTCATGGGCAATGGCATCTTGCAACGAACGAAACCGAGCCGTATGTGCCGTCCAATAAAAGTAAAGAAAACTAGTCAATACTGTTCCAAATAAAAACATCAACACCACAGTCTTCTTCCCCGAAACGGCTTTGGAAGTTGCAAGGGGAGAAGCGATCGGTTTTTCTTCTGGTTCTGCCTGGTGAGCAAGTATCGACATGATCTGTTCCAACGGTTCGTTTTATGAATCTTTTTCTGAAAAGCATCATAAACGGTTAGAGACCAAAAAGGAATCGTACGGGTAATATCTTATCAATGAAATCGTGTGCAAAACACGCAGAATTTCTGTGTCTGAGTTCCCTTTATCGTTCTGGATTACTGCCAGGTTAAGGAGTTGTCAAGAATTAAGGCTTCGGGGGGTCATGGATTTTCTGAGAACCGTTCACCCGCAACATAAACAGCTTCAAGAGAGCCAGGGAAGGTGACACCAGTAAAGGGAGACCAGCCGCATTTTGTTTTCAGGTCTTTTTGACAGATAGTGACAGGGCGTTCCGTATTCAAGATAGAAAACGAAGCGATGTAGCCAGCTTCGATTTTTCCGAATTTTTCAGGAGCAGTAAACGGATTGACAAACTGCCCCGGGTTCTCTGCACAGACTGCTGCAATGCGCTCGGGAGAAAAGTTTTGCTCTTTCATTAACCATGTCACAAATGGAGCATATGTATCGAGATGTGGCTGCCCCGAAACGCCCTCGTTTTTTTCTTCGATGGTGTGCGGTGCATGGTCTGTTGCCAGATAATCGAGTGTTCCGTCACGCAACCCTTCGAGCATTGCGAGTTTGTCAGCAGTGGCTCGCAAGGGAGGATTCATCTGCATATCACTTCGGTTTTCTTCTGTGATATCTGACGTATCATAATATAAATGATGAGGCGTCACTTCACATGTCACACGTAACCCTCGTTCTTTTGCTTCGCGAATCAGGGGGAGTCCTTCTCCTACCGAATAGTGGCAGAGCTTGCCGGTCAGGTCATACTTTTCAATCATCTGTAATGCAAAACGCGTTGCAGAGACTTCACATTCCGGCGGGCGACGTTCTTCATGTGTTGCTGCATGGGCATGAGCATCGAGCAGTTCTGGGTCTTCGCAATGAAAACTGACATTGCACCCTCGATAGCTTGCAAGTGTTTTATCAAGCTGTGCTAATGACGTAAAAAAAAGATCGCCAACACTGGGTCCCATGTAGGCTTTGTAAGGAACAGGTTTTGAAAGAGGTAACGTACCAGGACCAATACCTGCGTAGAGAGTAATTTGAATTGGGATATTGCGAGATTTCAAATGCTGCTGCTTGGCAGCGTAAGAGGCATCATCAATAGGAGCCGTCGGGTTGTTGGGCATATCTGCCACATGCACAACACCACCATGAATCGCAGCGTCTGAAACCGTGCAAAAATCTTCTTTGTACGTTTGCAGCAAAGAGAGATCATCCCGTGCATGAATATGAATATCTCCCATCCCCGCAAAGACAAAACACTCATCACCAAACATCTCATCAGCAATGCCAAGATTTTTTCCTATCTCAACAATCACGCCGTTATCGATACGAACTTGCTTTCGCTCGACCCCTCGCGAACTCACCAGTTGCCCTTCAATAATCATGGTAAGTTTCTTATCAATTAAAACATGTGCAACAAACGTGCAATTTGTCACGCACGTTTGTTGTTAAAAGTAGAAGGAAGCGTGAAGTATTTACCAGCCGAGTGACATGTTGGTTTCGATAGCGCGTTGTGCTTCGTGTAAATCGACGCCGGTGTCGAGCATGTAAAGACGAATGGCGTGCAATTTGTCTCCCTTGGCACGGGCAAGACAGTCACGGGCAGAGTCGCAAGGTTCAGTATTTCCTTCAATTCCTAAAAGCCCTTTCGAAATTACCCAAATGTCGCGAGGGCGACGTGTCACCCGAACAACTTCTTCTTCGGGATAATGCTCGTTTGCGATAGATGTCGCTTCTTTTTCGGTTTCTCCCCACCCAATCATAATGTGTGCGGTTGTCTCAATTTCATAAAGTGCCATCAGACTCCTCCTTCTATTCACAACTTTGGTAACATAAATTTTGTGTAACATCCTCTCCACCAATTATAGAATTCCCACAAAGAACATGCCAGCCTTGTGGGAACGCAATCGCTCGGACAATTAAAAAACTTTCTTTTTTTGATCTCCCTGTTAATAATTGATTGAGGAAGATATCGTAACCTGCTGAATACAATAAAGAATTAACCTGATGCTGCCTCGCTAACGCGTTGGACTATTGTATAATCACTTCCCTCAGGCGCTTGGAATAGATATTAAATATACGTCATTTAACTCGGTGTTGTTCTGTACTCAGTTGAGAGAGTGTCTGATTTTTCGATAGATAAAAACTGTTTCGTAAAAAACAAAAGGATATTAC
>UOGL01000596.1_pt1 | contig 16497 bp, 10 predicted proteins | sample 1990131 | NCBI WGS metagenome assembly UOGL01 (sample SAMEA4728526, study PRJEB27164) | hydrothermal vent metagenome | biome: marine basaltic hydrothermal vent biome; feature: marine hydrothermal vent; material: mineral | place: Pacific Ocean | collected 2011-06-14/2011-07-23 | depth 1741 m | reverse complement strand
CAGATTCCATGGAACCGCTGTAAGCAAGCAGAACACGTTGAATGGGGCGGAATTGTTGCGAGACAGCAATCATCGGGCGTACTCCCTGTGACACAATTTGCGACAAAACACCACTTGGTTTTTCACCTAAATAGTCATACTCGAACAAGCTTCGTAAACCGAATATCATAACGTCGCTGTAACGTGCAAGAGAAATCATTTGCTCACAAGGATCTCCCGTTTCTTGTTGGATACGACAATGTACATCAACGTTTTTACAAGCAGTTTTTAACTCTTGAATGGAATCTTCCATCCGTTGTTCGCTCATTTGAAGCTGCTTGTTTTCTTTGAGAACATCTTGGCTGGCATCACGTGTTTTCGAGAGTCCCTTTAATCGACGGCGGTCAAGAACTGTCACGCCCAGGATTTCTGCATTGTGAATTTGCCCCAGTTCGACAGCCCGTTGAATGGCAACAGAGGTAAAGGGTGTCCCAGCAAGTGCAACAAGAATTCGTTTAATCATTTCAATTTCTCCTTTCGCGTTATGCAGACCAATGAGTTTCTTCTTCGTGCGGGGTCTCTTCTGCATCAAGGACTTCAAGATGCTTTGCATCAAACAAGCGTCCCGCTAAAAATCGTACGGGAACCAACAATGCGATAAAAAGAGGAAAAGACAACTGCAAACTTTTGAAGGGACTCAATACGACAGCACAAAGTACCGCCAAGCAAGTAAATTGTAAAAGCGTGAACTTGTGAATCACATTTGTGGGTGCCTGTCGAATGTAGTGTGTTTTGGGATACAAATCAGGTTCCATCAGCCACAAGGTAATTCGTTCCATAAATTGATTTCCTGAAAGAGAAACAACTCCCATGAACAAGAAAATCCCATAAAGTACCGCCATTGGCACCACTTTCATGGTCGATAACAAAAGCAACGACAACGCAATCAACAGATGAATCGAGAGTCCTGTCACTCGGTTTTCATTGACATGCGTGACCCGTTCACCGGTTTCTCCGTTGCTGTGCAGAACCTGTTCAAAAACAGCCAACCCACGCACATGAGCCAAAGAGCGAACCGTCGCAGCAACCAGCCAAGGTAAACCAAACAACGAACAGATACCAATTAAAGTACCAACAATTGCTAAATCCCAATGATACGCAGACCCTTTATGAAGTTTGTGGTCGGGACTGTTGATCAATCGAGCTGTAATGTTTTGAGTGAGATAAACTAATACGGCTGCCAATAAAGCAGGAACGATTGCTGCAAATCGAACCCACATAGGAACTGCAAAGGGGTCAACCAACCAAGGGCGCCCTTTTGTTGTTTGTATTGTATCGGGGGCTTGAAGTGCTGTGAGGCTGACTTCTGTTCTCAAGAACCATGCAACTAATGTCATCATTCCTAATGCAATCATCGGACCAAAGTCAGACAAAAATTCTCGCATCCAGGGCAATAGGTATTTACTCCGACGAAACCGAAGCAAATTGCTTGCGATAAAGAATGTACCAATTGCCAATATCAAAGAAAGAAGTGCCGCATCATGCTTGGCAAGCTCATCTGCAAAACTGTTTCGTAAAATCATAACAATGGCACTGACTGCTTCGTAAATAAAGAGTAACGCCATCAAAGCAGAAAAAAGCTCATCGGTAAATCGTGTAAAATACCGCATAAGACAACTGGCATCAGTGATTGCCATCACCAATAAAATGCCCCCTGTCCAAAACCCAACCCAGGCATACGTTGGTAAAAATTCGAGTTGCATCTCTGAAGAAAGCCGATACAAAATAGCAGTGAAGACTAAAAGCGGACCGACTCCCCCCAAAATAATTAACGGCTGACCAGAGAATAACGCGTAGACAATTCCACACGCAGCAGATGCCACCAGCATTTCAACCACACCGATATTTCCATTTGTTTGAATTCCCATAATTCCACCAAACGTGAGCGCCGGTGCAAGGCAAGCGAAGAACAAAAACATTGTCGATGCAATACTTTTTCTATCCAACCCATCGGTAAAATCACTGATGTAATTTGGTAATCGACGAGCGATATCTTGTCGTAATCCACCACAAATTTTCCCTGTATAAGTTAAGCCATCGGACGTTTTTTGAGGGGGAGTAATATCAGGTGATGTACGTTGAGTAAAATGATTCAGGGCAGCTAGCAAGTCATTATTAGAACGTGCTTTCCCCAAATCGTAACGAAATTCATCGTCTGACATTACTCGGGCAACGTTGGCGAGTGTGTCTAAATGTTGTGCTGCGGAACCAGGTGGTCCTAATAAAAAGAAGAGAAACCGTGTGGGAATCCCATCGGGTGCTCCCAGATTGACGGGATGAGCAAGCCGAACAAACAGAACAGTTTGTTCGTCAATCTCATCAAGATACGCATGAGGAATTGCTGTCGCATGACCAATTGCAGTCGGTGCGATTTCCTCACGTTGCAGTAACGTCGAAACAATTTGCTCTTCTGCTTGCGGTGGCAGAATACCCTCTGCCACCATTTGGTGGATGGTTCCACGAATAGCAGTTGTGATGTCGGAAGCATCGAGATCAAGAATAAGATGTCCTTGGTCAAATGCGTTTGCAAGTTGCTTCATGATATTCTCCTGCGAGTCGTTTCAGAAAATTATTTATTTATTTATCCACTCGTTCTCATACCAGCAGCAAGCCCGTTAATTGTTAAACGGGAAAGGTGATGGAGTTCTTTAATCTCTTCTTCACAGTAATTGGTACCGTTTCGTAATCGACGTAAAAGTTCGACTTGAACCAAGTTCAGCGGGTCGATATATCGGTTGCGCATTCGGATCGATTCTTTTAACCAATGTGTTCCTTCAAGCAATTCTTTGTTTCCCGTGATGGCAAGAATGGCATTGCGCGTATGTTGATATTCGTCAGAAATCTTTTTCCAAATTTGAGTGAGTACAATGGAATCATCTGCCAAGTTCGCGTATTGTTCTGCAATGCCGATATCTGTTTTTGCCAATGCAAGTTCTGCGTTATCGATGGTTGCTCGAAAGAAAGACCATTCGCGATACATGGATTGAAGTAAGTGAGTTGATTCATTATTTTGTATCATTTTTTTTGCAGCAGCTCCAATTCCGTACCACGCCGGAATAAGACACCGGCATTGCGTCCAGGAAAAGACCCAGGGAATTGCGCGTAAATCAGCTAAACTGTTTCCTTTTTTGCGTCGTGAAGGACGGGAGCCAATGGGTAATTGTTCGATTTCAGAAATCGGCGTTGCCCGCCTGAAGAACTCAACGAAACCTGGCTGCTCAACCAACTCACGATAATTTCGGAATGATTCATCTGCCAGTTCGCCCATTATTGTACCCCATTCTTGTTTGTCCGAAATGGCAGGTTTGCCACAGGCGAACATCGACATCGAGACAATTTGTTCCAAATGCCGATGAGCAATCACTGGGTCATCGTAACGATCTGCTAAAACTTCCCCCTGTTCGGTGAGCCGCAGGGAACCATGAAAAGTATCTGTCGGTAATGAAAGAATGCTCCTTGCAGTAGGACCTCCTCCACGCCCTAACGAACCACCACGCCCATGAAAGAATGTCAGTTGAATTCCATTTTTTGAGGCGACTTGATGAAGTTGTTGCTGGGCTTCGTAAAGTGACCAACAGGCGGAAAGATAACCTCCATCTTTGGTACTGTCTGAGTAGCCAAGCATGACAATTTGATGATCCCCTTGCCCGCGAAGATACTCACGATACTCTGGGAGACAAAACATCCCCGCAAGAATATCTGGTCCCTGTTCTAAATCTTCAATGGTTTCAAACAACGGAATGATAGGAAGAAATGCCGTTGGGCTTTCTTCGTTTGTGTCTGGTTTTGTCTGTTGCCAAAGCCACAGTACGGTGAGAACATCACTGGGAACATTCGTCATACTAATAACATGCCCCCCCAATGCCTGTAAACCAAACGACTTGACCACACGATGCAAAAGACGAAAAAGATTGAGCGTCTCTTCTGTCTCTTCAGAAAAGTTATCATCTGATAGTTGATATTTTTGACCAAGTCCGTTGATCAAAAGTTGTTGCCGTTCGTTTTCATTAAGTTCTTCTGGCTTTGTGCAAAGGTCAAAATGTTGAAAGAGTTCGTTCATCACTTTTCGATATTCGCGGGCATCTTCACGAACATCAAGTCGTGCTAAATGAAACCCGAAAGTCTCGATACGATCAAGCCACGTTCTGATTTCTTCAGTCAGCAGTTCTCCTCCTGAAGATTGCTGAACCGTCTTTAGTAAAACAGAAACATCAACAGCCAGTTCCGAGGACGATGGATAAGCCCCTTCGTGAATTGTCTCTTCAAGTTCGACTTGTTCTGTTTGCCAAAGTCTCCAGCGAATCATACCAATCCAACGGCGAAAAATTTCATCTGAAGGGATATCTGAAATGACTTTTTTAAGAGGCTTCCATTGTTCACAAGCCATTGTAATGCCAACACTCAATTCGTTTCCTATTTTCATTTGACGTTGCGACAGGCTCAGAGAATCGTACAGTTTATTACAAGTAGACAAGTGGAGTTCAAGGGCAGCATGCCGTAACCAAAGAAGAGTTTGTGCAGTCACATCGGGGGTCACATCAGGATGACCATCACGATCTCCTCCAATCCAAGAGCCGTATGTGACACAAGGGTGAATTTTAAACGAATGATCGGAAGATATTTCAGCAAGAGAATCTCGTAGCTCTTTGAGTATCTTTGGAATGACATCCCACAGCACGGGTTTAATGGAAAGCCCTCGTCGTACTTCTTGCATCACAGTAGGGCGTCGTGGGCGCACTAAATCGGTTTGCCACAGCTTGGCTAACTCCATTTGAATAAGTTGTTCTGTACGTTCTTTTTCTACGGGGAGTTGTTCTGTATCAAACTCTCCCATAAGATTGCGAAGTTTTCGAAGTTTGCCACGGACTGTTCGTCGTTTTGCTTCTGTGGGGTGTGCAGTAAAAACTAACTCAATGTGCAGTTGATCAACAAGTGTTTGAATTTCGCTTGCTGATTTACCAGAGAGGTTTAATCGCATTGCTGCTTCACGAATTGATTCACTTCGTGCATTCGGATATGCGTTTTTATCACGTTGGCGTAAAATACGCACACGCTGACGATCTTCTGCCAAGTTGATTAAATCCAAGAAGATACTAAACGCACGAATCACAATGCGCAGTTGATCGGAAGTCAAAGAAGAAATAAATTGCGTCATTGTCAATTCGATTTCCGTCTCATCTTTTCGACTCTCTCGCGAAAGTCGACGGACATCTTCAATGACTTGAAAATAATCGTTTCCAGCAATTTTTTGAATTGTGTTGCCGAGCATTTCACCCAGAAATACAATTTCTTCGCGGAGTAAGTTTTTCTTCATCTCATTCATTGGAATTGACTTTCAAACCTTGTTACTTGTTATCATCTGGTTTTGTTTTTTGTTCAGAGTCACGATAAGATTGAAGTTTACGATAGGGCTTATTATGAAAGTCAGCATGAAGAGAATCCCAATCGACAACAAGTGTTCCCCCCGCCGATTCATGCTTCTTTGCCCAGTTCATTAATAAGTCAAGACAGGCATGATCAATATGAGTAAGATGCTCAAAATCAACATGCAATTCTGAATTGGCGGGAACACTTTCCAATACTTGTGCAAGTTTTGGCAAACGAATAAACGTTGCTGCTCCGGTCATTTTCAGTATTGACTTGCTTCCATTTTCTTCGATATCTAACCGAACCTTTAGATGAGAGAACTTATACAAAAGTTTCAAGGTTGACAACCCAATTCCGGTAATAATACCTGTTAATAAATCTGTGCAAACAATCATAATCAAAGTAGAAAAATAAACGCCTACTTCTCCCCACCCATATTTCCTGAGTTCTCGAATGGAATTAAGGTTAATGAGTTTGTATCCAATGTAGACCAGCATTGCAGCTAATGTAGATGTCGGGATCATTCGAAGAATAAAAGCTAAAATGGAGACAAACAGCAATAACCAGGTACCATGCAAAATTGTCGCAAGACGTGTTTTCCCTCCTGCTTCGATATTGGCAGAACTCCGCACAATAACACCCGCCATAGGAAGTGCCCCTAAAAAACCACAAACGATATTCCCAATGCCATGAGCAGCCAGTTCCTTGTCGTAATCTGTGCGCGTGCTTGTTTGCATTTGATCGACTGCGGTGGCACATAATAATGTTTGGGCACTGGTGATAAATGCAAGCACAACGCCCAACTGAAGAATCGTTGTCACTTCAAGTGACTGAAGAGTTGACAGCGAAGGGAAATGAATTTCACTCCACAAGTTATCAGGCACTTCAACATAAAGAACGGGAAGCTTTAACGTGACAGCAAAAACTGTTGCAACCACCACAGCCACCAACGAAGGAGGAACTAACTTCAGTTTTTTGGGTGTCAGAATTTTCCAAAAGACCAAAACCATAATCGTCAACCATCCAATTTTTGCTGCCCAGTCATGGTTTTTAAGTTCTCCTAGCACCTTTTCTAAACGGAGTTGAATTTCTGTTTGTGATGCGTTGACTTGTCTGATGTTTCCTTTTTGTAAATCATTCAGCGCAGTTTTCATTTCCTCCAAAGAGGCATTTGTCGCCACTTTTAATTTCGTGGGATTGCGTACCGTTTGAGAGAGGTCTTGTGAATTTAATTGTTCAACAAGAGTTATCAGCTTGTCAGAAAGTTCTTTTTGTTTGATCTCTAACGGCTTCAATTGAGACAAGTCGGGGAAATTCGCTTTTCTTGAGTGATGGGCAGGGTCTTGATGATCGGGGTCTTGAGGAGTTTTGGGAATAAGTTCCACTGCCAGTTCGCGCAGTTGTACTTGTTGTTCGTGGAGTGCTCCAAATTGTTGAAGGAAATCTCGTAGCGAACCCCGTTCTTCAGCTGTTCCCATTTTGGGCATGGGGAGTCCTTTTCGAATGGCTTCGGGAATCGAAATTAAATTTTGAATGCCGCTTCCTTTGGGGCTGTCGTCCACCATGACATGAAACTGGCTTGACAAAATCAACACGCCAATCCCTGCAAGCATTCCATGTATCACAGCAGGAGAGACTGCTCGGAACCATCGCCCATAACTTAACAGCCCTGCAATTAATTGTATGATACCGCAAACCAAAACAGCAATCCCCAAAACTTCCAACCCATGTTTTTGCACCAGGTCAAAAATAATCACTGTCAAGCCAGCAGCAGGACCACTCACCTGAAGGGGAGCACCCGCAATCCAACCAACAACCAACCCACCAACAATTCCTGTGATCAAACCAGCAGCCACGGGCACACCCGAAGCAATTGCAATCCCCATGCAAAGAGGCAACGCAACAAGGAAGACGACAATCGATGCCAGGAAATCCTGCTTAGGAGATGCCAGTAAATTGAAGCCACTCTTTTTTTCTAAAGACATTTTTGAATTCCATTTAACGGTAAAATGTTCTGTTTTATTAAACCTGACAAACAGGTTTTATTATTTTTCAATAATAAGAAACTGTCCTTGTTCGGGGATGTATTCAAAGACTTCGCCTGTTTCAATTTTGTAAACCCAGCCATGCAGCTTGACATCACCACGACGCAACGCCGCCGAAACAACAGGGTAGGTGCGAATGTTTTCCAACTGAACAAGAACGTTCTCTTCTACTGCTGCGGTGAGGCGGTCTTCTTCTTTGGTCAGATGCGCGTAGTTTTCAGAAATAATCAGTTCTGTTGCTTTGGCATGAGCCAACCAATCTTGAACGGCTGGCATGTCAACTAATTTTTCAGGATGAAGCAAACCATCCATTGCACCACAATGAGAGTGACCACAAATGATAATGTCTTGAATGTTTAATGCTTTCAAGGCGTACTCAATGGTGCCTGCTTCTCCTCCTTTGACGGCTCCATGTGGCGGGATAATGTTCCCTGCATTTTTAATAATAAAAAGATCACCTGGGTCAGACTGCGTCAATAAACTGGGAATGACACGCGAATCAGAACAAGTAATAAATAACGCTAATGGTTCCTGTCCTTGTGCAAGATTTTCAAAAAGTTGTTGCTTGGGTCGAAATTCGTTTTCTTGAAATTCATGGACGCCATCGACAAGTTTTTTCATTTTGATTTTCCTTTAATGGTTTGGTAACTGGGATAAAAAGTCTCTTTTTGTAAACCTGTAAACAAGTCAAACAAAAAGGACATTGAGTACTTTGTTAAGCTTTGAAATCCAGTATATGGGAGAGTGAAACTCTGATGAGCCACACCGGTAAGTTTCATTTACTATTTTTAGTTATCCATCACGCGCAGCTCAGCAGAAGCTTCGCTTTTCTAAAAACGTGAGAACATTTCATAAGTAAAAAAAAGAGAGCGCAGCGGCGCTAGCAAAGCAGGGGGGCAACAAGACCATGCTCAATCTGATGACCTCGAACAACACTTTGGTATTGATAGTAACAGGGGGGAGGAGTGATGACAGGAAAAGTGATTGCAGCAGAGAATTGAACTTTCCGAGGCTTTGAATGCCTGACAAAAATCTCAACCGATTCTCCTTCTTCCTCCTGACTTTCTTTCACGGGACGTCCTGCTTCGCTTTCTTCCATCAACAAGTTTCCTCCTGTCGAGAGAAGCATCATTATCGCAACCCCCATCACCATCCATTGACGCACAGAAAGCATGCAACATTTGCTTGCTTCATAGATCATTGAAAAATTGGAGTTGTTAAAAATAAAAGACAAAACAGAAAGACCTTTTGCAAATCAATTTTGTGAAAGTCGCCACCAGATCGTTTTCAAAGATATCTGGTTACGGGTACCATCCTACACAACGATCGAACTCTTGTCAATTTGAAGTTGTTGAAGAATTTGACTGCTAACGAGGACGACAATAAAGAAGGTATAACCCGTTGGTTGTTTTGAACATTGTGATTTGTTATTTTGAATTTATTGAGGCATGGCTTTGACTCAGGTAATATAACGGAAGAAGGAATAGCAATGGTTGAAAACTCACTTTCTGTCAGTGAAATTACAAGGCAACTGAAAGAATTAGTAGAATCAAATTTTTATCAGGTCTCTGTGATGGGAGAAATCTCGAACTGTACCAAAGCTGGTTCGGGGCATATTTACTTGACGCTGAAAGATGATTCTTCTCAACTACGTGGCGTGATGTGGCGCAGCAAAGCAGAGCGATTAAAGTTTGATGTACATGATGGATTAGAAGTGATTGCAACGGGACCGATTGAAGTCTATGCAGCTCGTGGCAGTTATCAAATGATTATTGAACGGCTTCAACCTCAAGGAATCGGTCCGTTAGAACTTGCCTTTCAACAGATGCGCGAGAAGCTTGCAGCAGAGGGGTTGTTTGATGTTGAACGGAAGCGGGCACTCCCTCATTTTCCTCGCAAAATTGCATTAGTCACCAGCCCCACCAGTGCAGCAGTACGTGATATGTTGCAGGTTCTCACCCGACGATGGAACGTGAATGATATTATTGTGCTTCCCGTGCGTGTACAGGGGGCAGGGGCAGCGGAAGAGATTGCAGCCGCGTTGAATATCGTACAAACGATTCCGGGAGTTGATCTCGTTATTACTGGAAGAGGAGGCGGAAGTTTAGAAGACTTATGGGCGTTTAACGAAGAGGTGGTTGCACGTGCAATTGCAAATTGTCCGATACCTGTGATCTCAGCAGTGGGGCATGAAATTGATATCACCATTGCAGACCTTGTCGCAGATCGTCGGGCACTCACTCCCAGTGAAGCAGCAGAATTAGCTGTCCCATTGCAAGACGACTTTCAAAGAGCACTGCTGCAAATGCAGCAACGCATGACAAACGCATTGCGCGATCGTTCACGCTGGGCACGCACATCGCTCGATGCCATTTCATCACGTCGATTATTTACTCATCCATTAGAGTTGGTACACGATAAAATGCAATATGTTGACGCGATTGAAGATCGTTTACAACGTGCCATCAAAACAAAAACGACTTCCTCTCAACAACAAATCGACCAGCTTGCTCTTTCGCTTGACGCCCTGAGTCCGCTGGCGGTATTGCAACGAGGGTACTCCATCACCACTCATGCAAAAACAGGAAAGAGTATTCGCTCGCCAAAAGATGTTAAGCCAGGTGACAAACTTTGCACACGATTAAGTGACGGAGAGATTACGAGCAGAGTAGAATGAGTATTGAAAATTACCTGTCACAACCATTCAATGTGGTATCCTATTCAAAAATTCTCTGAAATCGGTCTTGACCTGATTTGAAATATCTGCGAGAACCCCACCCTCTCCTCTCTCTCACCTCTCAAAATACCTCTCAAAATGAAATGGATCAGGATGATGTCTCATCGCTGTTTATGCGCGTTCGCTTGCGGACTGCTAGTTGTTATTGCAAATTCAGGCTGCTCTCATTTGATGGAAGCCCGCACCATTGCAAAGTTTTCAGAAGCCCTTTCCAGCAATAACTTCGAAGAGCTTGTTGCAGCCAGTTCAACAGAGTTTGAATCAAAAGCGTTACGAAGAAAGCAAGCCATCAAAGAATTCAAACTGCTGAAGTTTCCCAAAGGGAAAACCTCCATTGACAATATTGAAGAGGTGTCACAGGTGAGTAAACTGGTAACCGTTTCTGTTGCGGGCAGCAAAAAGAAATTGAAGTATCACTTAATAAAAGATAGTGAAACGAATCAATGGGTTGTCAACGATATTATGATTCATCGAAAAAAAGATGGCGAAGAAGTCACAGCATCTGTCATGGATCAGATGGATTTGCTGTTAAGTGTACGAGAGTTTTCCGCTGCATGGTCAGGGAAAAACCAACTTGAAATTAAAGAGGTTCTCTCACCAAAGTTTCAACAAGAAATTGCAGGGTTACCTGCCTCTTCTGTTCTCTATTTAACCCAACAAGCAATGGGAAAAAAGAAAAGAACATTCAATACAAAGCCCGTTGCTGAAATTAATGATGACACCGCAATTGTTCGCCTTTCAAGACAAACCGGTGAGCTGACTCTCTTTTACAAAAAAATTCACGAACAGTGGAAAGTAGACAACCTCTCTTTGAATACAGGAGATGATAACAGTCGTATTGTATCGTTTCGGTTAATGGCAAAAGTGTTTAAGAATGCAACGAGTTTTGTTCAAGCATTTCAAACAAGCAACCGTAAACAATTGCAGGCGCTTTCGACAAATAAGCTTTATGAAGGAAGCCTGGTGACTGCGGATTTACCACAGGTAAAAATCCCTTCGCTGCAAAATAAAGAAAATGAAATGAGCATCAAACTGTTTGGTAAGCAGGCAGAGTTTATTATTAAAAACAAAGAACAGGTCTTTACCATCAGCTTGGCTCTCACCGAAGAGCCTGTTGAAAAAAAGATGGTTACAAAGTTTCGTGTCGAAGATATTGTTATTTATGATTTGGCGACAGAAGAAGAGAAACGAATTTCTGCTCTCTTTATGTCTCATGCAATTATTGAATTTTTCGCTGATAGTATTGCAAGTCAAAATGTTGATTCATTGGCAAAAACATCAACCATTGATTTCAATGAACGCGTCTGGAGCCAATTAACAGACGAAGCAATGACACTTTATCCCATCGATGAAATTGGAAATAAAAAACCAAAAATTCTTTCAACCAAATTTTTAGGGGCACGTACAGAAGTCTCTGTGTTGCAAGGTGACCGACGGCTGATTTATGTTTTGCAAGACCATAAAGGAGAATTACGTGTCGATGATGTTTTGTTATCTGTGATAGGAAGACCAAAATCGTTCAAAACAACAATGGAACTCATGATGCCAATTCGTCAGTTTGCAGAAGCCATTAAAAGAAGAAGAGTGGATATCGTCCAACGAACCTCTTCGAAAGATTTTAATCGTCTCATTTGGGGACAGTTACAAGGAATGCCTGTAATGGCAACGTTTGCACCTGATTATTTGAATGGAGCTATTCAGAGTATTCAAGTAGGTGACGAAATGAGCACTGTCGTTTTTGGGAATGAAAGCCATGGAGCAAAAGTAACCATTCTGAAAGAGTATGGTCACCATGTTATTGATAACATCGAACTCATTTCAGGAACTTCTCCTGACCAACATGCTTTACTGAAACAAACAATGCAAAAACGAATGGGAGAAGGAAGGCTGACGATTGCAGAAAAAAATCCCCTTCATCATTCTTCAGTAAAGCCTGCTGTTTATCACAAATCGACTAAACAAACAGGAAGAATTACTGAAGATGAATTGCTGCAAGAGTTACGGCAAGAAAATGGAACAACGTCGCAACAGACTTTCTATGGAAAGAGAAATTCTTCAATACCTCATACAAAAATATCTCGTTCAGATGTACGAGCAGGGAATGTTATGATCACTCCGAATGGGAAAACCGTTCATGGGAATCGACTCTCTTCACCGAGGAGGTACGATGATATCTCTCAGGGTTCTGGGCTATTTCCAGATCAACCAAAGCGACAAGCGAATAGTTCTTTGAATCTTCCCCCCCTTTAATTATCGCGTGTGATTTTGGGGATTGCGTCAATTCGAGATATTGTTACAATTCCTGAATCTATTCAAAATCAACAATTTACTCAAATTATATTTGACAATTCGGCAAGGAGGCCGTTGTGGGTTTTCCAAGTATTCATCGTGAAGATTCTAAAGTTCAAATCCGTTGGCTCATCCGTCGTGATATGGCGGAAGTTTTGGAGATTGAACAACAAAGCTTTGAGTTTGCATGGACAGAGGAAGATTTTCTTTGTTGTTTGCGGCAAAGAAATTGCATCGGCATGGTTGCAGAAAAAAATAACCGTATTGTGGGATTCATGATTTATGAATTGCATAAATCGAGTTTGCGAATTATGAATTTTGCTGTTGCAAGCAATGCCCGAGGGCAAGGCGTTGGGAAGCGAATGGTACGTCGTTTAATCGACAAGCTTTCACAACAGCGACGCAAAGAAATCATTCTTGAAATCCGCGAGACAAATTTGCCTGCCCAACTCTTTTTCAAAAAGGCAGATTTCAAAGCAGTCAAAGTGCTACGGCATCATTACGACGATACAACGGAAGATGCCTACATGATGATCTACCGATTAACACAAGCAGACGATACCTATTCTCCCTTCTCGCCAACCAATCGAATCTCTGAATCTGACGCTGCGTAATGCAGTGAGATGATCGGAAATCTCTTTTAGTTATTGCGAGCTTTATCGGAGATATCTTTGCGGCACCATGCACCTTCCCAGCGGATACACTTCACCGCTTGGTAAGCGTGCAGTTTCGCAGAGGTAATGTCTTCACCCAATGCTGTGACACCCAGAACGCGACCACCGTTGGAAACAATTTTTCCTTGCGATTGTATTGTTCCCGCATGAAAAACTTTTGTTCCTTCGACAGTGTTTGCCTCTTCAATGCCACGGATGGGTAACCCTTTTTTGTAATCGCTGGGGTATCCTTTCGATGCCATCACAACACAAACAGCAGGGCGTTCATCCCACTCAAGCGGATTGATATCGCTTAATGTCCCATCGGCTGCTGCTTTCAGAATAATTCCCAAATCAGATTTTAATCGCATGAGAACAGGTTGTGCTTCGGGGTCTCCAAACCGAACATTAAACTCTAACACTTTTGGTCCTTTAGCAGTCATCATCAACCCTGCATATAGCACACCACTCAACGGGCACCCCTTTCGTTTCATTGCATGTATCGTGGGGATCAAAACTTTCTGAATAATCTCGTCCATCATTTCGGACGAAACTAATGGCGCAGGAGAGTAGGCTCCCATTCCTCCGGTATTTGGTCCGGTGTCGCCATCGTGTGCAGGTTTATGGTCTTGCGAAGTTTCTAACGGGATAATTGTTTTCCCATCAGTAATTGCCAAAATACTTACCTCTTCTCCAACAAGACATTCTTCGATAATAATAGAATCTCCTGCTTCGCCGAATGCTCCTGCTTCTAAAATAAGTTGTGCAGCATCGCGTCCCTCTTGTAAATTTTTACAGACAATCACCCCTTTTCCTGCTGCCAAACCATCTGCCTTGACGACAACTGCTCTGTCTGGGCGATCTTCTCGATCTTCTAAAAAATCGAGAGCTTCTTCAAGATTGTTGAATGAACAGAAGTCTGCGGTTGGAATGTTGGCATCGCGCATCAGTTCTTTGCTGAACCTTTTGCTTCCTTCAAGTTGTGCAGCCGCTTTTGATGGTCCAAAAATCCGCAATCCTTTTGCTTGAAACGCATCAACAATTCCTGCAACCAAAGGGACTTCTGGACCAACAACAGTGAGGTCAATTTTTTCTTTTTGGGCAAACGTCAGGAGACGTTCCGTATCAGTCGCAGCAATTTTTACATTCACTGCATCAATTTCAGTTCCTGCATTTCCTGGAGCACAAAAAACTTTGGAGACAGAATCTGCCTGTGCCAACTTCCACGCAAGAACATGTTCACGTCCTCCTTGCCCAACAACTAAAACTTTCATGTCTCTCTATTTCTCTTTGTTTAATAATTATTTCAGGGGAAAACCAATCGGTAGAAACATTCTAGGGAATGTTATTTCCGTGTAGAAGTGAACGTCTTATGAATCTTTGACTTTTTGTAGCATTCAGTTGGCATCCCCTTAAAAAGAAGATGTTTCTTCCTCAAGGTCTTTTATGCCCCTGTACAATCCTTAAAGTTTATCTATCCGTAATAACACAAAAGGAAGGGTGACATGATGGTGATTGAGACTCATTAAGTTTGCATTGCACAAAAATCGGTCTCGGCAATTTGTGAGGGCTGGGGACATGTTGTTATCTTCAAATCACAATGATTAGAACATCAAAGCTTATCAAATGTTTTCTTCATGACGATTCTTGAAAACAGAGATTGTTTCTCTCACTTTCAACAAATCACAAATAAGGATATTTGATGCGGTTGCTACAACGGATTGTTTCAGTTTGCTTGCTACTGGTCACAACGATACAGACCATGACACCGTGCTGCGCATCGGTGAGTCGGTTGAATTCGTGTTCTCAGAAATACTGCTATTTGACGCAAACAACAGTGGGCAAAACAATGTCTCAGCAGTGTCAACGTTATTCAATAAATAACAGTTTGACGCCTCCGATAAAAACTCCGCACCCCAAACCGGCATGTCCCTATTGTCAATCAACGGCAATTATTAACAGTGCTGTTGATGCCAAAATTCAAACAGAAGCGAAGAGTCACTTTATTGCAATGGACTCTTACTCAATCCACGTTCAGCCTCAACATGTTTGTAGTGAGGCGATACGGTTCCCAGAAAAAAACTTTTCTCAATCAGTCGCAATTGCACAGATTGAACGACTGTTAATTTAGTAGAGTCGATTCTATTTTTGCATTGTTCTATTTACTGATTGTTTGTTTTTTTCACTTTTTTACGAGGTCTGTCGTGCGACAATATACCTATTTCAACTACCTGTTACTCGGTTGTTTACTGACATTCACATGTTCTTCATGTGCTCGTTTCAGACAAACAGCGTCACGTCAAATTGATGCCAACCCTACTGTTTCTGTAGCGAATACCAACACAACGCGGCAAGATGTAGACTCTTCCAAAAAGAGAAATCATCGAGAAGATATTGAATCTCCGCGCTCTATCAAACAGGTTGCTGCAACTGAAAATATCGGTTCAGATGAATCGTCAGTCGCGTTTCTTGACGACTCTCCACAGCAACTTAATCCTGTTATTCCCCCACCAGCACCTGCTTCTGATAATGGCTCCCAAATAGAAGTTCCTATTGAACTGGATGCGATACCTTCTGATGCTTCTGTTTCAACATTGGAACAATTAGAACAACTCGCATTAAGTAACAACCCCACATTAGTGCAAGCCCATGCTGCTGTTAATGCTGCACATGGAAAATGGACACAAGTCGGCTTGTATCCTAACCCCCTGTTTTTATACCAAGGTAATGAAATTGGGAATGGTGGAAAAGCAGGTTTGCAAGGAGGTGCAGTACGCCAACCGATTGTCACAGCAGGGAAACTTGACTTAAACCAACAAACCGCCAGCTATGAAATTTCTCAGGCAAACAGTAATTATCAAGCACAGCAATATCGCGTACTGACTTCTGTTCGCATTGCTTATTATGATGTTTTGGTTGCTCAACAGAGAATCAAACTCACAAAGCAATTGCTAGGGTTAAGTAACAAAGGAGTAAAAGTTGCAGAGGCATTACTTGCAGCACAACAAGCAGGCAAAGTCGATTTGTTGCAGGCACGTGTTGAGGCAAACAATTCAAGAGTTTTGTTACGCCAAGCAACAAACGAAAAAATATCAGCGCTCCAAAGACTTGAAAGTTTGATCGGAGCAGAGCAATATCAGGTTTCTGAATTGACCGGCAAATGGGAACCAATGCCAATAAAACTGAAGTTTTCAGAAGTCCTGGCAACCATTCAGGCATCTAGCCCGGAACTCTCAGCAGCCAATGCAAATGTCTTTCGAGCAAACGCAAAGTTAAGACGTGCAGAAGTCGAACCCATTCCCAATGTTTTCACACAAGTGGGAGCACAGAAGGATACCGAAAGCGGATACACCGTTGCGAATGTGAT
>UOGL01000600.1_pt1 | contig 17135 bp, 10 predicted proteins | sample 1990131 | NCBI WGS metagenome assembly UOGL01 (sample SAMEA4728526, study PRJEB27164) | hydrothermal vent metagenome | biome: marine basaltic hydrothermal vent biome; feature: marine hydrothermal vent; material: mineral | place: Pacific Ocean | collected 2011-06-14/2011-07-23 | depth 1741 m | reverse complement strand
ATGTTGCGTGCCAGTTTGTGTATCAGCCCGATGCCACCGTAGCTCATTGCCTGCATTTTGTCAGCCAATTCGTACTTGAAGTTGCTCGCTTTGAACATTGGTTTTGAGACATCATCGGGGATGCGATGTTTCAGGCGACGCTGAAGTTTTTGCTTTTGTTTTTCAATCCGTTTGCTGTTTTTACGCTTACGTTTTTCCAGACGTTTTTGTGTCATACGTTTCACTCGAAATCCCTTTTTGTGAATAGTTCTTTGTGAATGGTCTTACGTTATTAAGACCAAAAACAACAAGGGATTTCGAGCTTTTTTCAATAATTTCTCCAATCAACAACACAAGGATCGCTTGTTTAAGGTCTAGTACCACAACTTGTATTTGGTCTGTCACTGAACTGGTAGATCATCTATCATTCTTCTGTTGAATATCGTCACATTAAACAGAAGGAGACTACTATGCTAGGGAAGGGAAGGCAGCTAAAATCATCATTACAGAACGACAGCAAGAAGTTTTGCAGACACACTGCCGACGCAGCCGGGTTACGTCGAACGTCGAGAGCTTGAATACAAACGTCACGGCACACAAACGTTGATAGGATACTTTCATGTTGTGACTGGAGAGATGATTTCACCGAGTGGAAACTTTGTGTCACAGGAAGCATTGCGAGATCGATTGTTGTGGTTCATCGAATACTTCAATAAAACGATGGCAAAACCATTCGACTGGACGTTCACCGGCAACATCCTCCAATCAGGCAGAAAGCAAAGACTCCACAAATCCACATTCCAGTGAACAGTCAATTGCAACTTGTTGTACTAGGTTAAGCATACTTGCAGATTAAAAATCAAATCCCTTTGCGTGCAACAACCACCCAGATTGTGCGGAATAGAATTTTGCAGTCGTTCAAGAAGCAACAATTTTGTAAATAGAGTAAATCAAAAGCAACCTTACGGCGGAAGCCTTCGGTGTCGTTGTCGTAACCGTTGACAACTTGAGCAACTCCTGTCAGTCCCGGTTTGAGCCCGAGCCGTTCGAGATAGTTTGGGATTTTTTCAGAAAGTTCTTCAATGAAAACAGGGCGTTCGGGGCGTGGTCCCACCATCGACATTTCCCCTTTCAGAACATTCCATAATTGAGGGAATTCATCGAGTCGCGTTCTACGAAGAAAGCCGCCAATGGCTGTGATACGAGGGTCATTCTCTTGCGTAAATTGTGCACCATTCTTTTCTGCATCTTGTCGCATGGTACGAAACTTGTACAAAGTAAAAGGTTTGCCATAACCCAATTCTTCTCGACGCCCATTCTTTGGATGACGCCGCTCTTTTTCATCAGGAGGACCAGGAACCGTAGGGTCATTCTTTCGACGATCTTTGTATCGATTTCGTTGATCTAAGCCAACACGAACTTGCTTGAAAATCGCTTCTCCCGGAGAAGTCAGTTTCACCAGTATCGCTGTCAGCAACATCACAGGTAAAAGAAGAATCAACATCGATGCAGAAATGATAATATCACTCATACGCTTGATAAGTCGCGTACGTTCTCCTAAACAACGTGTGCTGTGTCGTGGCTTTTCTAAGTTCAGTTGAATTAACCATGGAGTCTCTGGGATTTCATTCGAGTTCCCATACGATTCAACAATATCAGAAAGTCCACCTCCCCGAATCTCATTTTGAGAGACAAATTGCTGGGCAGGGTCTTGGCTGTCATTGGGGGGAAGACTAAATACTCGTGTTGCTGTCATGGTGTATCGACTTTGTTTATGTCATTGGTCTCACGTTTTGAAAACAATCAACCGGTTTTAAGTAATCACTCCGTATCTTATTGCGAATAATGGCGTCCAATATCATAGTCTATCTCGAATTGAGAATTTCTGTATGATGCTTTTTGGCAATGTGGTTGCTTTATAGACTCTTTGCGTGAAAAAATGGATTATTCGATTTATATTAACTATGCTGATTTTGCAAGCAAGCAATAGGGTGTTCATCGGAGGGACAGAAACCTCTGAAAACGATGTTCTTTGATTGCAAGGAACCTCTGATATTGATTCATATTATTGAACCCAAAAAATCATGGGCAGGTCGGGTTGCGATGTTAAATTTGAAATCGATGGTTGCTGATTGTTCTGCGTTTTCACCAGTGCCCCTTTGTTGCTGAGCAAACACAACAGTTACTTGTTGAACGCTCCTTAAGTTTAAGAATTATTTAGTATTTAGGATTTTCAACAAAAACCTGGGCAATTAGTTTTGTCACATGCTCTCAGTTTGTAATATCTTGTTACGCCCATTTCTTCTATCCTGAAAATCAATAGTGCTGACGATTGAATTTTTGATATGCTTCTCTATAATGTCCAGTCAGATAGAATACCTCGTTCTGCTGTTCTGCAAATGAAAAAGATGCTCAGCGTGGCTGGTTTGTCAACCACAACGAAAACTTCTTTGACCGCCAGTTCATATCATTAACATTTTAACGATCCTTGAGGTTAGTAATACAGTTTGAAGTCAAAGGATATTACCTTGAATTGGTTCTTAAAAGCACTCTCTTCCTCCGTAGGAAGAAAGTTTGTCATGGGTCTTACCGGCTTGCTGTTATGCGGGTTTTTGAAAGTTCACTTTGCAGGCAACTTGCTGTTGTTTGTAGGGGCAGATGCTTACAACCAGTATGCCCACACGCTTCATTCACAAGAGTGGCTCATTAAAATTGCAGAGGGGGGACTTGTCATCCTCTTTATGGCTCACCTTTACTTAGCCTATGCAACAACCAGTGATAATCGAGCTGCCCGCAAAAAAGAGTATGAAGAGAAAGAGTCCAAGCAAGAAAGTGGCACTCTCATTTATGCTTTGAAACCACATAACTGGATGTTCTTTACCGGCTCGGTTGTGCTTCTCTTTTTGATTCTTCATTTGGCAGATTTTGCGTTAGAGTTACGCCCCGATTTTGATTATGAAGGGTTGCAACCTTACGATAAGGCACTGATGATTTTGCGGAATCCAATTAGCTTTACTGTTTATTGTGTGGGGACAATTGCTCTTTGCTGGCATTTGCTGCATGGTGTTGCCAGTGCGTTTCAATCTTTGGGAATCAATCACCCCAAATACAATAAACCCATTAAAATACTGGGGACCATTTTTGCTGTTGTGTTTGGTTTGGGGTTTATTATGTTCCCTCTCTGGGCAAATGGTGTAAAAGATAAAAAACCAAAAACAGAGCAATCGCAATCGTCGGAAGCACAAAAGCATCAAAAGATTATCAAGAAAACAAGTTCTGAACACTGAATTTATTCTGAACGTTGATCACTAAAAACTCACAAGGAGAGCCACCTGTGGCTGATTCGATTCTGAATTCAAAAGTTCCCGATGGTCCACTGGCAGAGAAGTGGGATAAACATCGGTTTAATATGAAGCAAGTCAACCCTGCCAACAAGCGGAAGTTCAACATTATTGTTGTCGGAACTGGCTTGGCAGGCGGAGCAGCAGCGGCATCGCTGGCAGAACTTGGTTACAACGTGAAATCGTTTTGTATTCAAGATTCCGCACGACGTGCACATAGTATTGCTGCCCAGGGAGGAATCAACGCTGCCAAAAATTATCCGAATGATGGCGATTCTATCTGGCGACTCTTCTACGATACCATTAAGGGAGGAGATTATCGGAGTCGCGAAGCAAACGTTTATCGTCTTGCACAAGTCAGCAATAACATTATCGACCAATGCGCTGCTCAAGGAGTGCCGTTTGCACGTGAGTATGGCGGTACATTATCAAATCGTTCTTTCGGCGGAGCACAGGTCTCACGAACATTTTACGCGCGGGGGCAAACGGGGCAACAACTTTTATTAGGTGCTTATTCGTCGTTAATGCGTCAGGTCAAACTTGGCAAAGTGGAAGTCTTTCCTCGACAGGAGATGCTCGATCTTGTTGTGGTTGATGGTTTTGCCAGAGGGATTATCACTCGCAATTTAACAACAGGACAAATTGAACGTCACGCTGCTGATGCTGTTTTGTTATGTACCGGCGGGTATGGGAATGCTTATTATCTTTCGACGAATGCCAAAGGATGTAACGTCACTGCGGCATGGCGATGCCATAAACGAGGGGCATTTTTTGCTAATCCGTGTTACACACAAATTCATCCGACGTGTATTCCAGTCAGTGGCGACTATCAATCAAAACTCACTTTAATGAGCGAGTCACTTCGTAACGATGGGCGGGTTTGGGTTTCAGGAAATGAAAATGACCGTCGTCTTGCAAAAGATATTCCCGATGCAGAACGTGATTACTATTTAGAAAGACGTTACCCAGCATTCGGAAACCTTGTTCCGCGTGATGTTGCATCGCGTGCAGCCAAAGAACGATGCGATGCTGGCTTTGGCGCGGGTGATACCGGGCAGTCAGTCTTTCTCGATTTTCGAGATGCCATTGCCCGTGATGGTGAAGAGAACATTCGTTCAAAGTACGGCAACCTTTTCAAAATGTATGAAAAAATCACCGGCGAAAACCCGTACCAAACCCCTATGCGTATTTACCCTGCGGTCCATTACACGATGGGTGGGTTGTGGGTTGATTACAATTTGCAGACAACCATTCCCGGTTTGTATTGCTTAGGCGAAGCAAACTTTTCTGATCATGGGGCAAACCGTTTAGGGGCTTCCGCGTTAATGCAAGGGTTGGCAGATGGTTATTTTGTTATCCCTTATACCATTTGTGATCACCTTGCTTCTAATAAGCTAACCGATGTTTCAACAGACCATCCGCAATTCAAAGCAACAGAAGTCGATGCTCGAAACCGTATCGAAAAAATCCTTTCTGTCGGTGGCAAACGGACTGTGACCAGTTTCCATCGTGAGTTGGGATTAACTTTGTGGGAACATTGTGGTATGTCTCGCAACGAAAAAGGAATGGAAACCGCCATCAGCAAAATTCAGGCACTCCGTTCTGAATTTTGGGAAAACGTTACTGTGTTAGGTTCAGGAGAAATGTTCAACCAGAATTTAGAACATGCTTCACGGGTTGCTGACTTTATGGAGTTTGCAGAAGTTCTGGCTCTTGATGCGTTGAACCGAAAAGAATCATGCGGAGCACATTTCCGCGAGGAATATCAAACCGACGATAACGAAGCACGTAGAGATGACGAGAACTGCTGTTATGTCTCTGCATGGGAACATACCGGTACAGAGAGTCAACCGAATCTTCACAAAGAGCCGTTGACATTCGATAATGTGGAATTGACAACGAGGAGCTATAAATAATGAGTGACACACTCAACTTAAAACTCAAAATTTGGCGACAGGCAGATGCCGACGATCGCGGTGCGTTTCATATTTATCATTTAGAAGGCATTTCAACACAGATGTCTTTTCTCGAAATGCTTGATGTTCTCAATGAACAATTGATGCAACAAGGAGAAGAAGCCATTGCGTTCGATCACGATTGTAGAGAGGGGATTTGCGGGATGTGCTCTCTTGTGATTAATGGTCGAGCACATGGTCCCGATCGTGAAACAACCACTTGCCAACTTCACATGCGACGTTTCAAAGATGGCGACACCATTACCATCGAACCATGGCGTGCAACCGCTTTTCCTGTTGTCAAAGATTTAGTTGTTGAACGAGATGCGTTAGACCGCATTATGCAAGCAGGCGGATACAACTCAGTCAATGTCGGAAATGCTCCCGATGCGAATAGCATTCTTGTCCCCAAGCATAAAGCAGAATCGGCGATGAATGCAGCAGCTTGTATCGGCTGTGGTGCTTGTGTTGCCGCTTGTAAAAACGCGTCTGCTTTATTGTTTACTTCTGCGAAAGTCTCTCAGTTTGCGTTACTTCCACAAGGAAATGCAGAACGTGCTGAGCGTGTCACCAATATGGTGGCACAAATGGATGCAGAAGGTTTTGGAAGTTGCACAAACACATTCGAATGCGAAGCAGCCTGCCCCGAAGGAGTTTCTGTTGACAACATCGCTCGGCTGAATCGAGAATATTTGAAAGCAACCTTGTTTGGGTGAAACAGCGTTTGGACAAAACAGCGACAGCGTGATGTTGATTTTTACTAACGAATGACTAACAACGAGTGCTCATCTATGTCACAATCATTAATCACCACTGCTTGCCATAACTGGCACGTTGCTAACATGGGGCGAATGGTTGATTTTGCCGGCTGGGATATGCCAGTGCAATACAGTTCGATTGTGGAAGAACACCTGGCAGTTCGCAATGCTGTCGGATTATTTGATGTCGCTCATATGGGACGTATTAAATTCACAGGAACGGACGCCTGTGTTTTTCTTGATCATCTTCTTACAAACGATGTCACCGTTTTGAATCCGGGGCAAATTCGGTACTCACTTGTTTGTAACGAACAAGGGGGCATTCTTGATGATGTTCTGGTCTATCGTTTTAGCTCGTTTTACATGTTGGTAGTGAATGCGTCGAACCGATCGAAAATTCTCGATTGGATTCAACAGCACCGTGCAAATTTTGATGTCACAGTTGAAGATATCACACTCAAGTCGTTCATGCTTGCTGCACAGGGACCTCTCGCTTTAGCAGTTTGTCAGTCGATGGTTGACACACCGCTTGATGAAATAAAATACTATCATGGTGTTGAAACTATTATTGGAGACAAAGAAGGAATTGTCACGCGCACAGGTTACACAGGAGAAGATGGCGTTGAACTCATTGTTCCCTCTGAGTATGGCAATCAGTTATGGAACAACCTGATGCAAGCAGGCAAAGAACGGGGCATTGTCGCTGCCGGTTTAGGATGTCGAGACACCTTACGTTTAGAAGCAGCAATGCCGTTGTATGGTCACGAAATGGATGAATCAACAGACCCCTTCACCGCAGGGTTATCGTTTGGTGTTCGGCTCAAAGCAGGAGATTTTATTGGCAAAGAGGCACTGGTCAAAGCAAAACCGAAAGTTACGCAAAAGCGAATTGGCATCGAGTTAGAAGGAAAACGAATCGCACGAGAAGGGGCAACATTACATTTCAAGGGAAAGCAAATTGGTCAGGTGACATCAGGGACATTTTCACCCACACTTCAAAAACCAATTGCAATGGGGTACGTCCCTTCCAAAAATGCAGACGTCGGAACCCAACTAGAAGTTGATATTCGTGGCAAAAAAATGGGTGCAACAATCGTTGCACTTCCCTTCTATAAACGAGGGTAACCCAGACGAAATATTTTATGTTATCTGATGTTATTTGGGTCAGGTCTGTTTTGTGGCGCGTTCCGCAAAATAATTATGCAACAAATTTTTCACATTGCTTTGCTTCGCTAACGGGTTGAACTCTTTTAAGTAACAAGCAGTAAGTTTTTATGTATTTTAATCATCCTCGTAGGGTACGCTGTGAGCCTTTATATCAAAAAACTTACTGCCTGCACCCTATAATAATCACCTTCCGTCAAATACCAAATCCTATCTATCCAGGATGTTTATACGATGCCTGACAATCCCCCTTCAATCAATAACGACAGTGACTTTGAGGATAGCGTTGCGCTGGAGTTGGTTTTTCCTCAAGAAGGAGAAAAGGCAAGCTCATTAAAAACAGTTAGTATTACCGATGCACCAGGGCAGGCAACAGACGAAAATAAAGGGCGCATTTTTCCCTGTGAAGGATGCGGGGCAGACTTAGAGTTTCATATCGGTCAGCAACTTTTGAAGTGTCCTTATTGTGGGTACGAAAAAGAATTACAAACAGATACCCAAAAAGAGATTGTTGAAAACGATTACAAAGCAATGCTCCGCAAATTAGAAGAGTGGAGTGAACAAAAACAGAGTGAAAAGCAAACAGAAGAAGAGAATGATCAACAAGAAATTGTCTGCGATGCCTGTGGCGGGCATACTCTTTTTTCAGGGACACTCACCAGTAGCGAGTGCCCTTATTGTGCTTCTCCTATGCAGCTTGACCGCGCATTTGTTTCCAAGCAACGTGTTCCCTACGATGGTGTGCTTCCCTTCAAAATTGATCGCAAAAAAGCACATGCCAGTTTGAAAGAATGGGTGAAATCTCGCTGGTTTGCACCGAATGCTTTTTTAAAAAAAGGAGTCGAAGGAAAGTTCAGCGGAATTTATTTGCCCTACTGGACGTTCGATAGCATGACGGGAACATGGTACGAAGGAGAGCGCGGAGAATACTATTATGTTACCGTGGGAATAGGAAAGAACCAACGTCAAGAACGCCGCACTCGATGGTATCCTGCATCGGGAGGATTCCAACGTTTTTTTGATGATATTCTTGTCTCTGCATCGAAAAAAATGAACCGGAAATTACTGGAAAATCTTGATCCTTGGCCCCTTGTTGATTCGCTTCCTTTCAATCAACAGGTCATTGCAGGTTTTTTAGCACGGACTTACGATCAAGAATTGGATGAAGGTTTTGAAGATGCAAAAACGCGTATCGACAATGCGATTCTTCAAGAAGTACATGCCCGTATTGGTGGTGATACACAGCGTGTTACTCGCGTGCAATCTCAATACGATGCCATTACTTACAAGTATCTATTGCTTCCCATTTGGTTGTTGGCGTATCGGTATAACGAAAAACTCTTTCAGGTTGTTATCAATGCAGCCACCGGCAAAGTACAAGGCGAACGCCCTTACAGTTGGGTGAAAATTGGTGTCGCAGTTCTCTCTGCTGCTGCTGCCGCTGCAACGGTTGGAATTGTGTCGAGTGGAGGATGAAATATGATAGATTCCTCTTCTGAAATTACATTGCGCAAATATGCAACCGCTGTTGGATTGTTTGGATTATTGCTGATTGCTTCGACATGGAAACTCTGGATTCCTTATTCAACATTCCCTGCGATCCCACTTTTTCGTTGGGGGTGTGATGTCCCTCAATGGGTTGATGGTTTTCTCCTTGCGGGGATATCAATTTCTCTTTCTGCTGTTGTGATGACTGGGCTTTTCAATCGATGGAAAACGATAAATTATTACAGTTGGTTATTCTTTGTACTTTTGATAACCGGCGCGATGGTGCTTAATCAACATCGTATACAAACCTGGGCATTTCAATTTTGGGTGATTGGGATTCTCTACTTGTTGATGAGTTCTCGCCAAAGACTTTTCTGGCTGAGGTGGTTTGTGGTAAGCCTTTATGCTTACTCTGCAATCTCCAAGTTAGATGTCAGCTTTACAAAAGAGACTGGGGGATGGCTTCTTGAAGGATTAACCTCTTCCATCGGACAGATAACTGGGCTGACGACAAAGTATTGGTCTCCCTCAAAAATTCAAACCATCGCATTTATGTTACCCTTATCAGAATTGGCTGTTGCCATTTCACTTTGCATCAAACGGCTCGGCTGGTGGCGAATTTTCCCTGCAATTGCAATGCACTTGCTGTTGCTACTAACATTTAGCCCATGGGGACATCTTCAAAATAACGGCGTGTTGCTTTGGAACTGTTTTTTCATTGCACAAGTGATTATTCTGTTTGGAAGAAACCAACCTTCAATACTTAAACAAAACCAGCAAGGTGATAACTCTTTGAGAAGCCGAGTGGGAATAGTTTTTATTTTACTTCTGATGACACTCCCTCTTCTCGAACGAACCGGCTGGTACGATACCTGGACATCGTGGGCAGTGTACGCAGGGCATCCCGAGCAAATTATTATTGAACTTGATTCTGTAGCACTTCAAAAATTGCCTGATGAAATTCAGCAGCAAACTCAGAAAAACCTGAACTGGACAGAAGATTATTCCCGTCTGCGAATAGACCGTTGGGCGTTACAATCGGCGGGTGCTCCTATTTATCCTGAAAGTCGATTTCGTGTAGGAGTCGCACTTTTCCTTGCAGAACGGTATCATCTGAACAATGGCATTCGTGTTCGTTTTCGGTCAACGGCAAATCGTTTGACCGGCAAAAGATCAGAACAAATTTACAATGGCATCACAGAAATCAAAACCTTTGCCAATCAATTTACATTGAACAGCAAGCCAAGGGGTTGAACCTTATTTTCAGATAAACAATACTCGACCAAATTTAATTAAGAAACCGAAAACAATGACACATATTAACGACAATTTTTTGAAACTCAAAGCAGGTTATCTCTTCCCTGAAATCGGCAGGCGCGTCAATGCGTTTTGTGAAGCAAACCCTGAAGCCGATGTGATTAAACTGGGTATTGGTGATGTTACTGAACCGATGCCATTAGCCATTGCAGAAGCAATTCATCATGCCGTCGATGACATGACCAACCGAGAAACCTTTCATGGTTATGGACCAGAACAAGGGTACGCATTTCTGCGTGATGCAATCGTAAAAAACGATTTTCAATCGCGCGGTGTTGATATTTCTGCGGATGAAATTTTTGTTTCAGATGGTTCAAAATGTGACACAGGAAACATTCTTGATATCTTTGGCAAAGAAAATAAAGTGGCAGTTACCGATCCTGTTTACCCTGTTTATGTCGATACGAATGTGATGGCAGGGCACACGGGAGAAGCAGACGATGCAGGGCGTTACGCAGGTTTGGTTTACTTGCCCGTTACCGAAGAAAACAATTTTGTTCCTCCGTTGCCGACAGAGAAAGTTGATTTGATTTATCTTTGCTATCCCAACAATCCGACAGGAACCGTTGCAAGTAAAGAGACGCTCACGCAATGGGTCAACTACGCCAAAGAGAACGATGCGATTATTCTTTTCGATGCCGCTTACGAAGCTTTTATTACCGACCCTGAAATTCCTCATTCGATTTATGAAATTGAGGGTGCCAAAGATGTTGCTATCGAGTTTCGCAGCTTTAGTAAGAATGCAGGTTTTACCGGAACCCGTTGTGCATTTACTGTTGTACCGAAAACACTTAAAGGGAAAAACTCAACGGGAGAATCTGTTGATATCCATTCTGTTTGGAACCGACGTCATTGCACAAAATTTAACGGCGTTTCGTACATTGTACAAAAAGGAGCGGAAGCGGTTTACTCAGAAGCAGGCAAGGCGCAAATTGCAGAGTTGATTAACTTTTATCTGACCAACGCCCAACTCTTACGAGAAGGATTAGAAGCAGCCGGCATGACAATCTATGGTGGCATCAATGCTCCTTATGTTTGGTTGAAGACGCCCAACAATATGACAAGCTGGGACTTTTTCGATCACCTGCTTTCAAAAGGACATCTCGTAGGAACTCCCGGCAGCGGCTTTGGTGCCAGTGGCGAAGGGTACTTCAGGCTCAGCGCATTTAACAGCCGAGACAACATCAACGAAGCCGTCAAACGATTTCAAAAAGTCGTCGGGTAGTTCTTCTTGCATTGACCTTAACCTGGCAGCGAGCCAGAACCATAAAGGGGACTCAGACACAGAAATCCTGCGCGTTTTGCACACAATTTCATTGATAAAAAATTAACCCAAAATTTCATATTTCGTCAGTACGACTCAACCGCGCCACTATTCACTGCAAACTTCTACCTTCTCAGAAAAAGAAAACCTGTAAATTTCGTGCTTGATTTCGTTGATAAGAAGACAAAAAAATAGACATCTCAAGAGATTTCTGCCATAATAATGACAGGGCATGACAAATGAGTTTTAGAATTTCAAAAACGAAGTACGGAGATAACCAATGTCTCAAGAACCTCAACTGCCGCAACAAATTACACAACGTTTGAAACGTCTTGATTTCAAAGTGCGCATGATGGCACTGTTGCGAGGCTGCGGCATTTTGGCGGTTGTGATTGCAACCGGTTTAGGAGTTTGCCTTGCTGTTGATTTCTGGTTTGACCTTTCAACCGGAATGCGTCTTCTTCTGTTGAGTGGTGTTGTGATTGCAGGATTTGTCACAGGGTTTTTGAGTCTGCTGAAACCTTTCTTCAAAAAACGAACATTGGAGCAACTGGCAGCATTAGTTGAAGAGCAATCTCCTTCACTGCATGAACGATTAACCTCAGCCATCGAACTCACCAACAATCAGGCAACAGAAGGAGAAAAAGGTTCTGCGTTGATGCGCGAACAGCTTGTGCGTGAAACGGTTAAGTTGGTTGACGACATTCACTTTCCCTCAGCCATCACACCCCGCAAAGCCCTCAAGCCGGCTGTTATTGGGTTGGCAGCGATGTTGGTTTTGTCTCTGCCGTTTGCCATTTCGTCATCGGGTTATGGGTTGCTATGGGGACGACTGATTCGCCCTTGGGAGAACACCGAAGCCGTCAGCAATCTTTATTTTGATATCGATGGAGAAGAAAGAACTGTCTCCCGAGGGAGTGATGTGACCTTCAAAGTAAAACCGATGTGGCGGCTTTCAAAAGAACCATTGCCCGATAAAGTCTGGTTCAATTGGAAAGATGATTCCAACACCACCGACAAGCGTCAAATGACTTACGACAAGGAAGCAGGTTTCTACAAAACAACGTTGCTTCATGTTTTTCAGCCGTTTGATTTTTATATCTCTTCAGAAAATGCGCGTTCAAAGTCAAGCCATATGAACGTGGTTGATGCTCCTGAAATTATTTCTGTTTCGTTAGAGATTGAACCTCCTGTATACACAGGCAGAAAAGCAGAGTTGATTGATGGTGTTGTCGGGAGGATTGAAGTTTTTGAACAAAGCCAATTAACGCTTCATCTTCAATTCAATAAACCAATAAAAATAGCCCAATTGAAATGGCTTGATGATTCTGCAAAAACAAAAAAAGAACTGCTGCTACAATTTCCAGAAGACCGCACATCGGCTTCACTCGAACTTTTACTCGGTTCTCATGAGGGGGGAGTTTTTGAATTTCGCTTAAAAGACGAATATCAATTAACAAACTCACAAGAGCCGTACCGTGAATTTGTTGTGATTACCGACCAACCACCCCAATTGCATATTGCTGATTTTGCACTCGCTTCCTTTGCACAACCAACCGATTTACTCCGTTTGAAAGTTGCTGCAACAGATGATATTGCTGTTGGTGCATTGGAACTTCATTTAGAAATTCAACGTGCTTCTCAAAATAGTAAAGAGTCAAAAATTATTTTGGTTCCGAACGACCTTTTAGGGGTAAAGGAAGTTCCGTACGAGTTTCGGTTAAACTTAAACGATTACCACTTGCAAATTGGTGACACGATTCATTACAAATTTCGTACAGCCGATGAACGCCCGAAACCTGCTCCGCAAGAAGTTTGGTCTGAAAGTCAACAGGTTTCCATTCGAGAAAAAACCGCACCGCCGGGAAGTCAGGAGTTAGTGAAACGGCAAAAAAAACAGAAGCAAACTTTAACAAATATCAGAAAGAAAATTGCAGAAAAAAAAGAAGAAGCAAAGCAACTCGAACGTCAAGCAAAACGTCAAACAAGAAGAGAAAGAAGCGTCGAACAGAAAAAAGAAAGAGATGAGCAAGTCAATAAATTGGCAGCAGAGATTGATCAACTCTCTTTGCAATTAGAAAAAATGGCAGCAGAGTTTGCCCAAAACCGATTGATGGAAAAACTTGCAAAACAAGTAGAAGAAGTCGCTCGAAAAGAATTACCTCAAGCGAATAAAGAGTTCCGTAAAACGTCCGAACAAAAGCCCGCAAGAGAAGCTCAGTCATTAAGTAAAGGAAGAGAACAACTGGAAAAAGCAGAACGTAAACTCGATACATTAGATAAAGAATTTGAAAAACTGGCAGAAATTGAACGTGATTTACTCGAACTCAACCGTTTGGCAGAAGAGGCAAAACAACTTGCAAAAGATGCCAGCGCATTGGATAAAAAAAGAGAAGAACCTCATCTCAGTGAATCGGCTGCACAAAAAAAGAGCCGTGAACAGAAAGAGCAACAAGAACAGAAAAAGATGATTGCAGAGCAAAAAGAGCTTTCAAAAAAACTAGACGATTTAATAGAACGTCGTCCCGAATTGTTAGAAGCAGCGCGTCAACAGCAGCTCAAAAATCTCGATCAACTTGCAAAAAAAGCAAAAGAACTGGCACAACAACAGGAAAAGTTAAGGGATGCACTCCAGGCAGAACGAAAAGCCTCTTCAAAAGAATTGTCACAACTTGAAAAGAAACAAAATGATATTCTTAATAAAACCAAACAACTGATGCGCAATCAGGAAAAAGAAAAAACAGCAGAAAACCAGTCAGAAAAACCGCAAGAACAGCTAAGCCAAAAAGAGATTGAAGAGACTCGGAAATTGATGCAGGAAGCGCTGAATAATCTTCGTAAGGAGCAACTGGCAGATGCAATGCAACGTCAGAAAGAAGCCGCTGGCAAATTAGACCAACTGGCAAAAGGAGAAAAGAATCAAGCAGAAAACTCTCTTAATAAACAGGTCAAAGAACTTGCAAAGCAACAGCGAGAACTACAAAAACAACTCGCCCAACTTCTTGGTAAAGAAGAACAAAAAAACGATGTGAAAAATGCAAACAAACAGTCTTCTTTGAAAGAGGTGAAAGAGAAACAACGTCAACTGGCACGCCGTGCAATGAAGCAGGCAATTGAACGAGCCAACGAAGATGGGCTTCTGTCTCCAGAAGCAAAGCAGGCAATGAAAGCAGCCCAGCAAGCAGCAAAAGCAAGTCAAGATGCAGACGCAGGCAACTTGAAAGAAGCCGCAAAATCTGCCAGTAAAGCAGCACAAGCAGGTAGAAAAACAGGGGACGAAATGCAAAAACGTTCTGATGCACAAAAACATCAAAAAGGAGAAGAGGCAAAACAACTTGCAAGCGAGCAAGAAGAAAACGCACAACGATTAAAACAATTAGCAGGTTCCCCTTCTGAAAGAAGGAATGCCCAAAAAGAGGGACAGCAAGATATTTCACGTCAAGGAAAGCAACTTTCAAAAGCGTTATCAAAAGCATCTCAAGAACTCTCTTCAGACCCTCTCAACGCAAAGCAAGAAGGAAAGCAGGCAAACGCAGCAACAAAATCAGCAGAAAATGCCAATGCAAAAATGCAGCAATCTCAAAAAAGCCAGCAACAGGGAAACAGTAGAGAAGCCTCAAAGAGAGCCAGTCAGGCAGCACAAAAATTAAGAGAAGCTGCAAAAAATGCAAGCCGCACATCACGCATTAACCGACAACCCCCGTCACCTGTTCCGGGAGATATCGGACAACAAGTTGTTGACGCAAAACGTGAACTCGACAAAGCACGAAAAGCACTCGGCAACCAGAAAAACAATTCTGAAAAACAACCCGCTTCTCAACAGAATGAGCCAGGTGAAAAGCAAGCGAATGCTTCTGAAAAATCATCTTCCGAAAAAAGTCAAGGGGATTCAAAAAGCTCGCAACAAAGTGAAAAAGGAGAGTCTCAAAAAGGAGAAAAACAAGGCTCGCCTCTTTCCAAATCGGCACAGGCATTACAAAAAGCTGCCCAATCTCTTAGCAATGCAGCAAAACAAATGCAGCAAGGAAATTCACCTTCTCAGAAAAACCAACAACAGGCAAACAAAAACAATCCTTCCAAATCTTCCTCTGCAACAGGTGAGGGAGGTGCAAAGGAAGAACTTGATTTAGCAGGACTAAAAAAACAATTAGAGCAAATGAAAAGTCATCGTTGGGGTGAACTTTCTGGAAAATTGCAAACAGAAATTCTTCAATCATCTCGCAAACGTCCTCGCAGTGAGTATTCAAAAATCATCAAATACTATTTTGAAGAAATCGCACGGGGCAAAAAACGTACGTCAAACAGTACAAAAGAAGAATCAGGACAATAGTATGAATCGTTTCTTTCGACTTTCTATTTTGTGCACAATGGTTGTCATCTGTTTGACAGCAGAGGGAACGTTGCGTGCAGAAGAGGTGACTGAAAACAAGAAAATTGAAAAATCAATTGAACGGGCTTTGGTTTATTTATCAAAGCAACAGCAAAAATCTGGCGCGTGGCGTATTGATTCTTGTGGTGAGTCGACAGCAAGTACCTCTTTGGCAATTATGTCGTTTCTTTCTGCGGGGTATGTTCCAGGAGAAGGAAAATATGGCAAACAAATCAACAAAGGAATTCTTTACGTTCTAAACCATCAAAAAGAGAACGGAATGCTGGTGCATTACAAAAGCCACGGACCAATGTATAGTCACGGCATCAGCACATTAATGTTAGCAGAAGTTATTGGTATGGTTGATAAATCACTTGCAAAAAAATGTCGAAAAGGACTCGAAGATGCTGTCCGTCTGATATTGAAATCACAAAATGTCGCAAAATCAAAACGTCACAAAGGAGGCTGGCGATACCATCCTGCAAGTAGTAATAGCGATTTAAGTGTCACTGGTTGGCAATTGCTTGCGCTGCGGGCAGCCAAAGATGCTGGTTGCGATGTCCCGAAAAAGAACATCGACTTAGCAGTGCAATACGTCATCAATTGTGCTCATCCCAGGAAAGGGGGCTTTGGTTATCAGCCGGGAGGAGTTCCTTCTGTCACACGAACAGGAACTGGTCTGTTAGCATTAGAAGTTTGCGGAAAACATCAATCAAAAGCTGCAACCATCGGAGCAGATTATCTTATCAAATATCCCTTAACAAAAGATGAACATTACTTCTTCTACGGTGTTTATTACTGCACCGTTGGAATGTTCAAGATGGGTGGGAAATACTGGAAGGCAACAAAAAAACAAAATACAAAACTTCTTCTTAACTATCAAAGCCAAAATGGTAGCTGGAATGCAAAAAGAGGAGGTGAGCGTTCCTCAGGAACCATTTACTGTACCAGCATGGCAGTTTTAGCTCTTGCTGTGGAGTATCGTTTCCTGCCAATATATCAACGATGAATTTTTCGCCTGCTTTCAACCCTGTTCTCTGATGTTATCTATTAGTAAAAAAACGCACATTGGGGTTTGCAGTGGCGTGGCGGATTGATTTATGGGAGATTGACTCGGTAGCTACGTTCGCCAGAGCGTGGTTGGAGTGGCAAGCACGAGAGCATTTAGTGTAACATCTCCCCCCCTTTGACCTGATGTTGCCAGATAGGGGTTTCGTTAGAGGGAACCTAAAGTTCTGCACTTTAAGGGGATTTACAATTTGGGTCTGGTTTGGTCTCGGCAAAAAAAACAGGCTCTCCGCGATGATTGATGATTGAACAAATTCGTCAAATCAATCGGGAGAGCCAAGGATGGCTAAGAATAAACGTTCTGTAAATCGTCGGCAAGCTCAACATAAAAATAACCGCAAAAAATCGCAGCACGACAAACGACTGCGGCTGATGGCGTTTCAGCAATTCCCGCTGGTTTCTCAAAGGCTTTGTTTGTAGGGGGGGGGTGGT
>UOGL01000468.1_pt1 | contig 17172 bp, 15 predicted proteins | sample 1990131 | NCBI WGS metagenome assembly UOGL01 (sample SAMEA4728526, study PRJEB27164) | hydrothermal vent metagenome | biome: marine basaltic hydrothermal vent biome; feature: marine hydrothermal vent; material: mineral | place: Pacific Ocean | collected 2011-06-14/2011-07-23 | depth 1741 m | reverse complement strand
GACAGTCACTATTCGAGTGATCCTGATAAAGCAAAAACCTTATGCGTATTGAACCATCATCAGAATCTCTTCCCGATGAATCCTTAACGGGGGGAGAAAACTATTTAGCACAAAATGCTTGTTTTTTGAGGGCGGTTCCTGCTGTTTATTCAGCACCATTCCCTCACCCATTTCGACATCCATTGCAAGCGACAGGATGGTTGATTCGTACCCTTTTTGGTATTGTGAGTTTGATTTTATTGTTGGCAGTTATTGCAGCAATACCGATTGTTAATTTTCTAGCATTAGGATATTTGCTGGAAGTTGAAGGACGTGTTGCACGGACTGGGCGATTGCGTGATGCGTTTCCTTTGCTTGAAGTTGCTCCTCGTATAGGAACAATTTTATTGGGTGTTTGGTTGTGGGTGTTGCCCATTCGTTTTTTGGCTTCATTTGCTTCTGATGCCACTCTCATTGACCCTGGTGGCAAGTCTGCTTCTTTTCTTTCGGGATTGATTTTTTGCGTTTCCTTGTTGATTACTTTGCATCTTTTTTTAGCGTTGTTGCGAGGAGGAGGGTTCTGGTGTTTCTTTCGACCAATCAAAAATATCCGTTCATTGATAACCAGAATCAATGAAGGCAATTTATTATTAAGTGCAGAAGTTCAAACGCGCGAATTCATCAGTCGGCTGCAATTGAAACATCATTTTGTATTAGGGTTTCAAGGGTTTGTCGGGGCAGCTATTTGGCTTTTCATTCCGACACTCCTTTTGGCAGCAGCCGTCAAGCAACAGGGAGGATTGATTTCCATCTCTGTTATTGGAGGCGTTTTACTTTCCATCGTATTGGCGTGGTTACCTTTTTTGCAAACTCGTTTTGCTGCGGAAAATCGGTTCGGTGCATTTTTTGAACTGCGTGCCATTCGTCACGCGTTCAAGCAATCTCCACTTTGGTGGATGGTTGCAATTGTTTTTGTTTACCTGTTGGCGTTGCCATTGTATCTTTTCAAAGCGGTCGCTCCTCCCCGCGATGCCATGTGGCTGGTGACAGTTGTTTTTATCATGATGATTTACCCCGCCAAGGTACTTCTTGGCTGGGTTTATTATCGGGCAACCATCAAAAAAGAAAAACGTGCCTGGTGGGGAGCACGTTGGATGGCACGGATAATTTTCATTCCGTTACTAATGCTTTACGTTTTTGTACTCTTCTTTATGCCTGCCATTGGAGAACATGGTCGGCTGGTGCTATTTGAACATCACGCTTTTTTATTACCCGTTCCTTTTTGGTGATAAGGCACTAATAAACGTTCGATTAAATTACAGTCCTATTTGGTAAGATGCCTGTGTGCCGCAGGCACAAGAGGCTTTGGGGAAGAGAGCCAATGAACGACAAAGGTTGCAATGTGAGTAAACGTCCAACAACATCGAACAAAAAATAACCATGAATATTGGTAGAAAGATTTCACTAAAGCCTCTTGTCGCTGCGCGACCCAGACAACGGAGTTGTCTGGGCTACCCAAATGCGACAGTTATTTATCGAGCGAAACTAAATGGTTTTTGACATTCGTTGTGCTAAACGGTCTAAGGCAGGGCTGATATCGTCTGGTTGTAAATGGACATTGATGATGCTGAAATTGTCTTTGTTTGCAATTGCTGCGTTGAGGGCTTTGTCGAGGTCTCCTTCTGTAAAGACTTCAAATCCCCAGCCACCACCCAGTAAATCGGGCATACGATGGTATTCCCAATTGAGGATGTCGTTGAAGGGTCCTTCTTGTAAAAAACGCTCGGTGCTGTAGCCTTTGTTGTTGAGCACAACAACAATCGGGTTAAAGCCGTGCCGTACTGCTGTTGATAGCTCAAGACAAGTCATCTGAAAAGCACCATCCCCCACCAAAACTAAGGGGCGCAAATTTTGATCAGCCACTTGCACGCCGACAGATGCAGGAATCGCAAATCCCATCGAGGTATAATAAGCGGGAGACAAAAATTCGGTATGTTGATAAATCGATAAGTCAGATGCAGCAAAGAGAGAATCTCCGACATCTGCAACCACCACCATCGAATCGTCAAGCATTTCGTTAATTCTGCCAATCAGTTGCAAAACAGTGACATCTGCTTTCGGTTTGATTTTGAATTTCTTTTGAGAACGCTCTTTTTGTTTCAAAGGTTTTCGTTTTGTGACATTCAGTTTTTTGTCTGCCAACCCTTGCACAAAGTCAGACAAAAGAACATCGTGAAAATGATGGTGACGAATTCGCAGTTTTTCACTTGTGATATAAATACATTTTGCAGGGTCAAGATGAGCCGTGTAAATTCCTAAATTGATATCTGTCATAAACGTACCAAGAAGAATCACACAATCACTCTCTTCAACATATTTGGTGACCGCTTCGCTTCCCATTGCACCTTCATAAATACCTAAGTAAAGAGGATGTTTTTCACTCACAACGGATTTCCCCAGCAGGGTGGCTGTCATGGGGATATTGTTTTTCTCTGCCAGGTCAAGAACTTCCTGCCGCAAGTCAAAGCGGTGCATTTCAATCCCTGCAATAATGATTGGCTTTTTACAACTATTCATCATGCGGGCAGCTTCTTCTAAAGATTCTGCCAATGCATCACTATTACTGATCGGTTTTTCAACAAGAGGAACATGATCATAAAGTGCTTTCGAGCGAACGCGATCTCGAGGAAGTTCTAAATAAACCGGGCGCTTAAACCGAACACAGGCTTCCAGACAACGGTCGATTTCTCGAAATGCAGTCAAGGGGTCATCTAACAAAGCAGTTGCAACCGTAATTTTTTCAAAGACATCACGTTGAGTATGAAAATCTCGTACACGATGATGCAGTAACGGGTCCGCACGTCGTTCGTCCATTCCGGGGGCACCGCTAATGACAACCACGGGCGATTTTTCTGCATACGCGCCCGCAATTGAATTACAAAGTGACAACCCGCCAACACAGTACGTCACACAAACTGCCCCTAAGCCATTCACACGCGCATACCCATCGGCTGCGTAGCCGGCGTTATCTTCGCGTGTTGTCCCCACCACACGAATCGGGCTATCTTCCAGCATTCCGTAAAACTGCAAAACAAAGTCACCTGGAATACCAAACATGTCGCGCAAGCCGTAATCTTGCAATCGTTGAATTAAGTAGTCTCCAATGGTTATTCTTTCTTTGGAGGAGACAGCTTTCTTCTTGACCACTCTCTTTTTAACGACTTTTTTCTTAGCAGCTTTTTTTCGTTTTGCCATCTTCTGTTTCCTTAATATCTTACTTACTGAAATCCTGCAAAATAATCAGCAGGGAATGGAATTGAGCGGGGTCATTATACAACAGCCCGACACGTTAGCGAGGCAAAGCGGGGTGAATTTTTGATGAACAGAGCAAGCTGTAAAAAGTGATATCATCCAGCAAGCCCCATGTATACCGGTCAGACAATTTGTACCTGTTCCCAGTCTTCATCGACTTCAGGGAACTGAGGATTCATGCTTCGTAGTGCATCAACAATCACTTTCATGACAGCCAAATTACGATACCAATTTTGATCTGCGGGAATGACATACCAGGGAGCATGTTTGGTTGTGCAACGAGTTAGCACATCATGATACGCTTCCATGTAGTCATCCCATTGTGCACGTGTTGAAAGATCATTCTTATTAAACTTCCAACGTTTTTCAGGTTTGTCAATACGTTCCTGCAAACGTTCTCCTTGTTCTTCTTTCGAGATATGCAGGAAGAATTTTAGAATGGTTGTGCCGGTATCATGCAACATTTTTTCAAAATGATTGATCTGTTCAAACCGTTGTTGCCAAACAGGTTTTGGTACAAGATGATTGACGCGTGCAACGAGCACATCTTCGTAATGCGACCGATTAAAAACGCCAATCATTCCTTTCGGCGGGACAGCCTGATGAACCCGCCACAAATAATCGTGTGCCAGTTCGAGAGTCGAAGGTTTTTTGAAAGAAGTCACACAGACTCCTTGTGGATTGACTCCTTGAAAGACCACTCGCCCGGTTCCATCTTTGCCCCCGGCGTCCATTGCCTGAAACAGGATAAGAAGTTTTTGTTCTCCTTCAGAGTAAAGTTTTTCCTGCCAGTGAACGAGTTCCTTCCGTAGTTTTTTGAACTCTTTCTCTGCTTCATCACGGTCATCGTGAAAATCTTTGCCTCGAGTCGGAAGTGACCGAAGTCTGAATTTGTCTCCAAGTCTCAATTGGTGGGTTGTCGGCATGGGGTTCTCCAAAGGGGAATCATTAAAAATCAGTTGCTATACAAACTCAAGCAAAATCTTTTGGTTTCCATATGTTTTTGAGCTTTCCTTTTGTTTGCATTGTTAAATCACGCCATGAACTCAAGGGAAGTTTAACAAATGCAATTGTGGCTGTCGGGAAAAAATGATACTGCCCAGTGAAGTGTAATAAAAGTTCTTCCATTCCCGGGTTATGAGCAACCAGTAATATCGAGGCGTAATTGTAATAAAGTTTCCGCAAAACTTCGATACAATTTGAAACCGAAGGGTGGTACAAATTGTCATCAAGTTCCACAACGCCATCATAATCAGCCCCTTCTGCAACAAGCGATGCCGTCGAACGGGCACGCGTTGCGGTGGAGGAAAGAATCAATTCGGGGACACGTTTTTTCTCGATCAATAACTCTCCCATACGGGGAGCGTCTCGTTTTCCTCGTTTATTGAGCGGGCGGTCATGATCGTTTGTGCCAGATTTTTTCCAGCTCGATTTGGCATGACGCATAATAAGGAGATGCTTGAATTGTTTCATCGATGGGATTCCAGTTTCTTACTTTCGCTTTTTTATGGTCTTCTATTGAATGTTATATCTTTTAGTTCTGTCTCTTCGCCATCAAAGTAAATTCCATCAAAACGATACGCCAAATTGCCAAGCAGTTGCTCGGGGCGATCAAAATATCCTCGCAATAAACCACGCAATGCCGCATCGACTTTCAGAGATTCATCTCGTGATTGAAAATGTGAAATGGTAATAACATGATACTTGCCCGACTCGGGAAGATGAATTTCGTACTCTCCTTTGTCATCGACGATGGCAGCATCTCCACCTAAAACATGGAGGGCTGCTTCTGCCATTTTAAAGTCGGTAGAAAAATCACCTCCTCGAAAACCGATGTATGGTATTTTCGCTTCCCCTTGTCGCGACTCGGGTAACACAATCACACATGCCCCCTTATCAGGGCGCGTTGATTGCCGTTCTGTCTGATAGGTGACACGCCCTTGAATGGAGGGCTTTTGGGAAGAGGATGTCGCGGGGATTTGCTCTCCTTTTTTTGCAATGCCATTTTGGTTTTGTCGGTTTTTCTGATGAGATTGCAATTCTGTTTTCTGATAATAATTCTTTGAAGAAAAGAACGGTCCACCAAGCCAACCTAACAAAAGTCCAACAAAAAAACTGACAGCAATAAATGCGATGGAACGATTTACCTTTTGACGAATGCTCTTCAATGTTGAACGCGAAGAAAACGTCTCTTTCTGAGAAAATGACTCAACAGATAGGTCATTTTTGGCAAGCTGTTCTATCTCAGTAGAAACAAATTCTTTTGATGCCACCGATTCTATTTGTTTTGTTTTTTGCGGTTCAGCCGGTTGGGTTTCAATTGGTTCAGGGGGAGCAAGTGGAGTCATTTCGACAACTTGCGGTGCAGGAACCAGAGGGGGTGAAGATTCTTTCCCGTGATAGAAAGAGGGGGCATCGGGAATTTCTATCTCATCACGCGCGTGATTATGAGCAAGGGCATATTGACTTGCACTGGGAGAGGAAACACTTGCAGGCTCTTCTTCTAGTACTTCTCCGAGCGCAGCGAGTTCGTCCATTGCGTGAGCCAATGCAGAATCTTTCAGATCAAGTTTCAGTTGAGGAAGTGGTACAACTTTCCCATCAAGTCGAGGAACACGCAACGTTCGACCACATGTCGGACAATCAACAATCTCTCCCGCTTTCGTTCGAGAAATGCCGAGAAACTGTCTGCAATGTTGACATCGAAATTTAATGGGCATAACGAAATTCTAAACGGAGAGTTCATTGGAAGAGTTGTTACTATCGGATTGAATTGTTGCAATCGAAGTCATCACGACCAGCCCAATAAAATTAAGAACAGACAAACCAACGGTCAGGCACACAACGCCTTTTGCTCCCGCAGCACCATTCATGTCGCCCATCACTTGTAACGTCAACCAAAGAGAAAACGCCAACAACAACACAACCAACAGCGCACCGCCTGCCCAAAGGGAATGATAAATTCCATCGCGTATATTCATAGCAACTTCTTTCAGTGAACAAAAAATAGAAACTCAGCAAACCAATACCATTCTACAAAGTTCACACTGCAAAACAATTAGAAGATAGGCAAGAAACTTGAAAGGCAACTTGATTTGTAGAAGTCGTTTTTCAATGAGATGGTTCAGAAAACCCTCATTTCTTGAAATTACTTCTAATCTTAATAATTCACTTAAGTAACTTCTGCCGATTATGTTGGTTGTAGGAGTAATCCTATTTTATTCTATCTGATAGCAAATTGAAAAAATTACAAAACTAAAATAAACTACTCAGAAAACAACATGGTCAATTGACCATGTTATTGTATTATACGAAAAGAGGAATGATCTAATGAGTATAAAATGGAACGCTGCCATTGCAGCAGGATTATTTACGTTGGCAGTAACAACAGGAATGCCAAAAGTTTCTGCTCAGGAACCAGCACGTATCCCAGAAATTCAACAATTGATGCAACGGCTCGAAAATGCAGAAAGTCAAATTGGACAATTACAAAACCAATTACAACAAACGGAAGGTGCTGCTGTTGTTCAAGTTCCCAGCAATTCATCTGGTATCGAACAAGTCGGGGCAACCGATTCAAAAGAATTAGAGCGTATTAAAAATTTGGAATCTAACGTTGATAAAATTTTGGGGCGCTTTAGTAAAGGGACAAACTGGATTTCCCCTGGTCATTCTGGTTCAACAATGAAAGTTTTTGGACGTATTCATGCAGACTACTGGTCTTTTCCAGAAGACTCAGACGGTGTTCGCGCATTTGAAGGAGGAGACCCGCAAAGCCGTATTGGTTTTCGACGAATGCGAATTGGTGTGAAAGGGGATATCAAAGATAATATGTTCTACAAAATCGAAGTCGATTTTGCAGCAAGAAACAGAACAGCTTTCAAAGATGCTTACCTCGGGTTTAAGGATATTCCTTTTTTCCAAAAAGTGATTATTGGACAGCAAAAGCGACCTTATGGATTAGATACTCTGAACAGTAGTCGATACAACGTTTTTATCGAACGCCCATTTGTTGTTGAAGCACTCAACCAAGATGCACGCCGGTTTGGTATTGCATCACATGGTGTTTCTGAAGACCTTGCATGGAACTGGCAATATGGTTTCTATAATCAACGTGATTTGGCAACGCAAGTCAACGACATCAACGACCATTTTCAAGGGCAGTTTGCAGGACGATTAGCAAATACCATTTGGTACGATGAATCATCTGGTGGTCGTGGCTATGCTCACTGGGCAATCTCTGGGACTGTTGCAAATTCTGATGGGAATTCCCCGAACAACGGAACACAAGACAACGAAACTCGTTTTCGTACACGCCCAGAAGCACGCACATCAGGACGCTGGCTCAATACTGGTCGCATTGCAGGAGCCAAGAGTTACGAAATACTGGCAGCAGAAGCTGTTGTGAATGTCGGTTCTGTGCAAGCTGTCGGCGAGTTTATGAATGTGTGGGTTCAACGTGAATCTGTTGCTGGAGAAGACGTTCAGTTTTACGGTGCTTACGGTTATGTGTCATGGTTTCTGACAGGAGAGCATATTCCCTGGAATCGAAAAACAGGAACGATTGGTCGAGTTAAACCTTTTCAAAACTTCTTCCTTGTTGACACCTGCGATGATTGCAAAGGGCGCGGATGGGGAGCTTGGCAAGTGGCTGCCCGCTATTCCTACAGCGACTTTTCAGATGCAGATATTTTAGGTGGTAAAGGGGAAAGCCTGACCATTGGCGTCAACTGGCATTGGAACCCGTATGCTCGTATGCAATTTAATTACATTGATGGTCGCATTAGTAATCGGTCTGTGAATGGGCAAACAGCAGGGAACTATCAAGTTCTTGGAGTCAGAATGATGGTCGATTTTTAGACATGGCAAACAACCCGACAAACAGAATTGAAAAACGTAAAGAACCAAACAAAATACAACTCAGGGGGAAGAAATATGAAATTATTAAAAACATTACTGGCATTTGCATTGGTTTGTAGCAGTGCAACAGTTTTTGCAGCCGACTCACAATGTTCTGATGGTTCGTGTGCAGAACAACCTTGCACAGAATGTGAATCAGAAAAAACATGCCTGCCAGAATCAGTCACTCAAAAAGTAAAAAAGTCGTGCTATCGAATAGAGTACAAAGAGATTTGCATTCCCAAAGTACGGTTCCCCTGGGAGAAATACTGCGAACCAAAATGTGGGAAAGTAATTACTGTCAAAATCTTAAAAAAGAAAAAGTATACACGCAAAAAACAGGCAACAAAGTGGAATATCTTCAGCATCGCAAAAGGAAATTGTACCGATAACTCTTGCACCTCTGTCTCTCATAAGCATCACGTTATCACTCCACAACCTGCTGACTCTGCATACCTGTCACCAACGCCACCTCCCGCACCTGCTGTCGTTATACCGAAACAGTAGAGTTGCAACTCAAATACTCAAAATAAATTTGCAAAAACAATAGCCCGACACGTAACATGATTTTGGTACCGTGAGGTCGAGAAAAGCAATCGGGAATATCTTCCGAAAACTTTTCAAATTGTCGGACTCGTACCGCAACTTGTATTTGGTCTCTCACTGATGAGCAGCCGAAGGAGTATCACTTTTGATTGACTCAACCAGCCTCTGCACGCATCGAAGCATTAGAAGAGATTGTTCGCGAATATCACAACTGGCAACCTAGTCATGAACCCCGACTTCAAAGAGTTTGTTCAATCGTTAAACATTCATAACGTCTCTTTGCGAACTTTGCTTTTCAACTTTCCCGTACCTTACCGAATAGTTTTTAACCCTGCCAAGTGGGTTGTAATGCGTTGTTCAATTTGGGGGGTGTTTTGACGAAGCCGTGTGCTAATGCGAGGGGGTGTTTTGGTGTTGCGGAGGTCTTGCAGATAACCGAGGAGTGCTTCTTGTGAGGAGGGTGATGTTTGTAGCATGAAGTGCACCCAGCCCCAGGCTTCCTGATAATCTGTCCGTTTCATTTTCGAGAATTCTTCAAGCGATTCCAGTCGTTGCAGGTTAGGTTGCCAGCCATTTTTTAGTCGTTTGGGAAGCCTGCTGGCGTGGTCATTATTAATGCCTCGGCTGTTTTTGGGAACTTCAAAATACTCTGCTAAGCCTTCATCTAACCAAAGAGGAACATGCTTCAAACTGGCGTGCAGCAATCCATGTGTGTATTCGTGCCGTAAATCTTCTTGAATGCGGTCACCCCAAAAAGTGTAGACCGCCAACTCTGTCGATGTCCCCACAAAGTAAGCACGGCGTGGTGGAAGATCAGGATAAATACTGTTCAGGTAGCTGCGATACTCTGCTTCGTTACGAAACAAATAGACAATTACTTCTTCTTGTTGTTTTGGTAAGTTGAGGGTAGACGTAATTTCTTTGCGTAACGCAATGAGATTTTCAATCAGTTCATGTTTGCGAGGCAGAGGAAAATCGCTCATTACCAAAAGTTTTTCAGAACGAACAGAGTGACGCGAAGGAAGCGCCATCTCTGAAGTTTTTTTCGTTGAGCGGCACCCTGTCAACATCATCACCACCATCAACAACATCCCCCCAACAACAAAAGAGAAGCAACGCTCTTTTGTTGTGATGAAAGAAATTGTTTTGGTGATGTGTAAAAAGATCATGAATGAGAAGTCGTCACAGAACAAAACAGGGGTGATTTTCCCGTTGCTCGATATCAGGCAATGTCTAAAGTCTGCCCAACGTCAATTGGAATGAGGGTTAAGAAACTTTAAAAAATTGTTTCCAGTGAATACTGGAATGATGAGATGTGTATTGCTTGAGAAATCGGAGGGTCTCTGAATAGGAAATGAGTTTTGAGGTGACTAAATTTTGGTAGAGTTGACGAAATGATGCTACGATTTCTATGGCTGTTGGTTGGGAAGAATGTGTAACGCAATCGAGATTGCAAAACCAAATTTCCGTTCTTTCAGAAGAACCACCAACACGAAGATCGTTTAAGGAAAACGAAGTGTTGTATCCGAACGTGTGCAACTGTGCAAAAGAGGATGCGAGTTGTCTGCTGATGGTATTTCGTTCTGACGAGGGTGCTTTTTGTAGCTTTTCAGAAAGTGTTGGGAGGTCTGTGACGTCTTCTGTCACAAAATAATTTTCGTTTTGATGTACAACAAACATTATGGGGCGAGGAGTTTTGAAGCCTCTTCTCAAAAAGGCATGTCCCATTTCCCACGCATTGCGTGCAGAGAAATTTTCGTTCTTTTCTTTGCGTATCACAATCTCTTTTGTGTCGAAGATTTCTTGGAATGCTGTTACTCTGATTTCAGAGGGGTTGTCTCGCAAAAAGATCAAACGCTCTTTGCCAATGTTTGCCAAGCCGCGACATTCTGTATTGTCGTTGTTGGCAATAATCAATCTGCGGTTGCCTCGCGACCATTTTTTGTCTTGCTTGACAAAAATCTCTAACGCAGTTTTGCGGAATGACTTTATCAGTCGAGAGAAGAACTCTTTCTTTGAACAGGAAACGTGAGTAACCGTTTGTGATATTGTCAAAGAGTTTTCGTGCAACTTTTTCCAGTAGGAACAAAAGAAGCGAAGAAAATCTGATTTTGTGAGATGGCGAAAGAATGACGGAATCAACAAAGATAAGTTTTTTTCGATTTGCTGTATGCTGATTTTTTTTACAAAACTGACAGCATGTAAATCAATCAACCAAAGATGCAATTGTTGATCATCAGTAATTTTCATTAGCAGGTTATCAGAATGCAAATCTCGATGCAGCAACCCACCGTTGTGTAATGTTCCGACAATATCGCCTAGTTTTGTTGCCAGTTGATGGCGAACAATTGCAGGGATGGCGTGCCCTGTGTTATTGACGTAATCTTGAACAGAAATAACGTTGGTGATTTCTTTGCTGACGAGATAGTTATCTGTCACTCCCCAATTGGTAAACTGATATTGCTTGCCGATAGCAACTGTTTCGAATGTCGGGATTCCCAATTCTGCGACACGTTGTACTGCACGATACTCTAACTCTGCTCGGCAGGAAGTTACCAACTGTCGAAGTTTTGTTTTTTTATCGTCTGCTTTGAAATGCTTAAGAAAGTAACCCCCCGAAAGAAGTTTCAAATGATAGACCGTGCGGTGTGGTCCGTTTTTGATAATTTCGAGTTGCCCATTACGATTCCATTGCGTCATTTTCAAACCGGCTGGCTTGAGAAGTTCGTCAATAAAATTTTCTTTCACTTGCCAATGGGTTTTATCATGATGAAAAGAGACCATCTCCACAGAAGCCGGTTTCTGTCCCTGTGGGGAAAGAGGCGAAGAAGTGAGAGGGATGGCTGAAGACATATCTTGTGATGAGTTTTTCGTAGAGATGCCAAACAATCAGACAAGACGCAGCAGGGGCACCTCATTTGAGTTGATTATTTGTTGACGTTGAAAGTTATTTTTTTGTGCTGCGGTTACTTTTGCGAGACGCATTATCGAAATCGAGCCAGTCGCCGAAGAGGTCGTTATAGATAGATTTTTTGATAAGCTTTTGGTGTCCGTTTTTCACAAGTGCCTTTGCCAAATCGGGATGCTCGCGCCACTTGGCAGTATCCCACTTACGGATATCTGCATAGATATCTTTCAAGCCTTCACGTTCTTTTTGCACAAGCAAAAACCCTTCATCCGACCGAACAATATGCAACTCGTAAGTGGCACTGGCGAATCCTCCCCCCAGTAAAAAAAAGAATGTCAGTACAACAGCTTTCCACATCGAAAATTCCCTTTGCGTGCAAACGGTTTGTCTCTTCCCCAGAAGGTTTTGGTGAATGAAGTGAAAGTTGGGGAGTCTCTCCATTAAAATCGAGCCGAATCGTCCCAGATATCTTCTTTTTTGGCAAGACGAATTTTATTGACGTTGCCTTGCGGGGAAGTGGTTGGAATCTCCGACAAAATCGAAGCGCGGAGATCGCCGTGTATTGGGAGGAGTCCAAACATCTTTCGAGAGATTTTCCGGGTTGACCTCAATTTCTCCGATCACTAATTTCATCTGCATTTTATTTTGGGGCCAGTTTAGGAATATCTCGTGCGGCATCATCAAGCCAGACTCTTTATCACGTTTGTAATTATTGAGCGTTGCTTTTGCGATGAGGTCACCATTTTCTGCATAAAGCGACTGCGCCAAAATGTATCCTCGGCATGTATCGACTTCAATGATTCGACGGACAGGTTGACCCGTTGGTGATTTTTGTTTTGAAATCAACTGCAAAACACCAACACCAGAAGGGTCATGTTCTATTGTGATATTTGATTCATCAATAGGAATTACGCCGAATGCTTCCATAATCCAATCGGGTTGAAATTGCATTTGCATACGCTGTTGAGCTTTTGAAAGGTCTTCGTGTTTTACTGTAATCACACGTTTTTCTGGTCCTCGTTTCAGCCAGAACCAAAACCGCTCATTGTTCGAGCCGATGTCTGCTTCTTTTCCTGCAATCGATTTCGCAATAAGACGAAAATTGCGAGGCGATTCCACCGCCATATCAGCAGAAATTCGCAACGGGATTCCTCCTGGCGTTTTTGTGTGGATACGGACATCTGATGATTTCCAGGAAAGAAGGGGAGAGATGTTTTGATTTAAGTGATGAATTAAATCGGACTTAGAAATATCAGGACCCAACACGCATTCCGGCTTGGGATTAAACCTATTGCGAAATTGCGTGACAACCCAACATCCCGAAGAGGATGCAAACACCATAAGTATTAAAATGGTATTCAATACTCGTCGAGAGTTATTGATGGCATCACGTTGTTGAATCATCCGAGAATCCATTCAGGGAGTATTTTAGAATTGTTTTATTGAAGGTCTCTGTCAGGAGAATTCATCAGAAAAAATTATCAGGCAGCATCTATTGCTGCATGTTGATTGAGGCTTTGTTGAAGTTGGACAACTTCATCATCTGGAATATCTAAGACACGAACGTCGTAAGGTCCTTCTCCCTGAATCCCTGCCATTTGCAAAAAAGTGATTCCGTTTTCTTCACGCTCCCCTTCAATACGTAGTTTTCGTTTTTGAAGAAGTAGTAAAGAGAGAACGTAACAAAATTTCTCATTGGCTGGGTTGGCATCTTCACAAAGTTGTTCAAAATAAAGCAGCAAGGCATCGGCATCGAGAGATTTTTGTTTTTGATTTTCTTCCTCTGGAACAATCATTTTCCAATATCCAATGGCTCCTTCCGGGGGACCTTTCCATCCTTCTTCCGAAAAATCAAGCCGAGCCAATTGTTCTTCTTTTTCGACTAACACAGAATAACAAACAGACCCCGGTTCTAATGGTTGCCCCGTTGCTGCACATGTTTTTCCAATCTGCTTGAGGCGATAATCCATCAGGACAAAAACTTATTTCAGACAATAAAAATACCAGAGATACTATTGAGGGCGAAATATAATAGAATTCCGTTTTCATGACAAGATGAAACAAAAACCCTTGACTTTCAGCACAACAACAGGATTTCTGTGTCTGAGTTCCCTTGATAGCTTGGGTGAGAAGGTAGAACTTTAACGGACGTTCCTCCTCGATGCTTCTTGTGTCACCTCTTGCAAATGCGACAGTTATTTATCGAGCGCCCCTAAGAACAATCTTGTACGACAGGTGCAGAAAACAAATGTGCTTGATATAATGCGAAAGGAGCTTTTCCTTCTGTTCTCTTTTTGCCCTTTGTTCATTCAAATTAGCGACCAATGACGCATACCGAAATTATTGTTCTTATTCCCAGTCATAGCCTCGAAGACTTTCCGACAGAGATGTCTGAACGAGATGCAGAAGGGTTGCTCAATGCGTTTGCCGTTGTGTGGCACCCATTACTGCTGCACAATGCAGGAAACTTGCCGCAATGGTGCCGTGCAGATGACCCGCCAGAAGAGGTTGATGGAAAGTTGATTCTCTTGCCAGAAATCAGCCGCGACTGGCTTCCTGATGGCTGGTTAGAAGATGCAAAAATAAAAGGGGCAATCGTAATTGAAGGAATTGCAGAGCGAACAGAATTATCGCAGGCATTGCTTTCCACCTTAAACGTTTCTGACGAAGAAGAAGAGACGTTTGCTGATCTTGATGACAACCTTGTTGCCGATTTTTTTGCATTAGGGGTTTGTTATTTATACATCGAATTGCTCACGCGTTACATGCACCATTTCACCGAACTCGATGAAGTGCCGTTGCAACGTGAAGCCATCTCCGCAGCAAAGGCAACCATTGCAAATGATCACGAAGCTGCCCGAACGCATTTGACCAATTGTTTTGAAACTTTAACCGAACAACGCGAACGATTTTATCCCGTCGATTGTCATTTGATTGATCTCTGCTTGTTGATCTCTCGGTTAGCAGATCATCATTTAGAAAAACGTTTGGCAGATGACATCCCTTTTAACTTGATTGTTTCTGGTGAAGAGCTTGCAGAAATCAAAGAGGCACGCCCTGCAATCATTCAACAAATTAAAGAGGCATGGCAAGAAAAAATTGTTGATGTTTGTGGTGGAGAATTTCAAGAATCTCCTTCTGCGATGCTGCCCATTGAATCTGTTTTATGGCAATTTCAAAAAGGACAACAGTTTTTTGAATCTGAATTTAATCGAGTTCCAACAACATGGGCACGGCGTCGATTTGGGTTATCTCCTTTAATGCCGCAACTGCTTAAAAAGTTTGGGTATCATTCGGCATTGCATATTCTGTTAGATGATGGCATTTACCCCGACGAAGAAGAGAGTAAAATTCAATGGGAAGGATGTGATGGAACAGTGATTGATGCGATTTCTCGCATTCCACTTTCGGCAGATTCTGCCAGCAGTTTTTTGCGATTGCCGTTACGCCTTTCCGAGTCGATGGAAGAAGATCAAACCGCAGCGCTCATGCTGGCACATTGGCCCGAAGTGAAGTCGGTTTTTTTGGAAGACCTGCACCGCATGCATCGTTACTCGCCTGTGTTAGGACGTTTCGTAACATTCGACGAATACTTCGAACATGATGAAGGACCAGGAAGACTTATTTTGCACGATGCAACAGAATATCTTTCCCCTTACTTGCTGCATTCTGTCGCAAAGAGAGAAGCCAACCCGATTGGTCGTTTCAAAGATCACCTTTGCCGCCGTTCTCAATTTGATGCGTCATTATGGTATGCAGCAACAGCAGAAATTCTGAAAGGGAAATCTCTTCCTGAAAACTTTCTCACAGATGAAGAAGCTATCATCGAAGCTGCCAACCCTGATGGTGAGAAAGAAGCAGCAGAGAATGCAAACCAGCTTTTAGAAAAATTGGCACCTCAATCAGCACAACAACTTACAGATGTCATCATGCACAATGGTAGCAAGCAACCAGGAGTGTTGCTATTGAATTCCTGTTCGTTTGCACGACGCGCAGTTGTCGAATTGCCTTCACTTTCATCACCTCCGCGCATTGGCGGGGCGATTGTTGCAACGCAGTTTGACGAACAACATCAACTGGCAATGGTCGATCTTCCTGCTTCCGGGTATGTTTGGTTAGAGGAAGAAGCGTCATCACAATCGCCTTCACAACAAAAATCAGCATTGGCAGAAGAGAATGTATTACGCAATGAATTCTTTGAAGTATTCATCAACGAATTCACAGGTAGCATTAGTAAATTAAAAGGGTATGGTCGAAGCCCAAACCGGATCAGTCAGCAAATTGCCTTTCGTTTTCCACAAAAACAAACAAAAACAACAGGTGAAGAGGAACAAGAAAACCAAACATACTATTCGGTCATGTGTTGCCGTGAATCGAAAGTCCTTTCTGCAGGACCTCTGGTAGGTGAAATTGAAACAACTGGCGATATTATCAACCCGACAGATAACAACGTTCTTTCGACATACCGCCAACGAATACGTGTTTGGCGAGGGAAGCCGATTGTTGAAATTGAAATCACTCTCGATACAAAACACCTTCCTGAAGGGGACCCTTGGAGTAACTATTACGCAATGCGATTTGCCTGGAGTTCTTCTTCCGCAGCACTCACAAGATCAATGCAACAAGGGGCACACTCTTTTCGAGGAGAGCGGTTTGACTCTCCCTGGTATTTTGAAATTGCAGAAGAAGAGAAACGTACCACAATTTTATCACAGGGGATGCCCTTCTACCGTAAAACAGGAGAGCGGATGCTGGATTCCATCCTCATCACCGAAGGAGAAACAACCCGAACCTTTAAGTATCAAATTGTGGTCGATCAAAATTACCCCATGCAATCAGCCGTTGATTTCCTTTCACCCGTTGCTATGATTCCGACATCATCGGGACCACCCCAAGCAGGGAATCTGGGATGGTTCTTTCATCTGAATGTGAAAAACGTACAAATCCAACGTTTGCTCCCCCTTGTGAATCAATCGATAAAAAAAAATAAGTCATCAGAAGATGAGCCTACAGAAAACGAGCTTTCAGGGAACAATAACTCTTTCGGTTTTGCATTACGATTGGTTGAGACAGAAGGGCTTCATCGCAATGTGAAACTCAAAACATTTCGCACACCAAAAGTTGCCCGTCAAAGAGATTTTCGTGGCGAAACAATTTCCGAACTCGAAATCAATGGCGATGAAATTTGCATTGAAATGACAGGTTACGAAATTTGTGATATAGAATTACAATTTTAATTTCTTATCAATGAAATCGTGTGCGAAATGTGCAGAATTTCTGTGTCTGAGTTCCTTGATGATTCTGGCTCACTGCCAGGTTAAAGTTTTAACCGAAACTTGGATCAATAATTTCATGACGCGCTCTGTGCGAAGGATCAAACAAAAAGAAAACCAACATGGCTTCGATGAAATTATCAAAACCATGTTGGTTGATCTGTTAAGTCTGTCAGAAAAAAATTGCCACGCTGGGTTAAACGAGTTTCCTCACAAGAAAATTATCTTTTGAGTAAGTTCCCCTGTTGACTATCT
>UOGL01000253.1_pt1 | contig 17710 bp, 11 predicted proteins | sample 1990131 | NCBI WGS metagenome assembly UOGL01 (sample SAMEA4728526, study PRJEB27164) | hydrothermal vent metagenome | biome: marine basaltic hydrothermal vent biome; feature: marine hydrothermal vent; material: mineral | place: Pacific Ocean | collected 2011-06-14/2011-07-23 | depth 1741 m | reverse complement strand
CCCCTATTTTTCTTAACCGGTATTTCCAGAAGAGAGAGAGAGGGCAAAGCAGTGATCATCCTACGCTATTTTAATGAAATTATTCGAGGCATCTCAGCAATGATATTTTGCTTACTTTAGGGTGTCACTTCTTTTATTTTGCATCGTTTTTGTTGAAAGAATTGGGTACCATCTATTGATTGTGCAGAAAGCTATCACAAAACAAATAATAAGGAAGCAAACCGAATGAGCAGTGGACAAATCACCCGGATAACGCGCAGGAGTTTTTGTAAACAGACCGTTGCAACAACGCTGCTTGCAGCAACCGCGCAAGTTGTTGCTGGTGAAAAAAAAGAGACAGAAGAGACAATCGATTGTCATACACATTTTTATGATCCCACTCGAAAAGAGGGCGTTCCTTGGCCCCACAAGAAGAGTTCGTTATACCGCACGGTGTTGCCTCAACATTTACGGGCAATCAAAAAACCACGAGCAATCACAGGGACAGTTGTTGTGGAAGCAAGCAAATGGGTGGAAGATAATCAATGGCTGCTTGGTATTGCAAAAGACGATCCGTTCATTGTTGGCGTTGTGGGAAATTTGAAACCAGGAACGGAGGGTTTCAAAAAACATCTCATTCGCTTTGCTGCAAATCCGCTGTATCGGGGAATTCGCATCTCTCAAAATTTAATACGAAAGCAACAACAAGGCAGCACAACCTGGCGAAAAGATATCTCTTTATTGATTGAAAAAGATTTATCTCTTGATGTCAATGGTGGGTCAACAATGGCAATGACGGTTGCTGAGCTTGCAAAAAAGAACCCCGAATTACGAATTGTCATCAACCATATTTCAAATGTCACAATTGATGGTCAACAACCTCCCGCAGACTGGGCAAAAGGAATGCGTGCAGCAGCAAAAAACAAAAATGTCTTCTGTAAAGTTTCTGCATTAGTAGAAGGTGCAATGAGAAGTGATGCTGTCAAAAAAAAAGGCAAAGCTCCCAACGATTTGCAATTTTACAAGCCAACTCTCGATGTCGTATGGGATGCGTTTGGAGATGACCGCCTCATTTACGGCAGCAATTGGCCCGTCTGCGAACGTGCAGAAAGTTATGCAACACTCCAACAGCTTGTCATCGACTACGTCACCCCCAAAGGAAAAGAGACTCTTCAAAAATTCTTTGCAGGGAATGCAAAACGAGTATACAAATGGATTGACCGAAAAAATCGGCTGTGAAACTTGTCCATAATTTAACTGGATAATAAGTAACTATTCAGCGAAGTTATCCTCCCCTCCCTTTTTAGGGAGGGGATTGAGGGGAGGGTCACAGTGTGGTATGTGATTGAGTATTTTTTGCTTTTAGACATTCAAAAACAAATGTCTAAAAGCAAAATAGTAGTTCATCTGAACCAAACCGTTCCACCCTCCCCTCACCCCTCCCTAAAAGGGAGGGGGATTTACTTGATAAACCCCCTCGCTGAATAGTTACGATAATAATATAAAAACCTCACAAACTCTTCCTGAGAGTTTGTGAGGTTTTTTCAAAATTATTGAACGATGATGTGCTATCATCCAAATTCTGGGCGGCGTTGACCAAGCTGATCTTTCAAGCGAGAGACAATGCTCGAGTGCATCTGGCTCACGCGACTTTCGGAAAGACCAAGAGTTGTGCCGATGTCTTTCATTGTCAGTTCTTCGTAGTAATACAAAATCATAATCAGTCGTTCGTTGCGGTTGAGACCTTTTGTAACGAGCTTCATAATGTCTTGCTTTTGAATGCTCAACGTAGGGTCTTCTCCTTTGTTGTCTTCGACAATATCAATTTCACGCACGTCTTTATAGCTGTCGGTTTCGTACCATTTTTTATTCAGGCTGACGAGACCGATGGCATTTGCATCATTCTTCATCTTTTCAAAACCCTTGGGGTCAAGCCCTAATCTCTCTGCAATTTCAGTATCTTCGGGAGGGCGACCATGTTCTTGTTCGACTCTTTTTCGGGCAGCTTCCAGCTTGCTTGCTTTGCTGCGAACCAGTCGAGGAACCCAGTCCATCGTGCGAAGTTCATCGAGCATTGCACCACGAATTCGTGGAACACAGTATGTTTCAAATTTTACACCACGGTCTAAATCGTAAGCATCAATGGCATCCATCAAACCAAAAACACCCGCAGAAATTAAATCGTTCAGATCGACACCATCTGGCAATTTTGCCCAGACACGTTCTGCATTGTAACGTACAAGCGGCAGATACTTTTCCATCAAAATATTACGTAGTGAGCGGTCTGATTGATCTTGTTTGTAAGTCAACCAAACATCCAAGACATCTTCTGAAACTTTGATAGCCATTCATCCCTCCATGGAGAATATCGATTAGAGTAAATTGATTATTGTGATGGGAACTCGTTTGACCGAGTGGGTGGCATCAAATGATGCCGGGTAGGAAATTGTTTAAGTTGAAACGGAATTGTGAGACGTTTGAACCAAATTGTTTAACAAAATAGTTATTTCTGTTTCAGCATGTTCTTCCACAAGACGGCGAGCCAAGTCACCCAGGAAAAACCCTAAAACAAAAAAGAGACCTAAGCAAAACAATGCCATTTGCAAAACGCCAAAGAAGCCCTCGCCTGCAATTAAACCATGCAAGGTGACAACAACAAAGGCAATTAACGCCAAACGGAATGCAAACTGCTTTCCCACAATAATAATCTCGAACTTTAACATAATGTTTTTTAGTAATGACAGAGAACCCGAAAAAGTCTTCTGACGACAATGCTCCGTAGAGTTTTATCGACTCTCCTGATTCATACCTTGAGTAAAATAAAAATAATTGGAATCTTTTTTGTCATCCGCAATATCGTTACGGCGTTATTTATTGATGCTACGCAGCTTTGTATTGTTGTTGAACTTTTGGGAAGTAACTTTTGCTGCTGACTTTTTGTTGAGTGCGGTCAATTCGCTGTGCTATTTGAGTAATAGCACGTGATACGTTTGCGGTAGGATGTGATACCAAAAATGGAATACGTGAAGAGACCGACAAAGGGACAGCAGGGTCAAACGGAATAACGCCTGCTGCTGTAATATGTGAGCGAAGAAAAAGTTGCGACGTTGTTTGAAGTCGCTTGATAATGGTCTCTCCCTGCTCTGTTGTTTTTGCCTGATTGACAATCACTTCAAACCGAGGTGTGGAATAATTCATAAATGTCTTGATGACAGCATACGCATCTGTAATAGATGTTGGTTCTGGTGTGGTGATAACAAAAACGTTATCTGCTGCGGTCACAAATTGTCCTACTGATTGATGAATTCCTGTGCCGGTATCGATAATAATATAATCGTGAGATGCTTCAATTTGTTCCAGTTGAGAAAAAATATCTTCTTGAACAGACAAGGACAAATGAGACATCTCTGCTAACCCACTTGCACCGGGAATAATACGAACTCCCGCAGGACCTGCGAGCATAATCTCTTCAAGCTGACGTGCCCCCGTAATAACGTGTGACAAATTCCAGTAACCATTTAACCCGCAGAGTAAATCGAGACTTCCCAACCCAAAATTTGCATCAAGCAAACAAACGCGCGACTCCGTTAAAGAAAGAGCAATTGCCAAATTCAAAGCAATGTTACTTTTTCCAACCCCTCCCTTGCCACTCGTGATGGCAATTGTTCGGGCACGACTTGTCCCTCGTTCAAAAGGAAGAGAAGTCTCTTTGGGTTGCTTTTGCATTTGCTGCTGTTCAACCAAATCTCTTAGTCTGTTTGCTTGATCAATCATAGGGTTTTATTCTGGATTTATTGTAGTGCTTTTTGTTGTACGTTGATTGAGAACTCATTTTCTTATCAATGAATCTTATCAATGAAATCGTGTGTCAAATGCGCAGGATTTCTGTGTCTAAGTTCCCTTGATAGTTCTGACTCACTGCGAGGTTAAGTGACTCGAAAAAAAACGTTGGTTCTGTCTGTTCGTTGTTTGTTGCTTAATGGAAGGTTCTTCTTTTTTGGTGAGTAATTGCTGCCTTAAAACAAGTTGTGCTAAACGTGTTGCTTCTGCGGGTTCAATATCGTTGGGAACATCTTGACCAGTGGTGATGTAACTGATGGGAAGATTTGTTTGACGCGAAAGTGAGAGCAAAGAACCCATCTCCTGCATTTCATCAAGTTTTGTCAAGACAATCGATTTGATTCCTGCGGTTGAAAACTTATTCAAAGTCGCTTCCCAGTTTTCTTTACTAGATGTTCCGCTGAGCACCAAATGCGTTTCATCGATCCCTGTTCCTGCGATGAGATGTTCGAGTTCTTGAATACGCATTTCATCGTGGGGGCTGCGCCCTGCGGTATCAACTAAAATCAAATCGAGTCCCGCGAGTTCATCTAATGCTCTGCGCATTTCAATAGGGTTTGTGACAACTTTCATCGGAAGATCAATAATTTCTGCATACGTTTTCAATTGATCAACTGCTGCAATGCGGTAAGTATCAACGGTCACTAATCCCACGCGTAGTCCTTCTCGTAATTGAAAGTTGGCTGCGAGTTTGGCAATGGTTGTTGTTTTTCCGACACCCGTTGGTCCGACGAGTGCCACGACTTTGCGTTCACCTGCCACCGGAATCATTGCCCCGGAACAATTCAATTCCGATTCAATCATTGCTGTGAGAAGCGCATTGGTTGCAGCAGGGTCTTCTAATTGTTGAGGGCTGCAATGATCTTTCATACGGAAAATTATTTCTCGGGCAATTTCTTCAGAGACCTGAGCACTTTTTAATTCTGTATAAAGACTGAACAACTCCCCCGGCAGGTCATCCATTAAAGGTAACTGGCTGAATCGCCCAAGATTACTCAACATCTTTTCAATGCCATCCAAGCGACGCGCGAATTCTGTAAAAACATCTGGTTGACTCACTCGCCGATTGTTGGGAGAAGATGTACGCGTATTGTGCTGTTCTTTATTGGGTTGCTTAACACGAAGAGTTTCACTTCGTCTTTGAATCGCTTTTGGTGCTGGTCTTTTTGGTGCTGGTCTCGGTGCTGGTTTTTGGCGAGGAGAAACAGGTTGTGGAACGACAGGTTCATCAGGCGTTGTAAAATTCAAACGGGTAGGTGGTGCTGCCTGTTGCTGTACTTGTGGTCGTGACTGTTGTCGTTTGTTTTTGATTTTTTTTCGGTTGGCGATGCGCTCTGCTGCGGAGGGAATATCGACTTCTAACCCTGCTGTAATTTCGACGAGTTCTTTTGCTTTTCCCCAAGGAAGCAAACGCTTTTGCGGGACTTGCTTGGTGTGTAAAATGATGGCATCGGAACCCATTTCATCGCGCACAATTTCCAATGCTTGTTGCATTGTTTCTGCTCGAAATGTTCTGACTCGACTCATAATAAAAAATCCTTTGATGACTGACTGCTAATTGCTGACTGCTCATTCTTTACTGTGCAGGCATTGCCTGAGATTGAAAGTTTTCAACTCCTACCTGCCCCAGCGATTCAACTTCTGTATCGCGGGTAATTTCGCTTAACCCGATAACTGCTAATCGAGGAAGTTTCGATTGTGTAATTTGCTTTAACCCTGCGCGCACTTGTGGGCTACAGAGGACAACAGGAGGATGCCCACGTTTTACTAATTTTTCTAATTCGTCAGCTAACCCTTTTGCGACCAGTTCTGCAACTTGTGGTGAGAGCTTGATGACCAAACCCCGTTCACCATAATCAAACCCGGCTGCAAGAACATCTTCTAATGCCGGGTCAAGTGTAATGACTCGTAGCACCCGTTGTTTGTCTCGGTACTGCCGACAAATAGTACGTGAAAGTTTGTTTCTGACGTACTCTGTGAGAATTCCTAAATCGGTGGTGTGAACGGCGTAGTCGCCGAGTGTTTCTAAAATCGCTTCTAAATCTCGCACGGGGACACGTTCTCGTAACAAGTTGTTCAACACTTGGTGCACTTGCGATGCTTTCAAGATATCAGGAATCAGTTCATCAACCACACTGGGAGACGTCTCTTTGAGGTTGTCGATTAATTGATGCACTTGTTGACGTGTGAGTATTTGCGGGCTATGCTCGCGAACGATTTCCATCAAATGAGTGATAATAACTGCTGTCGGTTCAACAACATTATACCCAAGCATTTCTGCCCGCTCTTTTTGTGCCGGGTCAATCCATTTCGCAGGGCGTTGATAGGCTGGTTCTGTGGTGTCGATTCCTTGGATTTCTCCCGTCGTCACTCCGGTGTTAATGGCAAGTAATCCATCGGGATGAACATCTCCCCAGGCGACTGGAACGTCGCGTATTTTGAATTGATAATCGCGCTGAGCCAAACGAATGTTATCGCAAATCGTGACAGCAGGTAAAATGATTCCCATCTCTTGTGCAATTTGATGTCGAATTCTTGTCACGCGGTCAAGTAAATCGCCTCCCGCTGCAACGTCTGTCAAACGAAGTAAACCGACACCCAATTCCAATTTCAACGGATGGACTTTCAGACGATCTTCTGGTTTAGGTTCTGGTTGTTTGTCGCGTTCACGTACTTCTTCTTGTTGTTGAACGGTTTGCTGAACTTGTTTCTTTTGTCTCAAGGAATATGCAATCGCGGCACACCCGATAGAGAGTATCATCATGGGTGTTGCGGGTAAGCCGGTAAAGGCAAGTGCAAACAAAAAGAGGGCAGCTAAAAATAACGCTTGAGAATGACGAAATAACTGAGAAATCATATCAGCAGGTAAGTTACTATCTGATGATGTTCGTGTGGCAATTAAACCCGCTGCCAGTGAAATCAAGAAACCGGGTACCTGCGTAACCAATCCATCACCAATAGTAAGAGTTGTAAAAACTTCAATCGCGCGGCTGAACTCCATGTCATATTCTAACATTCCCAATGCCAAACCTGCAACAATGTTAATGACAGTAATCACAATACTCGCAATGGCATCACCACGCACAAACTTACTGGCACCATCCATTGCTCCGTAAAAATCTGCCTGCTGTGCGACTTCTTCTCGACGCGATTTTGCTTCTTCTTTTTTGATGAGTCCTGCATTCAAGTCTGCATCTATCGCCATTTGTTTACCGGGCATACCATCTAATGCAAAACGTGCAGCGACTTCACTCATACGGGTTGCCCCTTTGGTGATGACCAAAAACTGAATGGCGACAAGAATAACAAAAATGGTCAAACCAATAGCAATTTGTCCTCCTGCAACAAACTCACCAAAGGCTTCAATGACCCCACCAGCAGCGTTTGTCCCTTTGGATGCTCCATTGGAAAGTATGAGCCGCGTGGAAGCAACGTTCAACACCAATCGGGCAAGAGTCGTTCCCAGTAAAATTGCAGGGAAGACAGAAAATTCTAAAGGACTTTTAATATAAACCGTTGTCAGTAAAATAATCACAGCAATAGTAATGTTGGCTGCAAGAAGCATATCAAGCAACATCGGTGGCAACGGGACCACAAGAATCAATACCGAAGTAATGATTGCAATTGGGAAAATGAGTGTTCGATAGCGCGCAAACATTCCTTGCACGCCATCTGATGATTCTGGGGGCATCCTTGCTTCCAGTTGTGAGATAAAGAGAGGTGGGTAGGCTTTGTCAAGCTTTGAATTTAGAGTGAGAGGTGTTGATTTCCGTGCTCCGTTGTCGCACTCGAGTAACCTTTACCACACCCTCAATTTGAAACTTGACACAACAGTAGGTTCTTAAAAGATATGAAAAATTGAGAGAAGAGCTTAATAACTCATTTGCAAAATCGTGTCCAGATTGCTTTCTGGATTTTTTATTTGTCGCTTACTTCTCGTGTCATTTTTTGTAATTTATTCAACGTAATCAGACACAAGACCAAAGCAATTTATCCTGTAAACAGTAGGGAATCTACCCCAATAGGCATAGACTGTAATAAACGATCTCAAGCAATTGTTAAATTATGACGATAAGTCGAAAGAATATATCTTTTTAGAATATAAAATCTTCCCTTACATGTCCACAACGATTATTAGTAGGCGAATTCATGGACGAAGACATTTTACAGGAATTTCTCGAAGAGAGTTGGGAAAACCTTGGTCAACTTGATACCGAAATTGTTGCATTGGAAAAAGATCCATCGAATGCGGATTTGATTGCAAGCATTTTTCGTACGATTCACACAATTAAAGGAACGTGTGGATTTATCAATTTGACAGAACTCGGTTCTGTGGCGCACTCTGCTGAAAATGTGCTCGGGAAAATGCGAGAAAAAACATTAGACGTTTCTCTCGATTCCATTTCTCTTGTCTTGAAAGCCATTGACGTGATTAAAGAGTTGCTCGAAGGACTTGAAGCAACTAATAAAGAACCAAAGATGGATAACTCTCAGTTAATTAAAGAGTTAGATTACTTGGCTGATACCGGGAAAATTTTAGAGACATCTGCAGGAAGTGCCGAAGTAACTGCACCGCAACCTGCTGCTGAAACACCTGTTGAAACTGCACCGCCCGTTGAGACAATTCCCGAAACTGTTGAAACAGTATCAGAAGTAAGTGAGCCTGTTGCGGAAGTTGCGCCCCCTGCTGAAGTCGCGCCTCCTGTTGCAGAAATCAAAGCGGCTCCTCCTAAAATAGAAACTCCCAGTATTGATGAAGCTGCTCCGAAGAAGAAATCTGTTGCAGACCTTTCAATTCGTGTGAACGTCGATGTTCTTGACAGCTTGATGAATATGGTGGGGGAATTAGTTCTCACACGGAATCAACTATTACAACTTTTACGCGACGATGAAGAGTCGCTTTACGCAGCTCCTATCACTCACCTCAATCGAGTTACAACCGATTTGCAAGAAGGGGTGATGAAAACTCGAATGCAACCGATTGGTAATGCCTGGAGTAAACTCCCCCGTTTGGTTCGAGACTTAACACAACTCACGGGACATCAAATTGAACTTGTAATGAATGGAGCAGAGACAGAACTTGATAGAACAGTTCTTGATGCGATTAAAGATCCGCTGACACACATGGTGCGCAATAGTGCAGATCATGGAATTGAATCTCCCGAAGAACGGCGTGCAGCAGGCAAAACAGAAACAGGAACAGTGAGTCTGAACGCCTATCACGAAGGCGGGCATGTTGTCATCAGTATTAAAGATGACGGAGCAGGTATCAATACAGATAGAGTATTACAAAAAGCTATCGAAAAAGGTGTTGTTGATTCTGCAACGGCTGAGAAAATGTCGCATAACGAAGTTCTAATGTTGATCTTCAAAGCCGGTTTTTCAACGGCTGAAAAAATCAGTTCGGTGTCAGGGCGTGGCGTGGGAATGGATGTTGTCAAAACCCAAATCGAACGGATTGGAGGAACAGTTGAGCTTCTTTCTGAAATGGGAAAAGGGACAACTGTTCTTATTAAAATCCCACTCACACTCGCAATCATCTCTGCATTGGTTGTTGAAAGTGGAGGAGAATCGTTTGCGATTCCGCAACTGGGTGTTGTTGAACTTGTTCGATTAGACGCTGAAAATAAGAAGAGAAGAGTTGAAAAAATTCACAACCATGAAGTCTTCCGTTTACGTGATCGATTACTTCCATTGGTTCATCTCGATTCTGTTTTGGGCTTATCAACACCCAAAGAAGAAGATGATCATGATATTAACATTGTTGTGGTACAAGTAGGAGAAGAACAACTCGGCTTAATTGTAACAGAAGTTTTTGACACCGAAGAAATTGTTGTCAAGCCCGTTGGCTCACTTTTGAAAAACATCAACATCTATCAAGGAACAACCATCTTAGGCGATGGGCGCGTCATTATGATTTTAGATGTTGCGGGGATTGCTTCTCAGTTTACCGGTCCGCCAAAAAGTGCATTAAAGGAAAAGCAAGATTCCGACGCAGAGACTCACGGCAGCAAGACAAGCTTGTTACTCTTTGATGCTGGTGGAGGAACAGTGATGTCTGTTCCATTGGCGCTTGTCGCACGTTTGGAAGAGATTCAACATAAAAATGTCGAACGTAGCGGCGACAAACTGGTGGTTCAATATCGAGATCATTTGCTGCCACTACTTCCTATCAACGGTATCATTCCCCCTCAGGAAACACCTAACCCTCAACCAGTAATTGTCTTCTCTGATGGAGATAAGTCGATGGGGTTGATGGTCGAAAGAATTATCGACATTACTGAAGAACGCTTAAATATCCAAATGCAATCAAGTCGCCCGGGAGTTTTAGGAACTGCCATTATTAACGAAAAAGCGACAGATGTTATCGACACGCAATACTATGTTCTGCAAGCCTCACCCGACTGGTTTGAAAAGAAAGAAGATGTACATCGACAACATGTTCTTGTGATTGATGAATCTCTCTTCTTCCGCCAGTTAGTGACAACAGCTTTGGAATCGGAAGGCTTCCGTGTGACATCAGTCGATAGTGCAATTCAAGCAACCGAAGTGATTGAAGGAGGGCAGCAATTTGATGTCATTATCTCTGAAGCAGACCTTCCGATGATGAATGGATTTGAATTTGGTGACTGGTTTAAGGAGAGGAGCCATGTCAATCATATCCCTCGAATCCTGCTCACTGCAAGTACCACTCCCGCCATCGAACTCGATGCAATGGATGCTGGATACCACCGGTTTTTGAAAAAATTTAATGCACAACAACTGGTGACGACCATTTCAGAATTAAGTCGTCAACTTCAACCGATGGAGGCAAACGTATGACAACAACTCTTATAGAAAACCTCGTAGCAAGCAATCTTGACCAATATGTTTCATTTTGGCTGGGAGACCAACTATTGGGCGTTCCTGTCACGCAAGTGCAAGAGGTTTTGAACGCACAATCCATTGCGCGTACTCCCAAAGCCCGTTCAGAAATTGCAGGGTTAGTCAACTTGCGCGGTCAAATTGTGACCGCTGTCAACTTGCGAAAACGAATGGGGCTGACTGATTTTGAAAATGACGAAGAGTGTATGAACGTTGTCTTTCGCTTCAAAGGAGAGTCATACAGCCTGTTAGTTGATGAAGTCGGCGATGTGATTGATGTTCCTTCAGAAACACTCGAACCGGTTCCACAAACATTAGATGACTGCTGGAAAAAAGTGACCATGGGCGTTTTTCAACTGGAAGAACGATTACTGATTATTTTGAACGTCGAAGCAATTTTAGATTTCTAAATAATTTTTCAATACCGTTACCTCAACCATATTTGCAAAGGAAAACATTGTGAGCCTCAACGTAAAAGCGATTCGAGAATCGTTTGATTTAGTTGCCCCTCAAGCAGATGCACTTGCAAAGCGATTCTATGAATTACTTTTCGAGAATCATGCTGATGTGAAGCCTCTCTTTGAAAATGTGGAGACTGAGGATCAACAAAAAAAACTGATCCAATCTCTTGTGGTGATTGTGAAATCTCTGGAAGAACCAGAAAAACTCAGCCGCTATCTTCAAGACTTAGGTGGCAAACACCTTGAATACAAAGTGACCGAAAACGACTATCCTGCTGTTGCTGAAACCCTGTTACTTGTTCTGGCAGAATTTGCAGGAGACGCCTGGACAGACGAACTCGAAGAAGCCTGGGCAGAAGCACTCGAAGCCATTGCAGGATTAATGCTCGAAGGGGCAACCAATGCCTCTGCAAACAAACAACAGGAAGAAGAACAATTGGTCACAACTCCCGTTGCCGTTTCGGTAGGAGCAGAAACCGTTGAAGCAGAGAGTTTTGAAACCACATCGACAACATCAAATCATTCTGGTTCATGGAACCAGCAAACAGAAACGAATAGCCCATCTCAATCTTATGAAAAGGAAGAAACCATGACCGTTGAATCGAACCAAACCACCGAAGAGATTAAAGAACTTGTCACCGAGATGAAATCATCTCAAAAAGCAGACCCGTTTTACGGGATGGTCGAAAATGACACACAGACAAAACTTTTTGTTGGTGAAGATGGTGTCGTCTCTTATCTCAATCGCAAAGGACATGAACTGTTTCGTGAGTATGCAACGGTACTTGGTTTCACTCCCGAACAGGTTGTGAATCAGCCTTGGTCTGTTTTCTGGAGTGCTTTCCCCGAGATGAAAGCTGCCGGCGAAAATTTGACAACCGAAGTCACCTTGCAACAGCAAGTTGGTAACGATTGGTTTGACTTACATTTGTCTCCTGTCTCCGATGCTCAAGGAAATCGCATGGGACATTTTCAAACTTGGGAACAAGTGACCAATCGCAAGCTTGCTGATCAAAAAGCAGCACAAATGCAATCGATGTTAGATCAAATGCCAATCAACGTCATGATGACAAATACGAATCTGGAAATCACTTACGCTAACCCAGCTTCAATTGAAAAGTTGACGACACTGCAACAGTTCCTGCCGATTCCGGTTTCTGAACTGGTCGGTCAAAATATCGACATCTTTCATAAAGTCCCTTCGCATCAACGTGGAATGTTGGCAGACCCTAATAACCTTCCGCACCGTGCACAAATTAATGTGGGACCAGAAGTTCTTGACTTGTTAGTCAGCCCAGTGCGAGACGGCAATGGAACCTATATCGGTCCGATGGTCACATGGGAAGTTGTGACTGAAAAACTGAAGTCAGAAAACGAAATGGCTCGTGTTCAAAACATGATGGACAATCTTCCTATCAATGTCATGATGTCAGATCGAGATCACAACATCGTTTACATGAACCCTGCTTCCATCAAACAGTTAAAAGAGTTAGAACATTTGCTCCCTGTCAAGGCAGATAACATTGTGGGACAAAGTATCGATATCTTCCACAAAGCCCCGGAACATCAACGCAAACTTCTTTCTGATCCTAACAATTTGCCGTATCGAGCAAGCATTAAAGTAGGAGACGAAACGCTTGACCTTCAGGCTTCTGCAATCTTCGATAAAGATGGTGAATATCTAGGACCCATGGCGACATGGTCTGTCATTACCGCTCAAATAAAATTGGCGAATGACTTTGAACGTGACGTGAAGGGTGTTATCTCTACCGTGACTGCTGCTGCCACTGAAATGCAGGCAACAGCACAAACCATGACAAGCAACACAAAAGAAACCGCACGGCAATCGCAAGTGGTTGCTGCTGCCAGTGAAGAAGCCACCAAGAATGTGGAGACCGTCTCCTCGGCTGCGGAGGAACTTTCTGCATCGATTTCTGAAATTGCACAGCATGTTCAAAATGCTTCCTTAATGAGTTCAACCGCAGTGGAAGAAGCAGCAACTACCAATGCGACCATTAAAGAACTGGGGCAATCAAGTAATGAAATTGGTCAGGTGATTAAAGTGATTACCTCGATTGCTCAGCAAACGAACTTACTCGCATTGAACGCCACTATCGAAGCTGCCCGAGCAGGTGAAGCAGGCAAAGGGTTTGCAGTGGTTGCCAACGAAGTGAAAGAACTTGCTCGTCAAACCGCAAAAGCAACCGAGGAGATTAGTGATAAAATTGGTGCCATTCAGTCAGCAACTGGTATTGCTGTGACTGCTGTGGAATCAATTTCTGAACGGATCGGCAACATCAGCGAGATTCAAACAACCATTGCCTCTGCTGTCGAAGAACAGACCGCAGCGACCAACGAAATTTCTCGTAACGTGGCAGAAGCTGCACGCGGAACATCTGAGGTCACAAGCAACATTGCTTCCGTTTCTGAAGCGGCAGAAGAAGGAGGCAGAAGTGCAGGTCAATTACAGGAAGCTGCTGATGGATTGTCGCAAGAGTCCAACAACCTCGACACTGTTGCAACAAACTTTCTTGTGAAAATGAGAGATATGTAAGTCAGAGATATTTGAAAGATTAGAAGAAGGCGAGTTGAAGGGAAGTCCTTCAATTCGCCTTTTTTGTTACCTTTGCTGCCCATTCACCCAGCTTTTGAAACTGGTGTGCAAACTCAGGAGACTCTGCATCCATCGGACTTTTGAAGAAGGATGCTAAATGTTTCATCACCCCTTTTCCCCCGCGCCGTTGTTCGCGTTCGGTAAACCGAACCAGGTCAAGCACCAAGGGAGCAGCTAATAGAGAATCACATCCCTGCCAGGTGAGTTGCAATGTCATGGGCGTATTCAAGAATCCGTTGAAGTGAATGTGGTCCCATGCTGTCTTCCAGTCTCCTAGAGATTCAATGTACTCGATAGAAACCAGCGATTGCGGTTGATAGCCAAAAATTTCTGTTAGCAAATGGTCTTTGGAATGAACTTTTGTTGCTTTGTTGATGGGGTCATCTAAAACTTTCCCATCCATGTTGCCAAAGATATTATGCCCCACCCAACTCATTACCTGCAAGTTGCGGGCAGCAAACATGGGGGCAAGAACAGACTTCAACAACGTCTCTCCCGTTTTGCCATCACGTCCTGCATGCAATACATTTTGTTCGAGCGCCAACTCTTTCAAGCAGGGTAAATCAGAACCGACGGAAGGAGTGAAATTCACATACGCACAATGTGCCCGCATGGCAGCGACGGCATACAATGAACTCGCAAGCAATGTGGTATTTGCATTTTTTTCTAATCGTGTTGCAACTTCCTGCCAACTTAACCCGCTGGCATCTTCTGCCATTCCTGGTTCTGTGGAAGAAAGATTGACCACAATCACCTGTTCTAAATCATGTTCATTTCGAAACGCGTTGAGGTCTGCTTCAATACGCTGCAATGCCACAGAGGGGGTTTCTCCTCGGTGTGACTTGGCATCGTCTGCTGCAAATGATTCAATAGTATCGCCCACATTGATGAGCGTTCCCGGCTTGATATTTTTATCGAATGCTGACAATGTCGGAGCAACTTGTTCTAACAGATGAGCAGAGAAAACACGTGACTGTTCAAAAAGCACATTGGCTTCTGTGGCATAATTTGTTGTCCGCACTTCATGCCCGCCAATAATAAATTGATCCCACGTTGCCAAATCGCATTGAGCAAACTGCGGCAACGCACTGACTAATCCTGTTTCAGCAGATAATTTTTTTTGAAGCGATGAAAGCCCGACAGCCACAGTGGTTGAAACACCACCCCATGCACCGACTAACCAAATTCCAATTTTTCCTGATGACATATTGAATACGTTTTCTATTGTGATCGAGTTGTTGTTTTTTCAGCCTCTCGTTTGTTTTTATTTCAACACATTTTCCACCCATGTGGAGAGTGCTATTCGTAACTTTTCGAATTGTATTGCTGAATTCTGTTTGATGGTTTCTAACGCTTTGGCACCTGTAGAACAGTCTGCTTTGGCGAAGAAGTAAAACTTAATTTTTGGTTCTGTTCCCGAAGGTCGAATGGCGATTTGACATTCCCATTCACCTGTTGCCGATTCTAAAAAAATCAAGTCTCCCTGCGGTTGCGGAATGTTTTGAATAGGACGATTTTCGGGAAGTTGACGAATTTCATGCGTGCCGTAATCGCGAACACGGGTGAATGAAATTCCTGCCAGTTCTGTCGGCGGATTTGATCGAAATGCCTGCATCAACTGTTGTATTTGCTGATGTCCTTTTGAACCGTGACAGTATTTCGATTGTTGTCCCTCTTGAAAGAACCCATGCTGTAAGTATATCTCATCCAGACGGTCAAGCAGCGTTTTTTTGAGAGTTTGTAATTCCGCAGCCGCCTCCAATAAATACAATGCAGCAATCGAGGCACATTTGTCCCGTGCATACTCTCCTGCTAAATATCCCAGCGATTCTTCCGTTCCAAAAACAAACTTATCTGCTCCTAGAGCATCCATTGTTTGCCCGATATATTTGAAGCCGACTAATAAATCATCCACAATTTTCAAGTTGTTTGCCTTTGCAATAGCTGCAACAAGTGGAGTCGTGACGAGTGTTTCAACAACAAAATGTTCTGGTGAAAGGGTACCTGTTTCTGTCCGTTTGCGTACAATATAATCAAGGATCAACGCCCCGACTTGGTTACCTGTCAAATGGACAAATTCTCCTTTATAATCTTTCACACAAACACCAAGCCGATCGGCATCGGGATCGCTAGCGAGAATAATTTCTGCTCCCGTCTGTTTTGCTTCTTCCATTGCAGGAGCATAAACTTCTGTTCGTTCTGGGTTGGGGAGTTGATCGGGGACATTCGTAAAATTGCCATCGGGAGTACGTTGAGATTCTAAAACCGTGACCGATTCAAACCCTGCCTGCATTAAAACAGCATACAACGAAGTCTCCCCCACACCATGCAGCGGAGTAAAAACAGCAGAGATATTTCGCTCCGCAGAAAGGCTCATTTCAACCACTGCATTGATGTAAGCCGTATCAATTTTGTCGCCGACAATCACAATTTTTCCTTGGGCAACAGCTTCGTCAAAATCGATTGTTGGTATTTCTCCTGCTTCGTAAACAGCATCAATAATTCCCTGATCATGCGGCTCAAGAACTTGTCCACCCGTTGACCAATACGCTTTGAAGCCATTGTCGCTGGGTGGATTATGTGAAGCCGTGATCATTACCCCCACGTTGCAATTCAAATGCCGTACTGCAAACGAAAGTAATGGCGTTGACCGAAACGTCTCAAAGTAAAAAACCTGCAACCCATGTGCAGCCATTGTGGTGGCTGTCAGTTGAGCGAATTCTTGTGATCGATTTCGAGTATCACAGGCAACCACTCCTTTGAGTTGTGAGTGATCTGTTTCCACCGATTTCAAATGAACAGCCAACCCATGTGCTGATTCTGCAATGGTTCGAGGGTTCATGGTGGCGGAACCAAACTGGCTCATCAACCCTCGCCGCCCTCCTGTGCCAAAAGGAATGATCTCCCAAAATAATCTGTCGAGTTGTTTGAAGTCTGCCTCTTCAATCAATTGAACAATCCCCAAAGCATATTTTTCATAATGGGGTTCGGTAAGCCATTGTTTGATATTTCCTTCTGCGCTGTCAGTCAGTTTACCATCTGTGACAGCTTGTTGAATTGTTTTGATAGAACGAACTAAAACGTCATTGGTGAGAAAGGTCATCTCGGTCAGTCCTCATTTTTATTTTTCATGGAAGTAAAAAGCACGTTATTTTCTTATCAACGAAATCGTGCGTAAAACATGCCAAACTTTTCTGTCTACGAACCCTCTTCGATAATACTGGTTCGTCCAGATTGGGTGTTACGGGGTGGGAATAGACAAAATTATATCGTGAGAGGAGCCACATGTAAACAGGCTAAAAGAGCAGAGTGCGTGAGGATTTGCGCAGCAGCGCGCAATTGCTGGGATACCCGAAAACCTCAGGGAATCTCTATCAAATATCTAACTTCGTAGCCGCACTCGCCAGAGTTTGGATGATGGCTCGAATGTTTTTCGTTTTTTCTGCGCTCCACGTTTTCTACACGTAGTTACGAAGCTTTTGATGATTTATTTAAGTTTGTGTGATGTTGATGACTTCTTTCTTCTGAATGTTTTGTTTTTGAAACCTTTTCGAGACTTTTTCGACAAGATAAAAATCCGAAAGGAGATCGCGCGATCTGAACCTTCGAAAGCAAACGTTTGAACAACTGAAAATAACTTGGGGTGAAACGTTCTCGCGAAAAACTTGTTGCAACAAATACTCGAAACAACCCATGCTTTGTTTCGAGCGGTACCGCGATTCACATTTCCGGCAATGTAAGGGTGATTAATTCTTACGCCGTGACAGTTGAACGATTTCTGGTAAGGGTCAAACGAACCAGAAAAAACTTTGTCTTCTCCTAGACTGATAATGTTAAGGGTTGATGTTGATAATAAAATTGTTGTTGATAGTAATAGTAACCCGATGCGTCAGCGAGGCAGGGTGATGTTCATCATCCCTTTTGCGTAACAAACTTCTTGGTGTTGTGAGTT
>UOGL01000655.1_pt1 | contig 17811 bp, 14 predicted proteins | sample 1990131 | NCBI WGS metagenome assembly UOGL01 (sample SAMEA4728526, study PRJEB27164) | hydrothermal vent metagenome | biome: marine basaltic hydrothermal vent biome; feature: marine hydrothermal vent; material: mineral | place: Pacific Ocean | collected 2011-06-14/2011-07-23 | depth 1741 m | reverse complement strand
TTCCACAATGGCATATTTTGAAATTGTGCCTTGAGTCTGCCCACGTCTTTTATGTTCTTGTAAACCTTCGCTTTCAATTCACCTTGTCTCTCTGGCAGTGACTCACGTTCGCCAGTCTCTTCCAGATATTGAATGTAGAAATCCATAGCATCAAATAACGTAGAAGATTCTGCCATCACCATTGCATCGGGAAGTCTCACTGTATCGACAACTGCACCTTTGATATGTCTGGTCTCACTCATTTTTTGTTGGACTAAATCAGCTACCATATTTTCAATTTGTTCACGATTGATTTGTAACCCTTTTTCAAATTCGTTTTGGTTTTCAATAATTACAGGAATACCCCACCCTTGTAATTGTGTGATCGTTGCTGCAATTGTTGTACTATCTGATAGTATTGTTTGCATGAACGTATCTGTTATCGGTCGCCCTGCACCTATCATCTTGGCAACATTGTAAGACCATGTGTTCCAATAAGGTGTGCAGCCTTCTTGCTCTGCCCTTTGGCTTTGCTTCTCGTACAACGAATGGATTACATCAAGTCGCCTGTTGGCTTCTGCATCGGAAGTCTCAATATCTGCGATTTGAATTCGTGCTTTTTTTAGGTCTGGTAGCATACCTTTGACCTGCCGAATCCTGCCCCGTTTATCACGTTTTGCAAGTTTAGTTTTTCTGATTGCCTTATTGATCTGCATTCTAGGTTCCTCTGAAAACGAGTCCCAAAAAGGGGTGTTAAAACGGCTCGTTAGTCGCCCCTATTCACCCCGTTAGTCGCCCCATTATCGCCCCAAAGCAACACCCTGTCAATCAGCAGGTAATGAGTTTTTTGCACTAAACACTGCAAGAAAAGCACTAAACTTTTGTCGGGGCATAAAAAAAGCCACTCGAAAGTGGCTTCATAGTACACCCGGAGGGATTCGAACCCCCAACATTCGGTTCCGAAGACCGATGCTCTATCCAGTTGAGCTACGGGTGCATCTGCTTGTATTGTAGTGTTACTATTTTAGTTGTTGCGAACATCTTTATTAACACCTGTTGCAGTTGATTGCATAAAAATGACACCTCATCAGCGTATCTACTAAAGAGGTGTCGGAACAATCATTCAAACTTAATGAAAGTCTTTCCCACAGTGGCGAATAATAACAAGTTGTATTCTAAAAGTCAAAGGTTCATAAAACCCCAAAAAAACATACGGGGAATTCCACATTGAAGTTTCTCGTGAATAGTGGGCACGCTGGTTAGTTTCTTATCAATGAAATCGTGCGCAAAACGCGCAGGATTTCTGTGTCTAAGTTCCCTTTATGGTTCTGGCTCGCTGCCAGATTAAGTTATGTAAGTCGTTCAAAATTTTCGGGGCTGAGGTAGCCAGGGATGAATGGATTCGATTGAAGGGAGTCGTCTATTTTAATTGTGGTTCTCTCTTTAATTTCTAAAATTTGTTACCGAGGGGAGAATGTTAAATGATACCTCTTGAGATTAACGATCCCCGTGATCGGATTTATTCACGAGCAGGCTGCCAGAAATGTTGAACTGGAAGCAAAAATTGATTTTGTTCCTTACACAGGAATTGTTTTTCAATCTGAAAAATCCCGAAAGGCGTTGTGGTTTTGGTATTCCCAGTGGCGGTAGAGTTCTGATTGTTTAACCATTTCAGAATAGGTTCCCATCGCTTTCACTTTTCCTTGATACAGCAAAATAATTTGATCGACTTTCTTTAATGTCGAAAGGCGTTGAGGCAAAAACAGGACGGTTCGATTTTTGAAAATGCGGTCGTAGGTATCGTCCAGCAGAGATTTTGTGTCGTTGCCCATTGTAGAAGTTGGTTCTTCAATAATCATCAATGCAGGGTCTCGTAACAAAGCCCGTGCCAGCCCCAGGCGGTAGGCTTCACCTGAGTTGAGTTCTTCTCCATGGTTCCCTAACATTGTTTCGTAGCCTTGAGACAACTTGAGTATGAACTTGTGTGCGTGGGCAGTTTTTGCAGCATCTGTAATATTTTGCAGAGAGTATTGAGCGTTTCCACAACCGATATTTTCTAAAACGGTTCCTGTAAAAAACGGAGCATCTCCTCCCACATAAACAGTTTCTGCTCGTAAAGAATCGAGTGTTCCCCAGGAAATATCTTCGCTATCCATCAGAATGCGCCCTGCCTGCGGTTCGGTAAATCGTGGGAGTAAATAGGCAAGGCTGCGTGCTTCAAGTGGGTCAAGTGAAATCACTGCATACTGCTTACCCGCAGGAAGTTTTAACTCTAAGCCATCAAGTAACTTTCTTCCATTGGAAAGAGAGTAAGTGACAGACTCAAAGAAAATCGAGCGAGAAAGTGGCTCCAAAAACTTCGCTCCCACTGCTTGGGAAACCTCTGGAGTTTGGTCTCTAAAAGAGAGAATATGATCAGCCGTCGATTCGGTCTCTTGAATTGATTGCTTCAGTGAACAGAGAGATTCTCCGGGCAGATAGATCGATGCAAAGATCGCACACAAGAATGTGGCTGCTGCAAAAGAAAGATTTTGCGGGTCGTGCAAAATTTTCATCCCCATTAAAAACAATACCAAAATAACAGAGAGTGTAATTAAAATCCGAACCGTCCACCGAGCAGTTCGCTCTTCACGGTACGCATCGTTTTTTTTCTGCTGAAATTTTTCTAACCGTGATTGAAATCGATCATGTTCAAAATTTTCCATTCCGTAGCCGCGCACAATGCGAGTTTTTTGCAAATTTTCTGCAAGCAAACGCAACTCTGCATCAGACTGTGCCCCCGAAAGACGTTGCTGATGCCGAAAGCGTTGTTGTGCTCGATGCACCAAAAACCAACAGGCAAAAAGTGGGATAATACACTGAAGAGTGACAAGCCAATGAAAGCAAAGTGCCATCGACAATAACAAAAATATCTGAACAGGATATCGAACCAAACAGTAGAGAATCCAAAACAGACCGTCCTGTAATGTTTCAGCTTCATCACGAAAAAGCTCCAGTGCACGTTGACCAAAAACATTCATCATGTCTCCAGGACCAACTCTTAGTATTTGCCGATGGATTGTTTTACGAAGTCGTGTCACCGTTTCTAATGCACTTCCTGTACATAATCGCCGCGTTCGGGAAAGAAGTACCGACCGAAGATATGCCAGAAAAACCATCATTAAAATGAGTAAAGCAAGGGCAGGTGCACTCTCTTGTAACCAAGGAGCATTTTGATAAAGCTTGACTAATGGCGTTACCCAAAAGCGATCTTTCAGCCACCAGATGGAATGAAGAATCCCACTGTTTTCAACAAGGTGATTGACTTTCAGGGGGTTTTCAGAAGTCCCTCGCAAAACAGCCAATTGCTTCGCCTGATCTCCCCTGACTTGAACGATTCCCTGAGAAGCAAGCAAATCGACAATTAAAAAAAGGAGCATCAATAATAATGCGTAAAGCAATACAGAGAAAATAGAAAGCAGAAATGCTCGCAGAGGTTTCCCGCGACGCAAGTCATGAAGTGGGTAAACACGTTGTAAGGCAGGAAACCGTTTCACTCAATCACCACCAGTCAATGTTGTTGTGTCTCTTAACCTGGCAGTGAGCCAGAACCATAAAAGGAACTTAGAGACAGAAATCCTGTGCATTTTACACACGATGTTCATTGATAAAAAATTAGTTTGCATTGTCAGTAGGACTCAACCATTACGAAACATTATTACCGTTTTTTCAAGGTTTTAATTACGCAAGGTCTCGATCCTCAAACAAAATAAATGCCAATAAAATTGTCGCTGTGCAATAGGTCAAGGTATAAACTGCTGCCATTCCCAAATAATTGGGCGAAACAATTGCCCCTGTTGCAATTGCGTTTTGCGTATTAAAGTTTCCTAACGCAGGCAAAACGGTGGCAATTAACTGAGCCATAAATTTTACGAATTCTAATGTCCCTTTTGCTTTCACAAGAACGGGCGTTAGATGACCAATAACAAAAACCGTAAAGCAGGCAACCATATTAAATATCATCGGCATTCGAGTTGAAATTGCCACACTAATTGCAGTCAAAATAGCAGTCTCTAAAAAGATCAGTATCACCCCCGGAATAATTTGCGTGACAGCATTCATTCGCCTAGGAGCAAGCCAGTAGGGGAAATTCATGGGTCCTGTTGTGAACCAATCTTTGGCGCCAGCTTCTGCAACTCCTGATTCACGGGCATCGTAACCAACTTTGTAAGCAATGCAAAAGAGGAAGACAATAACAAGAGGAAGTAGCAACCATAAGTTGGCAACAAGAATTCCTAGGTACTTACCTAAAACAAATTGTCTGCGATTGATTGGTTTTGAAAGTAAAGTCATTGCGGTTTTGCCTTCAATTTCATCAGAGATACTTGTGCTGGCTGTCCAAATTGCCATGAGCATTCCTGAAATCAAAATGGTTGCTAACCCACAATCTTTAAGCATTTGAATATCATCTCCAAACGAAAAGAAGGGAAGAAAAGTATTCAACACCGTCAAGAAAAGTGCCACAGCAATTGTCAATAAAAAGACAGGCTGACGGATGGCTTCTTTTGTTGTGGCACGCGCAATCACTCCCACGCGTGTCGTATAAAGCAACGCAGTCAATGCGCCAAACATCAAGACAATAACACCAAACGTAAGCCACCACTGAGAACTCATCGAAAGACTGATTGCTGCCAACGTGGTTCCCAAAACAGAAAATGTCATTTCACCAAATCCTTTAATCATTGAAAATATCGAAACGAGAGATGTGAATCACAAAAAATGAAGAGATTACTTTTCTCTACCTTATCCAGAAAAAAGGGCATTGTGAAGTGGAGATATCTGAAATCACGACTAGTTTTTCAGGTTTCCTATGAATCTCTTTCCGAAAATAACGATTCCGAAAAAGATTCATGCAAAAGTGCACAAAATGACATGTCGTTTTTTCGGGAAGAGATCGGAAAGAAGGGTCTCAAAAAAACAATTACGCCTCTCTTAAACTTTGAATAGCCTTCCAGAAGTGACTCAGCACTGGAGTATGGCTATACTACGACAACGAAAAGATTATTGATGGAATAAATTTCAAACAAAAAAACAGGAGAAGCCTGATGGCAACAACTCCCCAAATTATTGCAGGGAAAACCAAAATTGGTTGGATAGGAACCGGCGTGATGGGTTCTTGCATGGTGGAGCATTTAATGAATGCTGGCTTCTCTGCAACTATTTACAACCGAACAAAAGCAAAGGCAAATGCCTTGATTGAAAAAGGGGCAACATGGGTAAACACCCCTCAAGAAGTTGCAAAGGCTTCTGATGTCATTTTTACCATTGTTGGTTATCCTGAAGATGTACGCAAAGTCATTTTAGGAGAACAAGGAGCGTTAGTAGGATGTGAAGAAGGAAACATCTTGGTTGATATGACAACCAGTGACCCTTCACTTGCCATTGAGATTTATGAAACGGCTCGGGCAAAAGGTGTTTCATCGATTGATGCTCCTGTTTCTGGTGGAGACATTGGTGCCAAAAATGGAACGCTTTCCATTATGATGGGAGGCGATAACGAAACGATAGAAGCACTTGCCCCCTGTTGGAATACCATGGGAAAAACGATTGTCAGACAAGGACAAGCAGGGGCAGGACAGCACACAAAAATGGTGAATCAAATTTTGATTGCAACAACGATGATTGGTGTTTGCGAAGGATTGCTGTACGGTTACAAAGCAGGGCTTGATCTTTCTACCGTCATGAAATCGGTCAGTTCTGGGGCAGCAGGAAGTTGGTCACTTACCAACTTGGCTCCTCGTATTATGCAGAACGATTTTGACCCTGGTTTTTTTGTGGAACATTATATGAAAGATATGGGGATTGCGTTAGCTGAAGCAAAAAAAATGAATCTTGCGCTACCAGGGTTGGCGTTGGCAAATCAACTTTATCTGGCACTTCAAGCACAGGGGCATGGTCGCGATGGCACGCAAGCATTACAATTGGCTCTTGCCTCTCTTTCAAATATCAATTGGCGCGACAGATAACTTTCTAAACAATACAAAGGGCGACCGCTCTTATTTTTATTCAAGAGGATTTCAAAAATGACAAGCAAAGGCGAACAATTTTCAGGATTAACTGTTGCGTTGGTCACTCCTTTCAAAGGAGGGGAAGTTGACGAACAAGCATTGCGGCAACTGGTCGATTTTCATGTTGAAGCAGGAACAGACTGCCTAAGCCCTTGTGGCACCACGGGAGAAAGTCCCACGCTTTCACATGCTGAGCATGAACGGGTGATTTCCATTGTCTGCGAACAGGCAGCAGGACGTATTCAAGTGATGGCAGGAACCGGCTCGAACAATACTGCTGAGGCAATTCGCCTGACAAAGTTTGCGAAAGAAGCAGGGGCAGATGCCGCATTGATTGTTGCCCCTTATTATAATAAGCCCACTCAGGAAGGGTTCTATCAGCATTACATGGCGTTGGCAGATGCTGTGGAAATCCCTTTGATTGTTTATAATATTCCAGGACGTTCTGCAAAGAACATTGAACCTGAAACCATTGCACGCATTGGCGAACACTCCAACGTTGTTGCTGTGAAAGAATCGACAGGAGAGATGGATCAGGCGTCTCAAATTCTTGCGTTAAGTGATCTTACATTGCTTTCTGGCGACGATAGCCTCACCTTGCCATTGTTATCCTTGGGAGGAAGTGGAGTCGTTTCTGTTGTCGGGAATATCGTTCCGCAAGATGTCAAAAAGATGTTGACTGCTTTTCAAGCAGGTGATATATCAGAGGCACAGACGTGGCATCAAAAACTCTTTCCACTTTGCCGAGATTTACTTGGGCTTTCAACAAATCCGATTCCCATCAAAGCAGCCATGCAAGAATTAGGCAGAGATTCTGGTGAAGTTCGTTTGCCAATGACACCTCTTGATAGTTCAAGTCGAGAAAATCTTCGCTCGACTCTCAAAACATATGGTTTATTATAGGGGAACCCATAGGCGATATTTTGGGAAAGATCAGTTTTTTCTGAAAAGTTCTTTCCCTAGGGTCTTCGAGATGACAGAATAGAAGAGACGAAAGACGGGCACGAAATCCAATGGAGTTTGGAGATATTTTTGTCGATCCCAAAAGGCAAAAAGGAGGACAAGCTCTGCAATGCTAGTAACGAAGAGGAAGTAAACAGTGGCGTTATTCAGAAAGAAAAAAAAACGAGACGATGATGATGACGAGGACGATATACCTCGCAACAAAAGAAGAGGTCGTGATGACGATGACGATGATGATGATGACAATGACAAAGATGACGAGGATAAAAAGAATGCCGATCTTGTTATGTTTGGTGGATCGACCAATGGTGTTGAAGCGAATCTTTCAAAAAATGCACGGCTTGCAGAAGCGGGACTTGTTCCTGCAAAACATTTTGTAACAGACGCGATCACTCGGCGTGCAGAGCGTTTTCGGATTGACCCTAAAGGAAAAGTCTCTTCTGTTCGTATGTATATTGATGGGTTAAGATATGATGGCGGACGAATGCCTGGAAGAGAATCACTTGCGATTATCCAAATGCTAAAACTTCTTGCTGGTCTTGATATTAAAGAAAAAAAGATCAAGCAATCTGGAGGGGTTTTTGCAGAATTTGAGAAAGTAAAATACATTCTCTCAGTCGAATCTGCTCCCACGAAAAGTGGTGCTGAGTCGATTAGCATTCGCGTTACCGACTTAACAAACCGTCCAGAAAAACCAGAAGAACTCGGTTTTCCAGAAACAATCCAAGAGGTCATCCAAGGATATTCTGGAGGACGAAAAGGAGTTTTGATTGCCTGTGGTCCTCCTGGTTCAGGAACGACTTCAACACGGTTTGGCATTCTCCGAACAATTGATGCGTTTATCTATTCTGTTTTTAGCATTGCAAATACGGAACATCGTGACACAACCATTATCACACCATACGATACTTCGAATGATGATGACTTCGAAATGTCCGTTGCTAAACTCAAACGAATCGAGGCAGACGTATTACTTCTCGACCCATTAACCGATGCACAAGTTGCCAAAAATCTATTTCAGCAACATAATCAACTTTGCTATGTCACAGAAATAACTGATGCAGATTCTGCTGCGGGAATTATGAAACTTATCGAGTGGGTGGAAGACCCTAAAATGGTTGGCGAAGGTATTGATGCCATTCTTTCTCAAAAACTTATTCGTGCACTGTGCGATAAGTGTAAAGACGCTTTTCGTCCCAGCCCTAAGCTCATCGATAAGGTCGGGCTTCCTTTAGAAACCCGTGTGCTTTACCGAGCATTGAAACCACCAACAGAATTCGACGATGAAGAAGAAGAAGATGATGACGAAGAAGAATACGTTCCTTGTGAGAAATGTCACGGCGTAGGATTTTACGGAAGAACTGCAATGTACGAAATGATTGAAATGACAGACTCGATGAAAGAACTTATTTTGTCAGACTCTGTCGATGCAAACGCTATTCGAAAGCAAGCCCGTAAAGAAGGAATGGTCACTTTCGCAAAAGAAGCAATCCGATTAGTCGCAGAAGGAAAAACATCGCTAGAAGAAGTCCAAAAGACCTTTCGCAAAAAATAGTGGAGTTCCTCGTGAATAGTGGGCGCGATTAAGATCGTTCGATAAATTACTGTCGTATATCAAACATGCTACTCATCTTAACCCGATGAGGCAGGGCGATGTGGAATTCAAGCAATCGTGAGGGTGATTGAATCCGGTATTGAGGTGTTAAAGGGATTTCGGTACGTTTATCAAAAACAAAGTTTACCCTGCCTCGCTGACGCGTCGGGCTATGATTGTTTCAGAAAACCAGACAGCTATTTATCGAGTCTCCCTAACACTGTTCGTCTCCTTGTCTGTTTCTCTGTTTATAAAATTATCACAACGATAATTTTTGCTGACAAATGCTGCAGGCTGGGTAGAGTCTTTACGAAACCCAACTTGAGTGTAATACCAATTTCAGAAGAATCAATATCAACAGTGCACTGACAGTATTCTACGTTTGCTTTGATGAAATTGTCCGAGTCATCTCAGCTATCATCTCTTGTTGTACAACTCCCCAATGTGCCCCTTCAACACTTGAAAAAAATCTAGCGAAAGACTTTGCACTGAGGGAGTTTTTTCTGAAACTTTTTGACACCTTCATCAGTAATTCCTGGAGCGGTATCGTAGAGGAAAATCTTTTCTAGCTGAGGAAGTTTTTCTGCAATAACAAGTAACCCTTTATCACTGATTTGCGTATTAGATAATTCTAATTCTTTGAGTGACTTCAATCCGGTAATGTAGCTAAGTGACTGATCCGAAAGAGGGCTGCTGTGCAGTCCAAGATGCTTGACGTTTTTCAATTCCGAAATTTTTTGTAGATCAATCGCTTTATGTTTTGTGTTATTGAGATCAATATAAGTGATTCCCCATGCTCCTTTAGGAAGTCGATCTAACTGGTCAATTTTGTTTTCAGACGTTGTGGTTTTTACGCTGCCTCCAATTCCAATCACCCACTTGGCAACACTTTCTGCCTGGGGGTCATCTTCGATTTTTTCACCACAACCAGTAATCCCCGTAAGTAATACAAGCCCCATTATCAAGGGGGAATAACAATGTTTGAACTTTTGCATGGTAATGACTTTCTTTTTTATCAACCTCAGTTGTTGAAATTCAATTGAGTACGGAAAGAATTGGTACAGATGAATTGTACCATCAACAGCCCTGTTGTCCATTGCTACCCCTTGAACATGCGGTGTTCCATCTTTGATTTCACAAATTCGCGAGTTCATTAAAGAGAGTCGCTGAATAAGAAAGACCAACAAGATTTGGCAATTGTTGTGACATCTGATAAACTCCTTGTCAGACGCGACAATAATAAAAAGAAAATTCGATCCATACCAATGACCGCTGAGTCGTTACAGAGTGACAGTTCCTCTATTTATTGCTCTCAATTTCTAAGAGGTCGGTATGGACGTTTTGGATTTGTTTTGTAGGATACGGTTTTGTAAGATACTGTAGAGTCAACAAAAAACGTAACTATAAAAAACGTAACTATTCAGCGAATTCAACTTCCCCTCCCTTTTTAGGGAGGGGAGGAGGGTCTCAGCGTGGTATGTGATTGAGTGATTTTTGTTTTGAGACATTCAGAAACGAATGCTTAAAAGCAAAATAATGGTTGATGTGAATTGAACCGTTCCACCCTCCCCTAGCCCCTCCCTCAAAGGGAGGGGGATTTATTGAATGAGTTTCCTCGCTGAGTAGTTACCAAAAAACAATAAAAATCATTGCATCAGGAGAAGCAGACAAGATGACAAATAATATCAACCTTGAAAATTGGATTCGTAGTATTTCTGACTTTCCTAAACCGGGGATTGTTTTTCGAGATATCACACCACTGTTGGCAGACCCTGTTGCATTTGGAAATGTGATATCTCGTTTTGCAGATTATTTTCGAGATGCCAAAATCGACGCTGTGCTTGCTGCTGAAGCACGCGGGTTTATTTTCGCAACACCGTTGGCATTAGAATTGAACGCCAGTTTTGTTCCCATCCGTAAGCCGGGAAAATTACCATTCGATACACATTCGTTTCACTACGAATTGGAATACGGAACCGACACTCTTGAAATGCACACCGACGCGATTCAAGAAGGAGATCGCGTATTATTAGTTGATGATTTATTGGCAACGGGGGGGACAATTGGAACATGTATCAAAATGGCAGAGGAAGCCAATGCCACCGTAGTCGGTTGTGCCTTTTTGATTGAGCTTGATTTTCTCAATGGTCGCGAGCATCTGCACGATGTCGATATTTGCTCACTGATTCATTATGAGTCTGAATGAAAAAACGTGTCGTCGATACTCTTGGCTTTTATGCAAAGCAACTCGTAAACTAAAGATGCCTACATTCTAAAAGACGTTGTATTCATGGATGAAATAGAGACTCCACCTGTCGAAACTTCCCTCATCGTTTTGAAGTCGCGCCGGTTGCAGATGATTGCATCTGTCGCTTTTTTAATTTTTATCGTCTCTGGATTTTTTGCACTCACGAAAAAGAATCCGGGGGAGTATATTGTTTACACAAGGGCAGCAAATCGGTTATTGCAAGGAGAAACGTTTTATCGAACAGATGAAATTTCTGCATTTCCTTACCCTCCTTTTATTGTATTCCTTGGAGTTCCATTTTCATTTCTCCCAGAAACCATTGGACGATTTGCATGGTACGTTACTAATTTTACAGTTTTAGTGACAATTATTTTGCTGCTAAAACGAATCATTCAACCTGTCTTGCTTAGCCCATTGCATCAGCGAAATCCGCATATCTTCCTCTCTCTCTTTCTCATTGGATTACTTTCAGCAAGACATCTAAGTTCTCCCATTGAGAACCAGAGTCACGAGTTTTTTGTATTGCTGTTTGTTGTTCTGACCCTATTTCAATTAGGAAAAAACAACTCGCCAAAATCAGGGATATGGGTCGGTTTCGCAGCAGCCAGTAAAGCGACTCCTTTATTGTTTCTCCCTTTTTTCCTGTGGCAACGACGTTTCAAAACGGCATTTGTCATGCTTCTTGTCATTGCAGGAGCAACACTTTCTGTTGATCTTTTTTTCCAAAACCCCGATGGAGAACTTTGGGGGATGTCGTGGTACCATAAGTTTGCATCACATGCTGCACCTGGAAAAACAGCCAATGCAGCGGGAGCATGGACTGACTGGAACATTCTCAATCAGTCTCTTGCAGGAACCTTCTTTCGGCTAACGGTTCCTTTGCCCTACAAGCCAAACGGAAACGATTTATTTCATGCGAACATCATCACTCTTTCACGAGAACAGTCTCGTTGGTTGACACTCTTTTTTCAATTGAGTGTCGGGGCAATCGTTTTCTTTTTAACGCTCTCTCGCAAAAAAACAGGGACGATTCCTCCAGCAGAGAAATTATTTCTTGCTGTAGGTCAAGGGGCTGTTGTGGTATGCGGAATGTTATTGCTTTCACCTATGACAAGTAAAGCACATCTTTGTTTATTGCTTCTTCCGATTAGTTATTGTGTGACAGATTTCGTCTATCGCCAGCGAAGCTATTTTGTAGGAGCGATGTTGACGATTGTTTTTCTGACAGGAACACTTGCTTCCAAAGGACTTGTCGGCAGTTATTTAGGAAACCGTTTACTCGGCTACGGATTTCCTACCTGGTCTATTTTTGCTTGCTTGTTTGCAACAGGATACACCCTGAATTCACGCGCAAAAACATTGCGAATCCAAGAGTTCAAGTAGTTCCTTTACCCCAAAGTCGTAACTATTCAGCGAAGCCTACCTCCCCTCCCTTTTTAGGGAGGGGACTGAGGGGAGGGTCTCAGTGTGGTTTGTGATTGAGCTTTTTTATTTTTAGACATTCTTAAATGAATGTCTAACAGCAAAACAGACAGTGAATTTGAATTGAACCGTTTCACCCTCCCCTCACCCCTCCCTCAAAGGGAGGGGGATTTACTTAATAAACTTCCTCGCTGAGTAGTTACCCAAAGTCAATAAATGCAACAGTGATTTATTGAGCAATGCTTTACTTGGTCAAACGAACTTGCCGTAATCGTAATGCGTTTGCGATGACCGATACAGAACTAAAACTCATTGCAGCCGCTGCAATCATGGGGCTTAATAAGTATTGCATACCAAACAACGGCACAAGAAGACCCGCAGCCACAGGAACGCCTAGCCCGTTGTAGATGAATGCAAAAAATAAATTTTGTCGGATGTTTTTCATCGTGCTGCGACTTAACCGCACGGCTTTTACAATCCCGCGCAAATCACCTTTCACAAGTGTCACGCCAGCACTTTCAATCGCAACATCGGTGCCGGTTCCCATGGCGATACCAACGTTTGCTTCGGCAAGTGCTGGGGCATCGTTAATGCCATCACCTGCCATCGCGACTTGACGCCCTTGACTTTTCAAAGTTTGAATTCGGCGGTGTTTGTCTTGCGGGCTGACACCTGCTTCCACCTCATCGATACCAAGTTTCTCTGCAACCGCGCGGGCTGTTCGTTCATTGTCGCCGGTGAGCATAATAATGTGCAAACCTAAATTGTGTAGTTCTTTGACAGCATCGGGAGTCGATGCTTTGATAGGGTCAGAGACAGCTAACAGGCCAGCAAAATTTCCATCCATAGCAACAAAAATCACTGTCCTTCCTTCCTGTTGTAATTGCTCTGCTTTTTGGTTCAGGAGATCATAATTACTAACTTTTCTGCTGATAAGAAAATCTTGTTTGCCAACCAAAATCTCTTTTCCGTTGACTCTCCCAGCAACTCCACCGCCTGTTGTGGAATCGAAGTTTTCGACTTTTCTTAAATCAATTTCGCGTTTTTTTGCTGCTTCAATAATTGCATGACCAAGGGGATGTTCGCTGTTTTGTTCAACAGCCGCAGCATATTCTAACAAGTCGTTTTCCGAAACAGGTTCAACAGCAATCGATTCGGTTAATTGAGGACGTCCTTCAGTCAGTGTTCCTGTTTTGTCAACGACAATGGTATCGATTTGTTCCAAAATTTCGAGCACTTGAGCATCTTTAATTAAGACGCCATCTTTCGCACCCCGCCCGATACCAACCATAATAGAGACCGGCGTCGCAAGACCTAACGCACACGGGCAGGCAATAATAAGGACTGCAACAGCATTGACCAGCGCATAAGCTAAGGCAGGTTCTTCGGGTGACCAGAACGCCCAAACAATAAATGTGACAATTGCAGTGATGACAACTGCTGGCACAAACCAGCTTGCTGCCAAATCGGCGACGCGCTGAATAGGGGCGCGGCTCCGTTGTGCGTTTGCAACCATTTGAACAATCTGTGATAACACGGTCTCTTCGCCAACATGATTCGCTTTCATTTGAAACGAACCTGTTTGATTGACTGTCCCTCCAATTACCGAATCACCAATTTCTTTTGAGACAGGAACAGGTTCACCAGTCAACATTGATTCATCGATACTGCTTTGACCAGAAATGAGTTCTCCATCGACCGGGATTTTTTCGCCCGGAACAACCTTGATAATATCGCCTTGATGCACGTCATCTAACGGAAGGATTTGTTCTTGCCCATCACGCATGACTCGAGCTGTAGGTGGGGCAAGCGAAAGGAGTTCACGAATGGCACTTCCCGTGCGACGACGAGCACGTAATTCTAACACCTGCCCTAATAACACCAAAGCAATAATAACAGCGGCTGCTTCAAAGTAGATTGCAACATGACCATTTTCTTTGAAGGCTTCGGGAATCATATCGGGCAATAACATTGCCATGGCGCTGTAGAAATAAGCGGCTCCGACACCCAATGCAACAAGGGTAAACATGTTCAATTTCCATGTAATAACCGACCGCCAACCACGCACAAAGAAAGGGTAACCTGCCCAAAAGAGAACAGGCGTTGTTAGCACGAATTGAATCCAAGCTGAAGCAACCGGCGATAATCCAAACGTCACACCCACCATTCCGAGCATTGCTAACAGCAACACGGGAAGCCCCAAAATGACCGCCCCCCAAAAGCGGAGTGTCATATTTTTTAATTCGGTATCGTCTTCCTCTTCCGCATCAGCAACATATTTGGGTTCTAATTCCATCCCACATTTTGGACAGGTTCCCGGTTCTTCCTGTTCGACTTCCGGGTGCATGGGGCAGGTGTAAATGGTACGTGTTTTTGCAATTGTTGGTTTGACTTGTTCCAAAGCCATCCCACATTGAGGGCATTGCCCCGGTTGGTTACTTTCGACACCTTCGCACATTGGACAAATATATTTGCTTCCCTTTGTAGGGGGCGTCGATTTTTTGGTGATGTTTTCTTCGTCTTGAGAATTGAGAAATTTTTGCTGACAACTTTTACTACAGAAGTAGAAAGTCTCTCCATCTCGTTTGCTGTTTAATGCGGTTGCCTCATCAACTTCCATTTTACAAATAGGATCAACTACCATCATTTATGCTCCTGTCAACAATTTTGTTCGTTCGCGTTTTATTTTAAAATTTTAAGCAAGGTTCGCAAAGGATTTTAATTAAGTTTCTTATCAATGAAATCGTGTGCAAAACGCGCAGGATTTCTGTGTCTGAGTTCCCTTTATGGTTCTGGCTCATTGCCAGGTTAAGAAGAACAATCATATCATAGCCCAACAAGTAAGCGAGACAAGGCAAGGGGAATTCCCTCTGAATACAACAGATTACAAACCCGTCACATTAAGCGACGATTGTAAGTGGCAAGGCTGCCAAACAACTTTCTGTCAGGTTAAAAAGTTGAATCTCTCTTCTATTGTTCAATCACCGATGCGACGATTGCGTTTGTTAAGCGGGAGAGGTGTGCTGTTTGCATGGTGAGGGGTTGCGTGGTGAGGATGATGGCGTATAAGTCGCGTGTTGGGTCAATCCACAACAGGGTTCCTGTTGCACCAAAGTGTCCGTAAACTTGCGGACTGAAAAGATCACCAAAGGTGGCGGAATGGTCTGTCCGTTGCATTCGCCAACCGTATCCCCATCCGCGACATCGACGTTCTGGTTCTGGGATTTTTCGCATCGGTTCTAGCTGATTGCAAGTCATCACATCAATCGTCGCAGGGCTTACTAATTGCGATACACCGTTTCGACCTCGTGAAATTATCATTTGTGCAAATCGTCCCAAGTCTGTCACAGTGCTCAACATTCCCCCCCAGGGAACCCCTGTTGTTCGCCAGTAGTCGCTGTTCCAATGCCAGTCGGTTTCTTGTTGTTCGGGGGGAAGTCGAATTTCTGTCAGGCGGCTTTGACGGTTTTGTGAAGAAATCCATTCTGCTGATGCTCCTAAAACGGTCTCACGCATGCCGAGTGGTTTGAAGATTTCATCTTGTAAAAATTGCGAGCAGCTTTTCCCAGAGAGTCGCGAGATGAGTTCTGCTAACAGCAGAAAACCCATACTCGAATACTCTGTTGAAGAACCAGGTGGAAAGTTAAGAGGGACAGAGCAAACGCCTTCAAAAAATTGTGAGAGAGGGGCATGACTTTCACGCAATTGCTGATTGTTGGAAAGCATATCAGGCAAGCCAGAAGTATGTGTCAGCAAATGACGCACCGTAATGTTGTATCGTCCTGCCCCTTTGAATTCAGGAACCCAATCGTGCAAGCGGTCATTGAGACTTAACAATCCCCGTTCCACAAAAAGCATTACCCCTGTAGCAACAATGGGCTTGGTAATTGATGCAATTGCAAAGAGAGAATCTTTTTGAAGCGAACTATTTTTATCTCCTAAGTTTTGGCGACCAAAACAAAAAGTGGGCGATGCTTTTCCTGTTCTTCCAACTTGCAAACCGATGGCAGGAATTGCATTGGTTGTGCAAAACGACTCTGCCAAATCGAGCATCTGTTGCCATGCTTCAGGAGCAAACCCCATCTCTTCTGGCGTTGCGTCTTCAATCATAAGAGCGTTGCACTTTCAACAAGAGGGTTTTCACTATTTCTGTTTGACCTTCTTTATCTGTTTAACAACAGGACCTTCTACCCACAAAGGAATAATCATTTTGTCAAACTGAGGATCATCTGTTTCAACAATAACATGGACACGAGTTTTTCCGGGAGGGACTTTTCCTGCAACTGTCACAGAGACATGAGTACGCCGATTCCCAAGTTCATCAACATCTGTCGATTGTAACGAAGCGTTCACAAACTTTGAAGTTGAAGAAACTTTTTTTACATTCATCGGTTGATCACGATAATCGGTCACCACAAATTGTTGTGTTGCAGGTTCGCCGTTGAGTTGATAAAAAATCAACGCCTGTGGCTGAATGTCAATCTGTTTTTTAGATAAAATAAACTTGAAATGAACTACGGCTTCGCGTGGTTGGGGATCGGTGTATTTAATGGTGACAAAATAGTCATGCTTGCCGGGGGCTTCTGAAATAGTGGAAACCTGCAATAAAAAATCTCCCCGTTCACTCGGTTGCAATACTTTTTTTGATAGCCGAGGCTGTAAACATCCGCAACTCGGCTTGAGTTCTGTAATGGTGACAGGATGTTTCCCTCCGTTCTTAAAGATAAAACGAGTGGAGACATATTTTTTTGAAGAAGGAATGGGTCCTAAATTCACCAAGTACTGTTGGAAAATTAACGCAGGCGATGTTTGTTGAGAATGAATGGGTGAAGGTGTTGCATTGACCCAATTCGCAGCAACCGCTAAACCGAGTGGAACCAATGCCATTAGCACCAACAATTTTCTTTTCCAACCAAATGTTTTTTTCGCTTCCATGCGATCACTCCAAATTAATGTCAGCCAAACATTGCCCGATGTTTGATATTCTTTTTAATTGTTATTTCCAGATTTAATGTGAGTAGCAGACAGGCAGCTTTTAGCAAAAAATCAGAATGACAACAAGATGACAATAAACCATCTATAATAAAAACAACATGGAAACAAAAAAACCTTTCGTCAACCCGCTTGAAGTGGTTGCGAAAGGCTTAATACCCCCCTGGTAATGAATGCATTGTATTGGTTTGATGGGAGGACGTTGTCGCTGATAAAAACGACTTTACTCATTGTCTAAATGTTCGCGACCTGCTCTGTATTCCCGGAGTGCTCGTCTTTGATTTGGAATCAAATCTTCTTCTCCTTTTGGTATGAACAAAACATCATCTTTTAGGTAAACAGGAGAAGGAAGTGTTTGCCCACCAACGGTTGTTTGAAACCCTGCAAAAGGTGCACACCCCGATGTCGCAACAGAAGCAAATAGACCTGCAAAAAGTAATGCAAATCGTCCCCATTTTGTGTTTTTGAGAAGTCTCATATTTTATCTCACTTGCAAATAGAGTGGTACCAAAATGAATTTGGTCGGTTTGTTTGATGTACAGCAATTGAAAATAGCTGTCGTATGA
>UOGL01000168.1_pt1:5000-18037 | contig 18037 bp, 12 predicted proteins | sample 1990131 | NCBI WGS metagenome assembly UOGL01 (sample SAMEA4728526, study PRJEB27164) | hydrothermal vent metagenome | biome: marine basaltic hydrothermal vent biome; feature: marine hydrothermal vent; material: mineral | place: Pacific Ocean | collected 2011-06-14/2011-07-23 | depth 1741 m | reverse complement strand
TCGACCATGGTGCATCACTGGCGAGAAACGAAGGGGACCAGAAGCGAAAAGAGCGACTTTCCACAAATGACAAGAACAGGCAAATCCCTTATTTTGCAAGCAAAGCCAGTTCTGCAATTTACGGAGATATTCACGACTCAAAGCCACTTGGTACTCACGATGTGTTTTGGCAATTTGCTGCATTTGTTCCCGACGCAGCAGAAACTTGGCTCGCCCAGTTAAAACAGGTAGAAAGGTCAACAATCCAGGCTATTTTAGACGAAGTTCCCAATAAACGAATGTCGAAGATTGCTAAAGAGTTTACGCTCCAGTTACTATTGGAAAATCAACAACGTCTCCTGCACAAGGAACAGGAATAATGAAGCAAGCACTTTTTGTCGCATGGCGCACCCAAGACGACAAAAACCCCGCTTGGGGTCCGATTGGGCGTTTGGAATATGAAAACAATACTTACCGTTTTTTCTACACGGAAGGTGCCCGCACGTTGTCTGGATTCCACCCTTTCTTTCGCATGGAAGATTTGAACGTGGTTTACGAATCGGATGAACTTCCTCCATTGTTTGCCAACCGTTTGCTTTCCAAGTCACGCCCTGAATACGAAGCCTATCTTTCATGGAGTGGATTCGATTACAAAAATCCCCCCGAACCAATTCAGCTTTTAGGTGTGACGCAGGGACAACGCCAAACCGATGCAATTGAAGTTTTTCCGTGTCCTGTTCCAGATGAAGGTGGTTGTTATTTGAATCATTTCTTTATTCACGGGATTCGATATTCCGACGATGCCGGAAAGGCTTACGTGGAGCGAATGAAAGCCGAAGAACAATTGCGGCTTGTTCCTGAACCAGAGAATCCAGTCGATCCACAAGCCGTAGCAATTTATCCAATGAGTGAAAATGTGCGACTCGGTTATGCCCCTCGTTATTTAGCACATGATATTCTTCATTTGGAGGGAAATTGTAATGTTGTGGAGTTGTTCGTTCAGCGAATCAATCCCGATGCCCCATTGCAGCAACGTGTTCTTTGCCGAATGAATGCTTGTTGGTCCCCTGGTTTTGAGCCATGCCAATCGAAAGCGTTCCAACCGATTCCCAAAGGTGTTTCCGCCAACTGCGAGGGGTGACGATAATGTGGAAGAGTTGTATTCAGCAGGTATTATTTGGGTGACAGCAATGTCTCCTCACCAGTTGCGATGAATTCTCGAAAGAGTTTGAGTAATTTTTGAGTCATTTCACCCGGTTTTCCGTTGCCGATTTGTTTGTCATCAAGGCAAATAACAGGGACAACTTCTGCTGCGGTTCCTGTCAGAAAACATTCATCCGCAGCGTAAATATCGTTGCAGGTTATTGTTGGTTCTTCAACAGGAATGTTGGCTTTGCGGGCAAGCTGTATGACTGCTTCGCGTGTGATTCCCATGAGTGCTCCTGCTTCTCCTGAAGGGGTTTTTAAAACGCCATCTTTCACAATAAAGATATTATCTCCCGTACATTCTGCAACATTTCCTTCATGATTTAGCATCAATGCTTCCACTGTTCCTGCATCTGCCCCTTCAATTTTTGCAAGAATGTTGTTGAGATAGTTCAACGATTTGACACGTGGATTCAATGCTTGAGGATGGTTTCGAATTGTTTTTGCTGTGATTAACTTCATTCCGTTTTTGTAGATATCATCAGGATAAAGTGAGATATTTGCTGCAATAATAATCACCTGTGGATGGCTGGTGCGTGAAATATCTAACCCCAACGCTCCTGCACCACGTGTTACCACCAAGCGCACATAACCTCCATCAATATGATTTGCAGCGACTGTTTCATTGACGGCAATGGTCATTTTTTCAGGAGAAAGAGGAATCTCCAACCGAATCGCAGCCGCTCCTTCGTACAACCGTTCGATATGTTCCTTCAACAAAAAGACCTTGCTGTTGTAAACTCGAATTCCTTCAAAAACACCATCACCATATAACAAGCCATGGTCGAATACAGATATTTTGGCTTCCGCTTCGGGAAGAAGTTGACCATTGATATAAATTATTGCAGACATAAATACAGACGGGATTTTCAAAAGTATCATGAATAAAAAATGTGACAAACAACGACACAACAAGCCCCTCATTATGATGGATTTATCTCTCTGACGCCAGAGAAGAAAAAGAGAATTTCTTTTACTGCTGACTTTTCGATATTACCGAAAAACAAAAAAGGATGTTGACATCTTCTATTGTGTGAGGTATGATGGAATCAGGCATAAAAACACAATCTGTTTTTTTTGAAAACTCCTTGTGTTTCCCTCCTTATTATATTATCCTACAAGTTAGACAGGTTGGTCGTTTGCGGCTGATTTGTTTCCCTCCTTTAATTTAAAACTGCCCGCTGGAAAATGTTTTTCAGCTACTGTTATTTGCTCTTCGAGCAGATACAGATCGGTAACACCAAAATGACACTTGTTTTTTCAGGTTTTTGAAAAGCAAGCAACATGTAATGGTCTGCTGACAAACGGATGCGTCGCTGCCCATTGCTTGGTTCTGCCCGTGAAAGGTAAGTCTCCATGTCTCGGTCTTTTCGATTACGTTTTTTCTCTTTGCTTTTGTTTCTTATTCCGGTTGCATTGTTGGCTGCTGATGCCATTTTGAAGCCGAGTAAAAAAACAGACGTTGCCAAAAAATCTTCTGCTGTCAAATCAAAAATCGATTTTGCAAAGCAGATTGAACCATTATTACGTTCACATTGCTATTCGTGCCATGGTGATGAAGAAGAGGGAGGACTTAGGCTCGATACAAAAGAACATTTCCTCGCAGGAGGCGATAGCGGTTTGGCTTTTGTTGCAGGGAAAAGTGAGAAGTCACCTCTCTACTTGCGGTCAGCTCATTTAGGTGATGATGACCCGATGCCACCCAAAGGGGAAGGAAAACCACTTTCAAAATCAGAAGTGGCACTCATTAAACGCTGGATTGATCAAGGAGCAATTTTGCCCAAAGCTCTGAAAGGTGGAATGGGAAAAACAGATCATTGGGCGTTTCAACCGATTAACTCAAACGTGAAATTTCCTGCGGTAAAAAACAAGAAATGGGTTCGTAACGGAATTGATGCTTTTGTTTTGAATAAATTAGAGCAAGAAGGTATTAAGGCTTCCCCCGAAGCAGACCGTAACACATTAATTCGACGTGCTTACATCGATTTGATTGGTTTACCTCCGACACCTCAAGAGTGGCAACGGTGGAAAACAAACAGCGAAGCAAACTGGTATGAGCAGATGGTTGACCATCTGTTAGCATCGCCACATTATGGGGAACGCTGGGGACGTCGCTGGCTTGATGTTGCCCGTTATGCTGATAGCGATGGCTATGAAAAAGATAAACCAAGACCACACGCATGGCGATGGCGCGAATGGGTAATTCGAGCCTTTAATGCGGACATGCCTTTTGATCAGTTTACGAAAGAACAAATGGCAGGCGATTTGTTTCCGAATGCCACTCTCGAACAAAAAGTGGCAACCGGTTTTCATCGCAACACGTTGGTCAATCGCGAAGGAGGAATCGATCCCGAAGAAGACCGTGTGAAACGAACAATCGATCGTACAAACACAATGGGAGGAGCTTGGCTTGGTTTGACGGTTGGTTGTTGCCAGTGTCATTCTCACAAGTACGATCCTCTTTCGCAGAAGGAGTATTACCAAATGTATTCCTTCTTTAATAATATGGAAGAACCCAATATCGGTGCTCCCTTCCCTGTTAATATCGCAAGCTACAAAAAGAAAAAAGCTGCATTTGACAAAACGTACAAAGCAAAATATCTCGATGCTATTACGCAGTACAAAAAAACAAAACTTAAGGTATCGCTCGATAAGTGGGAAGCCACAAAGCCTGATACCAAATCTATCTGGACTGTCATTAAACCTGAAACTTTCAGGGCCAACAAAGGAGCAAAGCTCACCGTTTTAGAAGATAATTCTCTCCTTGCATCGAAGAATAATCCAGGACGCCAACAAGAATATCATATCACGTTTCGCTCAAAAACCACTGGGATTACGGGGTTTCGAGTTGAGGCATTGCCAGATGCTTCCCTTCCCAAAAATGGACCAGGACGCGCAACAAATGGGAATTTTGTCCTGTCGCAGTTTATTGTAAAAACAGCCCCCATTGATTTATCGAAACCGATTCGTCAAATTAAACTGGCAAAAGCCAAGGCGAACCACACTCAACAAGGAACAAACCCTGTGAAAGTCTTGGATGGTTTTATTTACCTCGGCTGGGGAATTGCACCACGTACTGGGAAGAGGCATGTTCTGACTGTAGAAACAAAAACACCGGTGGGTAATAAGGCAGGCTTGCAATACGCTATTCAATTGACATCAGGCACACATCTTGCCCAGTATCAAACATTAGGACGATTTCGTATTTCGTATACCACCGCCAAAGCACCACTTCCTTTTGATGGCATGGACAAAAACCTCGCTGATATTATCACAATCCCTAAGGGAAAACGAACAGTAAAACAACAAACAACACTGTTGAATCACTTTGCCACAATTGATCCCGGATACATTAAGCTAAAAAAAGCAGCGGATGTCTATCTTAAAAAAGCACCGAAAAATCCTTGGCACATCTACAAGGCACAAACAATCGCAGAAAAAAAAGAGCTTCGTAAAACGCATGTTCTTATTCGGGGGAATTTCCTTACGCCGGGCAAAGAAGTTCAACGAGGTTCGTTTGGAGTGCTAAATACGTTGAAGCCTCGAGGCAAACAACTCGATCGAATCGATTTGGCAAACTGGTTGACTTCATCAGAAAACCCGCTGACAACACGAGTCACTGTTAATCGTATGTGGCAACACCATTTTGGTCGGGGGATTGTTTCGTCGGTTAACGATTTTGGGACTCAAGGTGAAAAACCATCGCATCCTGAATTACTCGATTGGCTGGCAACTCAGTTTCGTACTGAGATGAACTGGTCTCTCAAAAAATTACACAAGTTAATTGTGACCTCTGCAACCTATCGGCAGTCAGCAGTTGCTCGCCCAGAATTATTAGAACGTGACCCCTACAATAGTTGGTTAGCAAGACAAAACCGGTTACGTGTTGAAGCAGAAATTGTTCGCGATGTTGCATTAAGTGCAAGTGGCTTGCTTGTCCCAACCATTGGGGGACCCTCTGTTCGTCCACCAAGACCACCGGGACTTGACAAATTAGGATACGCCAATGGCGTGAAGTGGAAGACCAGTAAAGGGGATGCCATCTACCGCAGAGGACTCTACACGTTCTTTCAACGGACTGTTCCCTACCCCATGTTAATGACTTTCGATGCCCCTGACAGCAACACCTCTTGTGTCCGAAGAAATAGTTCGAATACACCTTTGCAATCATTAACATTATGGAACGATTCGGTCTTCATTGAATGTGCTCAAGTACTAGGACAGCGCATTGTCAAAGAAGTCTCTGTTACCAAAAACCAACAACAGGCAATTCGCTCTCGTATTCAATATGGGTTCCAACTTTGCTTCAGTCGACAACCGACTGAAAAAGAGATTAGTATCCTTATCAAACTGTATCAGTCACAATTAGCCATCTGTGAAAAGAATAATAAAATTACCAAAGAGATTATTGGAAAGAAAAAAATCCCAAAAAATGTGAAGCCAGCAGAACTCGCAGCTTGGGTGATCATCGGACGAACACTCATTAACCTCGATGAATTCATCACACGCGGCTAAATACAAAGGTCTATTGAATACCAAACCAAACAACAGAGTAAAAGGAAATTATCATGCATCCATCAGAAGAGGCATTCATTCAAGCACGTCGTCGATTTTTGACAACATCTGCCAGTGGATTAGGGGGTTTGGCACTTGCGTCAATGATGCAAGAAGATGGCTTACTTGCAGCAGAGAGCAAGTCAAAAAATCCGTTGGCGCCTAAAAAATCTCATTTCCCTGGTAAAGCAAAGAGTTGTATTTTTATCTTTCTGGCAGGGTCTCCCAGCCAGATTGATTTGTACGATCCGAAACCGAAGCTGAACGAACTGAACGGCAAGCCGCTTCCTAAAGAGATGCTCGAAAAGGTTCGTTTTGCCTTCATTAAAAAAGAGACCGCTCGCTTGATGGGATCGACACGGAAGTTCAAAAAGCAAGGTGAATGCGGCACAGAGTTTTCTGATCTTCTGCCGCACATTGGAAGTTGTGCAGATGATATTGCACTCATTCGTACCATGCATACCGACCAATTTAATCATCACCCTGCACAGTTAATGATGAATACGGGGGTCGGTTTCTTTGGTCGCCCTTCGGTTGGTTCATGGCTCAATTATGGCTTAGGAAGTGAGTCTAAAGATTTACCGGGGTATGTTGTGCTGACTGCGGGGCGCGGCACCAGCGGTGGGGCATCACTTTGGAGCAGCGGTTTTCTTCCATCAACATATCAGGGTGTGCTGTTTCGTAGTCAAGGGGAACCTATCTTGAACTTGAATAACCCCAAAGGCTTTTCACGTGCAATGCAAAAAGATGGTTTGAATGCTATTCGTGAACTCAACAACGAACGTCTGAAAAAAACGGGTGATGAAGAAATTGCCAGCCGCATTGCTTCTTATGAACTTGCCTTTCGGATGCAATCGGCTGCTCCTGAGTTAATTGATCTTTCGAGTGAAACAGAAGCAACACAAAAAGCGTACGGAGTGAATCGTAAAGCAAACAAAAAAGCAAGCAAGCGCGGCGGCGGGGCAAGTACAGAAGCAACCTTTGCCCGCAACTGTTTGCTGGCACGTCGTTTGGTTGAACGAGGAACACGTTTTGTCAATTTGTATCATGCGTCGTGGGATCACCACAACAATCTTGATGCAGGATTAAAACGTAATTGTGGTATTGTTGACCAACCGGTTGGTGCCCTTTTGAAAGATTTGAAACAACGCGGGTTGCTCGATTCAACACTTGTTATTATGGCAGGTGAATTTGGCAGAACACCTTTGGGTGAAAATCGCCCTGGCTACAAAGTTGTCAATGGGCGCGATCACCATCCTTTTGCGTTTAGCCTTTGGATGGCGGGCGGTGGTGTTAAAGCAGGACAAGTGATTGGCAAAACAGATGAACTGGGTTGGTCACCCGTCGAGGACGCTGTTCATATGAACGATTTCCATGCAACACTGTTGCACCTCTTTGGGCTGGAGCATACAAAATTGGCGGTCCGCTTTGGAGGGCTCAACATGCGACTGACAAATGTTGGTGGAAAACTCGTCAAAAAACTTATTTCGTAATGACTTTGCTTTGGCTTTCTGATAAAAAAGAGTAAGACCAAGTGACATTAAACCAATTTAATGAAATTCAGATCACTTCATATTCATAAATAAGGACATCGAGATGAAAATGTCAATTATATCCTTTCAATCAAGAAAAACCCTCTGTTTCAAACTTTTAACAATGGTGATGCTATCTTGTGGGCTGTTAATTGCTGCTCAATGTTTTGCTTCTTCGTTTGAAGAATCGCCCATCAATTACCATAAGGCTCCTGTCTCGAATCCTATTTCAAAGTTACAAAAGAAAATTGATTCTGGGGAAGTGAAGCTCGAATATGATGAAACACATGGTTATTTGAAATCAGTTTTGAAAGAACTCAACGTGCCTCAATCGTCGCAAGTATTGGTCTTTTCGAAGACCAGTTTTCAATTGCCTCGCATCGACCCAAAGCATCCACGTTCTGTTTATTTTAGTGATGATATGTATGTTGGCTGGGTTCAAAACGGAGACGTTGTTGAAATTTCTACGGTCGATCCTCAACTCGGTGCGATTTTTTATTCCCTGGAACAAAAAGAGACCGCGAAGCCAAAGTTTACTCGGCATGGTGACCGTTGTTTGATTTGTCACGCCTCTTCAAAAACAGAGGGAGTTCCTGGTCATATTGTTCGTTCTGTTTTTTCTGACAAACGAGGAATGCCCGTTTTTCGGGCGGGAACATTTCGAATCGATCATACGTCTCCTATGAAAAATCGCTGGGGAGGCTGGTATGTTTCGGGAACACATGGCAAACAACGGCACATGGGAAATGTGTTAGTGGAAGATAAAAACAGACCGGAAGACCTCGATATTGAAGCAGGGGCAAACGTGACCGATTTAAGTACCCTCAAAATTTTCGATCCTAAAAAATACTTAGTGCCTCACAGCGATATTGTTGCATTGATGGTGATGGAACACCAATCACGTATGCATAATTTAATTACGCGTACAAACTTTGAAACACGTATTGCTTTGCGAGATTCGCGGGTGGTGAATAAAATGTTAAAACGTAACATCAATTTTCGTAGCCCTTCGATTAAAAATCGATTCGATAGTTCTGCCAATCGGCTTGTTAAGTATATGCTCTTTACCGATGAGGCAAAACTGACAGACCCGATTAAAGGGACATCTGGCTACGAAGCAGACTTTGAAAAATTAGCAATCAAAGATCGTCAAGGGCGTTCGCTAAGAGACTTTGATCTTCAAACGCGCATGTTTAAGTATCCGTGTAGCTATCTCATTTATTCAGAAGCATTCAACGTACTTCCTTCTGAGGTCAAAACGGTTATCTATCAAAAATTGTGGGATATTCTGAATAGCAAAACGACTGACGATGATTACAAACATCTTTCAAAAGCAGACCGTATTGCAATCAAAGAAATTTTACTCGCCACAAAAAAAGGATTACCAAGCTACTGGAAGTAACAATAATAAAATGCAGGTAACGACTGTTACTTTTTTTTGTCATCCTTCTTTTGGAAAACAACCACATGTTGTCGTGGTAAGACTGTTATTGTTTCGACAAATTTCAATTGAAATGCTTCTTGCAGAGCTTCTTTTTTGACTTGGGCTTCACTCATTTTGTGGATTATTTTGATGGGAACTTTTGGGTCTTCCATACGGTATTCAACAAAGGCGATACGCCCCCCCTTTTTCAAAGCCTGGCAAAGGTGCAGCATCATTTCGTAGGGATATTCAAACTCGTGATAGACATCGACCATCACAATTAAGTCAACAGAATTCTTGGCAAGCTGAGGCGATTTTGATTTTCCCAAATGGGGTTTCACATTGGTGATATTTTTTGCTTTGAGATTTTTTTTCAAACGATCAAGCATTTTTTGTTGAACATCGACAGCAATCACTTTGCCTTGTTGACCAAGTTGGGCAGCCAGTAACATCGAAATGACACCACTCCCTGCACCAATATCTGCAATCACATCATTCTTCTGAATCTTCAAAGATTTCGCCAGCAATGAAATTTTTTCTTCTTTTTCACGCGTTTCACGTTCTAACCATTTCGCCCCGCCTGCCCGATAACCAAAGCCCATCACATGGGCAATTTCTCGTCCCATATAAAACTTACCTATCCCATTGGGGTTATGTTTTTTGCGATAAGTGTAGCGTTTTGTGTGAGACGCTGAGGAGTTGGTTTCTGTTTTTTCTGTCTTCGTCACATTCTGGGCAAAGAGAGAAACAGAAAGAAACAGAAAGCAAAGTGTTATTTGAATTCCACGCTGAATCAACATTAAATTATCTCTCCTGTTTGCAAGTTTCGTCCCTGTTTTTGCATGACAGTTTCCCACTCTTCAACAGAGAGTGTTGTGGCTTCATCAACAAGCATGACAGGGATATTATCTTTAATAGCGTAGGCTAACCGAGATTGCGGATTGACACTAATTAACCGTTCTCCGTCTTGCACCAAAGTCGATTTTGACTGAGGACAGAACAGCATATGAATAGGAAGATTATTTGATGTCATGGGTTGTATTCCTGTTTCTTTTTTATGCCTTAACCTGGCAATGAGCCAGAACCATAAAGGGAACTCAGACACAGAAATCCTGCGCGTTTTGCACACAATTTCATTGATAAGAAATTAAAACCCGCGCAAGCGTTGGATGTCTGCGAAGTCGCGGAGTTTGTAATCGATACCGACGTAATCGAGAACGTTGCAAAGTGCTCGCACTGCAACTCCTAAACCATCAGGACCACTGAATCCGCCGAATTGTCCTCCTCCCTTTAAGTGTGGCTCGACTTCTAAAAAGAAACCAGGGACACCCAGGTCTTTCATTTTTTTATCCAGGCGAGGAAGTTCTTTTTTCAAGTCACCTAATGTCAGTTCGTGTCCTGCACTGCCAACATCTGCAGGAACAAAGTTCTTCAAACGCTCTTCATCAACTTTGCCCGTCCATTCTAAGTTAGGATCAATTGTGTAGTCTTTAATGTGCATCCAACCGAGCGCGTTGCGAATTGCTTTGTATTCTTCAAAACATTCTATTTGGTTTTTGTTCTGACACGCCACGTTTCCACCATCCCAAATGACAACCATGTTCGGATGATTCACCTGCTGTGCCAACTCTGCTAACAGCGGACCGGTTTCCCCAATTAAATTCGGTTCAATTTCCAAACCATAAACCACTCCTGCTTTTGCACAGGCATCAACAATTTGTCCCAGTTGATCGACGGCTTGTGGAATATATTTTGCAGGGTCTTCACCTGCGGGGTGATAAAACGAAAAGCCTCGAATCAGTTTTGTCTCTAACGTAACAGCAGATTGAATTGTTGCTGCGACTTCTGTTTCCATGTACTCTTTGAATGGCACAAATTTGTTGTGCGAAGAATCTTCCTGATCAATCAGCTTCACTTTGCCCACGCGTGAGCCAATGCTGGTGACGTGGATATTGTACTCTTGGTGAAGTGCTTTGAGTTCTTTGTTTTCGGCATCATCTAAATCGACAACATGCTTGATCTCTCCTTTGCCAAAGACATCGATAAATCGTGGGCTATAATAACTCAACCCAATGCCTGCCAATGTTGTCATTTGTTCGAGTGCTGTTTTTCGATTTGCCCCTTCATCGGCAAAAGCGCTAATAATTACAGAAGGTTTGTCAGCCATGTTTTGGTCTCTTTCAATGTTCTAAAATACTTTGGAATGTTTTATATTCAGTCAGCACGATATGATACTTGGGGGATAATATAAGTTGAACCCCGTTACCTTTGTTACTCCTTATTCTTTTTCAAAAACTGCCCTGCAATAACCAGAAGAATAAAACCGCCTGACAAACTGTAGCCTAATGTGGTATGCCCACTGGTTTTGATTGACCAGAAACTACCAAAAGCTGCCAGCAAAGTCGCGGTTCCCATTAAGATGTTCCAGCAAAGTCGTTTGACTCCGGTAGGGCGATTTTCTCCTAAAAGTGGTTTGCTGTTGATCATCATCATAAAGGTGACATACGCAATAGGAAGCAACACCATACCAAACATAGATGTCGGAACCGCTAGCCATGTTTTGGCATCACCTTTCCAAAAGAAGGAGCCAACTGCTCCGGTAATGGCGGGCATAAAACAACCAATGCGATGGTACAATCCGGTATGTGGCAACCGGAGCATTTCACAAAAAACAAAACCATTGATAAGCATCAAAATGATAATGGTTGAAACCGCCATACCAAGAATCCCAATACCAAAAACAACTTGTGAAACAAAACCACTGCCGGTAAATCCTTCTATCGCTTTTGCCAAATTAAAAGCATCACGTTTAACAAGCATTGCTGCAATTCTTCGATCTGCCAACGGAAGATTATTTCGGGCAGTTTTTAATTCCTCAGCACTAATCTTCTTTGCTTTGATTTGTTCTGTTGTATATTTCCCTTCCCAAACCAAGCGTTTGTTGAGAAGCTTTTCATACCCTCCCACTAAGTTTTTGTCTGGTTTTACATTTTCTCCAGAGACCTCAGCCACTAATCCGGGAGCTTCAACGGCATGGAACTGTGAAGCTGCAGCAATGACGACGCAACCGGTTGCCAAAATGAACGGGATAAACAGACCGGTTGAAAGATCAAAAATAGCCAACCCGCGAAAGTCTTTATCCCATCCTCGTTGGAGCATTGAGTAAGGCAACAGGAATGTCATATTGATACCGACTGCTGTGGCTGCTGCGGTGATCATAACTTTTTGCTGGTCACTTACAATTTTTGCAGACCATTGTGCAGCAAACGAACCGGTTTCATTGAGAATATTTACAAAAGCAGACGCTGGTGAAGTCAAAAGATTTGCTTTCGGAATCAATCCCCCAAAGATTTCTCCCCAGGGCAAACCTTCATTCGATAAACCCATTGAAACTACAACACCAAAGAAGCAAATAATCACCCCACCTACCATTAATTTCAATAACCATTCAAACAGTTTGATGCCCCAACTCCCCGAATCATACGACCAGACAATGGCACCCGAGATAACAAAAAGACCAACAACAATAATGATTTGATTCAGAGGGACAGCACTGTTGAGTAAATTGGGAGCAAGATTTTGTTGTATCGCGGCTGTCCCCAATGCAAACTGAGGCATGCACCAGACAAGATTTGCCATAAGTGTTGCAACCGCCCATCCCCAACCAAGAACAGGGTTGACGTGCCGGTTAATGGCATCAAAGGGACGTTCGCCGGTTGAGAGTGCAACATAACTAATGGCAGAGAGCATAATGACTCCCAAAATCATTGCCAAAGGTTGCAGCCACATCAAGCCGTACCCTGCCAGCACCCCCAAATACAAACTCCCAGCTAAAGAGCCTCCCCCTAATGTAATTGCAGATTGCAACCAACCGGGTCCCGAAAGTTTTGTGTATGCCAACAATTTAGGACCAGCCCCTTTGGCAGAAGCATCGAGAATAAGTTGCCGGTCTTGTTCGACACGGGAATTATTTTTACTGTTTTCAGAAGTCGTTTCACTCATGGGGTGCGCTTTCTTGTTGTTTTTGTTTTTTTCTTTGTTTCTATTTTTGTTTGACGTTGCTGTTTTGCTAACCAGTTGCATGCAGAATGCGCCAGGCTTTCATGATTTCCGTCAAAAATGGTGACTCGGGTTTTTCCTGTTTGGCGACGTAAAATAATCGCCCGTTCGTATTCTTTATCTTTGGCGATGTCTGATTCTTCTGGTAAATTTAATGTGTGAGTATTCCACAGTTCAAGCAGGACTTCTTCTGAGATGGCTTTTTCTTTGTCTCCATGTGCATTGGCAACAGCATTAAAAGCACGTAGTGATTGATAAAATGGAACAGACCCTTTCTGACCATC
>UOGL01000217.1_pt1 | contig 18060 bp, 12 predicted proteins | sample 1990131 | NCBI WGS metagenome assembly UOGL01 (sample SAMEA4728526, study PRJEB27164) | hydrothermal vent metagenome | biome: marine basaltic hydrothermal vent biome; feature: marine hydrothermal vent; material: mineral | place: Pacific Ocean | collected 2011-06-14/2011-07-23 | depth 1741 m | reverse complement strand
TGTGCCAACATCATTGCAATATCAGGATACGTTGCCCCTAATTCGGTGGCAGCACGAATGACGTCTGCAACTCTTCTTGAAACGGTTTTTGTTCTGTCTGGTTGATTGACGAGAAAAAGGCTGACGGTGACTTTTTCGCTGCCTGCTTGTGCCCTGACAATAATTCGTCCGGGTTTCAAGATGAGTGGTGTGTGGAATTTTTGATCTGCCCCAAACAGAACGACCTCTGCTTTTTTGTAATGCGTTAAATGAATCATTGGTTTTCCTTTCGATCGAACTTCATGCAAACGGAATTCGTCGTTCAGGAACTCGCCATAAATGAAGGGGTCGTTTTTATCGAGAACCGAAAGAGTACGAAACGCTCCGTAACGCGTTTCAGCAGATTGCACGCTCATTAAATCGTGCAGATACAAATTTGCTTCGGGTTCTTCACTTGCTGCCATGGCTGCAAAAGCAAAAGCACGAAACGCCGGCTCTTTCTGTGCAACTTCTTTGAGAACTTCTAGTCCATCTGGTTCACTTAAATAGGCAAGTGCCATTGCTGCATGGAAACGACTTTCAAGTGTTTTTGCTTTTAATCCTTCTTTCAGAGTTGGGATGCCTCGCTTTCCAATTGCTTCAAGGTCCAATGCTGCCCGTTCTGCAGTGATAGGGTTTCGCAATTCTTTTTTCAGTTTTTCAATACGAACTCCCTGTTCCACCAAGTTTTCGTTCCAAGCAATTTGTCGAATGACTCGCAAATAACGAGGGTAGTTATCCTTATACCGTGCAACAATATCGAGTTCAATTTTTTGATCGGTTTTTGCAACAGCTAATGGTTCTTTTGTTCCATGTCGGGTGTATCGATGAAATCGTTTTCCAATCCGTTTTGCTGTTCTCTGAGAGTTACGGACAGATCGATATTCAGCGCGAAGATACATTGAAAGTTTGCGGTTGGTCTTTGAAGTCCCTCCACCTAAAATACGTCCCCGTCGCAATAAACCTGCTTGCGAATCGTCATCGCTTTCTCTTGCTGAGATGAGAATAGGTCCTTTTGCAACTGCCATGACGTGCCCTTTCAGCATTCCCCTTCCTTGCACCATTGCCTGTTCAGAAAGTCGTGTTGTCAGCAACACTCCGCCACTCAAACTGGTTGCTTCACTGGCACCAGGAATGCGCACTTCGACATCGAAATGGTCTCCTTTTTTAACCAGTGGTGGCAAATAGGCACGTACAATAACAAGCGCGGTATTAGGTGAGCGTAAAAATTGATTCGGGTTCTTTATGTTACGTCTTCGCATTTCATCTAACATTTGCTTGCGATAGGAAGAAGGGGGAGGGTCATCGCCTGTACCGTTTAACCCAGTAACTAAACCAACCGATTCCAATGTCAGCATATTCAAACCTGCCACAGTGGTGCGCTGTCCAACGTTATTAAGTTCCTTCTTTTTCTTATCTTTATCAGGAGATTGTGACCGCTTGGTGATGGATGTCCATGTGGGCATTTTTCCAGAAAAAATCGAATTTGCACAACCTGTCATGGCAACAAGCGTCAAGCAGAAAACCGTTTGTTGTAAACGTTTGAGAAGAGTTTGCTTTGTCATGGTACGGTCACTTTCCTTATTGCTATGCAGCAATACGCGCAGTCACAATTGGAATTGAAATTGTAGAAAATTTCAACGTACCAATGCGACAGAACGAAATCGCTCGTAGTTCAAATAAGTTGTGCAAATGTGAAATTGTAAAGAAAAGGAATTGCCCAAAAGGCAACTCTTGAGAGAGGTAGAGGGGGAGGATACGATTTCTGTCCAAAGAGGTCAAGGCGAAGTTTGAAAGGTTTTTACAGACTTTTTTACAGAACAGAAGGCAAGCCGCCAAATTGTCGAACAGCTTCGTACATAACGGTATTGGCAGTGCTGGCAAGATTCAGGCTTCGGACTTCTTCGTGCATAGGTAGGCAGAGATTTTGTGCACTACTTTCGTCTAAAATATGGGCAGGAAGTCCACGCGACTCACTCCCGAATAATAAAATATCACCTTGTGAAAAACTGGCTTCCCAAATAGTACGCGTTGCTGTTTTTGTTAAGTTCCAACAACAACGCCCAGGCAATTTCTCTTGTAATTCATTCCAATTATCGACAACTTCGTAATCGAGATACTGCCAGTAGTCCATTCCTGCCCGTCGCAAATGCTTGGCATCTAAATGGAATCCTAAAGGACGTATCAGCCACAACTTTGCCCCCACTGCAACACAACTGCGTCCAATGTTGCCCGTGTTCTGGGGGATATCTGGCTGATAAAGAACAACATGTAAAAGTGGAGAATTGGGCATGCAATTTTTTTCTAGTGTCAGGAGATGTTTAAGACAGTGTGGCTATCAAGTATTTTCAAACGAATAACGTTACCATGGGCATTATATCTTTCGTGTAAAGCAATATAAAGTTCAGCAATCATATCTTCTGAAAAGAGTCTCGCCAATTTTTCTTGCAGCCAAAGAAATAAAAAAAGCAGCCTGTTGAATCCAAATGACTCAACAGGCTGCTGATTTATTGATATAACTTTGACCCTTATCGAGATGAGGATTTCAGTCTATCTGTCATAAACTATCTTCCACAACTGCTGCAAGATGAACTGCCGCAGCTTGAAGTGCCACAGCTACTTGTTGTACCGCAAGAAGGAACAGCGATTTTTTGCGTGATGGTTTTTGGAACCATTTTGCAAACGCGAACTTGAACTTGCTTAGAAACCTGAACAGGAACGCAAACCGTGTAAGGTTGTGTTTTTACTTCTGGCACACACTTGTAAGTGGTGACATTGTATTTTTCAGATTTTTGATGTGGTACACAAACGGTGTAGTTGATTGTTCGTGTTTTTGCAACTTTTTTGCACAAAGTCACGTTGTATTTACGAGACCTGTTCTCAGTTTTACAAACAGTCACATTGTAGGTGTAAGGAACTTGTTTAGAAACCCGATGTGCAACTTTGTATTTACGAGACCTGTTTTCAGTTTTACAAACAGTCACATTGTAGGTGTAAGGAACCTGCTTAGAAACCCGATGTGCAACTTTGTAAGTACGAGACCTGTTTTCAGTTTTGCAAACAGTCACATTGTAGGTGTAAGGAACTTGTTTCGCAATTCGTTTATAAGAAGTGTACGCAACTTTCTTTTGAACCAAATTTGGAACCCAAACACGGTAAGAGCAAGTAGGAGCAGGTGCACATGAAGAAGATGCACAACCACCATAGCTACTGCCACAAGAAGAAACAGCAGAGCCACATGAAGAAGTTCCGCAACTGTTGCTGACAGAACCGCATGAAGAAGTTCCACAACTGTTACATGTGTTGACAGCACGAGTTTCCCAATGTCCCTGATCTTCACAAACAGTTCGAAAGTTTTGAACTGGTACACATTCATAAACAGTTTTTGTTCCTGATCGTTTTTCGATATGAGGAACTTGAACAGTGTAGTTCTGTACTTTGTTTTCCCAAACAATTTCGCAAACAGTTTTTGTTCCTGATCGTTTTTCGATATGAGGAACTTGAACAGTGTAGTTCTGTACTTTGTTTTCCCAAACAATTTCGCAAACAGTTTTTGTTCCTGACCGTTTTTCGATATGAGGAACTTGAACAGTGTAGTTCTGTACTCTTTCCACAGTGTAAGGTTGAGAAACATAGTAAGTCTCTACACGACTTCTAGGTTCTTGAACTTGAACTGTGTAAGTTCGAGTTTTTGGAGTCACAACAGGAACTTGCTTATACACTGTGTACTCGCGCGTTCTGGTTTGTTGTTGCATTACTGTCGAGTTGACTGTTCGTGTTTCTAACACTTGTGTTGGAACCATAATAGTTCGTGTGACAGTTGTGTATTGAGGTCCACAAGTTGCTGGTGCAACATAAGAACCACATGTTGATGCTGTTGCACAGCTTGAGGGTTGGCTGTATGAACTCGTACATGAGCCACAATCGCCAGCGAATGTTGTTGCAGCAAAGAGTGCTGGAACAAGCGCGAAAATCGCTTTCTTCATCATTTGGATACTCCTCTGTTTTTCTTTTAGGGAAATTTTTGTTGTTAAATTATTTTGTCTAGTTTGTCACCAAACCTGATACGCTACGTTAATAAAATCAATGCCGTGAATCTTTTGTCCCAATCCCCCTTTCCTTACCCCGATGCTAGCGTCTATAATCAGGATGATTTACCCAGCCAATTTGTCCGAAAAGTGGCTCCAACGCCACTGTCAATCAGGTTGGTATGCGGGCTATATTCATAATAGCCAGAATGCCTAATATAGGCAAGATAGCATGGTGACTCCGGTAAGTAAAGCATATAATTGTCTTGAATAACTTTTTTTTTAATTTCATTTCTTTTCACCAGAAACAATAGGAACAAACAACCCCATGAACCGCAAAATAAAACAAACCATCCAAACGAGAAACGTTATCTTTTTTGCTTTTTTGTTCTGTTTCATGGGGTTACCAATTGCTTTGGCAGCGGAGATTAAAGCAGAAAGCCAAGTGATGGTTGTTGTAGGCAACGCAAAAATAATGCAAGGAACCAAGCAGATATCGAAAGCAACACGGGGTGATGTTTTGCAGGTCACACAAATTAAAGGAGACTGGCTGGGTATTGCAGCAAGAAAAGGGTGGGTTCTAAAAAAACAGGTTGTACCGATTAGTCTGGCAACAGGTTATTTCACAAAAAAAATCAAAGAGAAACCAAGTGCGGATAATTATTTTTTCCGTGGTATTGCTTATTTGAATTCAAAGCAAAATAAAGAAGCAATCAACGATTTCAATAAAGCGAATCAACAAAACCCTCAAAAAAGTGAGTACCTGACCAGACGAGGATTAGCATATCTTGGTTTGAAGCAAAAAGAACAAGCGATGAAAGATTTTTCTGCTGCGATTAAACTCAATCCGAAAGATGCTGACGCTTATTATAATCGGTCTATTTTGTTTTTTGATAGCCACTTTTTTCAGAAAGCAATGGCAGATTTAGACGCTTCAATCAAAATTAATAATCAGTATGCTCCTGCGTACAACTATCGCGGTGTTTTATGGAAAGATCAAAAGAAGTACGCTCAAGCAATCGCAGATTATTCACAGGCAATCAAACTCAACCCAGAATTTGCTCCCCCTTTTGCAAATCGAGGTTTCGTAAAAAAGAAATTAGGAACTTACGATGAAGCAATAAAGGATTATCTCATAGCAATTCAATTAGACCCCCAAGTGGCAGATCCACGCAATGACTTAGCTTGGTTACTGGCAACGTGCCAAGACAAAAAATACCGAAATGGTAAAGAGGCATTAAAACACGCAAAAAAAGCGTGTGACCTGTGGCGCTACAAAAACTTTGAAGGTCTTGACACATTAGCAGCAGCTTACGCTGAAACAGGTGAGTTCAAACAAGCAATCCAATGGATTGAAAAAGCAATTGTGGTTGCTCCCCAAAACGAAAAAACAAAACTTAAAAAAAGAAAGCAACTCTACAAAAATGAAAGACCGTTTCACGAATAAAGAACTCCTCGATTTTTTCCCATTAAAAACAGGGGAACGAGTGACCAAACGGGGTGGGTACTTGCTGAGAAATTTGTTGCGGGTAGAACAAATGGGGATTGCTCTGTGTCGGGCTGTTGTTTTGTTTACTCCAGCCGTAAGCGTTTGCGGGCGAAGTGGAGAGCGCTTATTAACTGGTCAATTTCTTCCCCGTTATTGTACAATGCAAAGCTGATACGCAAGCTGGAATTGATATTAAAATGTTTGTGTAACAGCATTGCACAATGATGTCCCGAACGGACTGCAACGCCTTGACGGTCAAGCAGTGCAGCTAAATCTTGCGGGTGTGCCCCCTCCATCACCAAACTGATAACTGCCCCTTTGTGTGATGTGTCAGGTCCTAAAATTGTTAATCCAGGAATTTTCGTCAACTGGGTTGTTGCTTCATTAAGAAGCTCTGTTTCGTGAGTATGAATGACATCAAACCCGATGCTTTTTACATAATCGATAGCAGGTTTGAGTGCCACAATTTGGGCAAGGGGAGGAGTCCCTCCTTCTAACTTTGCAGGAAGTTCTATCCATGTTGAATGCTCTTGATGCACCTCTGCAATCATGCCGCCACCAAACAAAAATGGCTCGGTTTCTTCGAGGATTTCCCGTTTTCCGTACAGCACTCCAATGCCCGAGGGACCATAAACTTTGTGGGCAGAAAAGGCAAGAAAATCGACATCCAGTGCTTGCACATCAACCGCTTGGTGGGCAATCGACTGGGCAGCATCCACCAGAACTTTTGCTCCAACAGCTTTTGCACGTTGAACAATTTTCTCAACAGGATTCACTGTCCCCAAAACATTTGACATCCCCGTAACAGAAACAATTTTTGTTTTTTCTGTAAGGAAATCATCTAAACAGGTCAAGTCAAGCAATCCCTCATTTGTCAGGGGAAGATAACGGACTGTTGCACCGGTTGCTTTGGCTGCCATTTGCCAAGGAACAATGTTCGCATGGTGCTCCATCACATTGAGTAAAATTTCATCGCCCACAGAAAGAAACTTTTTTGCCCAACCGTTGGCAACCATGTTGATTGACATGGTTGTTCCTGAAGTAAAAATAATTTCTTCACATTCTTTTGCGTGAATGAATGCTCGCACGGTTTCGCGTGTGGCTTCAATCTCTTCGGTAATTTTCTCGCCCAGTTGATGCGCCCCCCGATGCGCATTGGCAAAATAACGGGAGTAACATTCTGTCTCTTTTTCAATGACACAACGTGGCTTTTGTGCTGTCGCTGCATTGTCGAGATAGACAAGCTTCTGCCCATTCGTCAACGGCTCGTTGAGAATGGGAAAGTCTTGCCGAATTGTTTCGACCTGGTATTGCAAGGTTTCTGCCATGTGCTGGGAGTTAATTCTGTGTGGTGTTTGACGGTGTGGTGTTTGATTGTCTGATATATGAGAGTGCGAAATCGTGGATTCGTTTGACCATGCCGTTGAGTCCGTTCTTGCGGGTGACCGATAAATGTTTGTCTAAACCAATTTGAGTGAAGACCGATTTAACATCAACCTCCATAATTTCTTGCGGTGACTTATTGGCAAAGAGTGTCAGCAATACAAAGATGAGTCCTTTGACAATCATGGCGTCACTCTCTGCTTGAATGCCTACAACGTTTCCCTCTTTCATTTCTGTGACCATCCAAACCATACTTTGGCAACCATGCACTCGGTTTTCTTCGGTCTTTGCATCTTCAGCAAATGGGGGTAAGCCAAAACCTAAATCGATGAGAAAATCACAACGCTCTCCCCAATCTTCTAAGTAGCTGAATTCTTCAAGAAGTTCTTCAATGGTCATTGTCGTTTTAGTCATTTGAATTGAGTTGTCAAAATAAAATAGATTCTAAAGTATTTCAAGTGTTGGCAATGCAGGAGCACTTAACTGGTTAAGAGCAATTTGCAATGCGACTTGCTCGCAGATGCCTCGTAAAGAATCACGCGAGGGGGACTCTTCGTTTAACAACGCTGCAATTTTCCCTGCATCCCCCTGTTCACGAACATTTGCTTCAATAGGAAGCTCTCCTAAAAACGGAACGCTCATTTCTTCTGCTTTTTCTTTGGCACCTCCTCTGCCGAAGATGTCACCTGTCATATTTTCAACAATTCCCAAGACAGGAATTTTCACTTGACGAAACATATTGATTGCTTTGACAGCATCGAGTAGCGCAACCTGCTGAGGCGTACAAACAACAACTGCCCCCGAAAGGTTTAACAATTGTGAAAGAGTTAATGCCACATCGCCCGTGCCAGGAGGCATATCGACAATGAGATAATCTAACTCGCCCCAGTCTGTCCGTTGTAAAAAGTCGGTCAATGCTTTGTGCAGCATAGGACCACGCCAGACAATTGCCTGTTCGGGGGGAACAATAAAACCAATCGACATCAACTTCACACCGTTCGCTTCAACGGGTTGCATCCGTTCGTAAGTTTGACCATCTGGAGTTTCGTAGCGCACCATTGCAGGGGGACCTTCTGCTCCTGCCATGTGGGGAATGCTTGGTCCGTAAACATCTGCATCCAGCAAACCGACCTTGGCACCGTAAGAACTCAAGCCGTAAGCAATTGATGCAGCCATTGTACTTTTGCCAACACCTCCTTTCCCACTTCCCACCGCAATAACATGCTTCACCTTCAAGCCGACTTTGCCCCCTGTGATATCTCCTTTCACAGTCGAACGAAAATTGACTGCAACATTTTGATCTGGAAAAGCAGCCACAATTGCCTGTTCAATTTGTTCTGGTTGCGGAAAAGCGGGTGTCGGAAGTTCCACCTCAACAGTGATATCACCAGAATCAGAAACGTCAACCGATGTGATCATTTTCAGCTCATCAAGTTTTCGTCCCGATGCGGGTTCAATAATATCGCCAATAGTTTTTTGTATTTGCTCTGTCATAATGTTTCTTACCGCCATAATATTTCTTGCTGCAATGTTTTGTTCATAATAAAAAAAGAGAATTGTTACCGGCTCATCCACCGGCAAATATGTGCGAGTTCTTTGCCTGTGATTTTGTCTGGTAGAAAATGTGTGATTCCCAATTCGCGTAACGACCATTCCAAAAAGAAGTCTTCTTCTGAGTGAATGACAATGACCGGTTGTTTGATGTTTTGCTCCAGTATTTTCCTGAAAGTTTGCAAACAATCTGCGGGTGCTGAATGAAATTCAAAAAGAGCAATCTCGTTATCTCTTATGAATGACTCTCTTTGAAAAATATCTCCCGCAGAATATGACAATCGAATCTCAAACATCTCCCCAGAAAGTTGTCGCTGTAACTCGGGGAACCATCGTGGGTTTCGTTCAAAAACTCTGATTGTTCTCTTCAGAAAACCCATCTTGTAACCATCCAATCTTCTCAACTCATTTTAGACAGGCTAAGCTGTCAAAACAACCCGCAGGAAGATTTTTTACTTGGGAATATCAACCTTAATATGAAGGTCTCGCAATTGGTGGTCATCGACGACTGAGGGAGCACCGCTGAGAAGGTCGCTTGCTTTTTGCGTTTTAGGGAATGCAATAACATCGCGAATGTTTTCTTGTCCCGCAAAAATCATCACCCAGCGATCTAGCCCTAACGCAATGCCGCCATGTGGCGGTGCACCGTATCGGAGTGCTTCTAACAGAAACCCAAAACGCATTTCTGCCTCATCAGCATTGATCCCCATCAGGTCAAAGACTGTTTGCTGCACAACAGGATCATGAATTCGGATACTTCCCGAAGCTGCTTCGTAGCCGTTACAAACGAGATCGTATGATGTCGCTCGCACTTTGGCAGGATCGGTCTCTAACAGTTCGCGATCTTCAGGAACGATATTACAGAAGGGATGATGCTCTGCGTCCCAACGTTTTTCTTCTTCGTTGTAAGAGAGAAGAGGGAAGTCAATAACCCACAAGCAACTAAAATCGCTGGGGTTGTATAGCTCAAGTTCTTTTCCTAACCGAATGCGTAATGCTGCCAGTGCTGCGGAAGTGACAGCAGGTTGATCTGCAACGAAGAAAAGTAAGTCTCCATTTTCGCCGTTCAGTTTATCGATGATTGCCTGTTGATGTTCTTCGCTGAAGAATTTGGCAATAGGAGAATCGAGTTTCCCTTCCTTCACACGAAAGAAAGCAAGCCCTTTTGCGCCGTACTCTTTAACAAACTCGGTTAAGCCATCAATTTTTTTACGGGTATATTTTTCTGCTGCCCCTTTTGCGTTAATGCCTCTGACACGCCCTTCTGCTTCAATGACAGATTTGAAGACACCAAAACCACATTCAGTTGCAATTTCTACGATATCAGTCAATTCCATCGCAAAGCGCATGTCGGGCTTGTCGTTGCCAAACCGCTCCATCGATTCTGCATAACTGAGTTGAGGCAACGGAAGTTGAAGCTCTTCGCCGCGCACTTCCTGATACATCGCAGCAACCAAGCCATCAATCGTTTCGAAAATATCTTCACGTTCGACAAAAGCCATTTCGACATCGATTTGCGTGAACTCTGGTTGACGATCTGCCCGCAGGTCTTCATCTCGAAAACAACGTGCTAGTTGGTAATAACGATCATAGCCTGCAATCATCAAAATTTGTTTGTAGATTTGCGGCGATTGTGGCAACGCGTAAAAACATCCTTCCGAGACACGACTAGGAACTAAATAATCGCGTGCTCCTTCGGGGGAACTCCTCCCCATAATAGGAGTTTCAATTTCAAGGAAATCGTGCGTATTAAAATAGTCACGGGTTGCTTTGCTGAGGCGATGCCTTAACTGTAGTGTCTGTTGAATTTCATCACGTCGTAAATCGATAAATCGATATTTCAGTCGCAATTCTTCATTGGGTAAATCGGTAGCATTAGGAGTGAAAGGAGGGTTTTGTGACTTGTTGTAAATGGTCAGTTCAAGGACACGAACTTCAATTTCTCCTGTCGATAGTTTGGGATTGGTCAGGCTTTTTCCTTTGCCATCTTCACCCCGCGAAAGGACTTCTCCTGTAATACCGATGACATCTTCGCTGCGCAAACTACGAGCCAGGGCATGATTTTCTTCGCCATCACCTGGTCGAAAAACAATCTGAGTTTTTCCATACCGATCGCGCAAATCGATAAAAACCAAGCCCCCATGATCACGGTAATTTTCAACCCAACCACAAAGAGAGGCGGTTTCTTCTGCATGATCTATTCGTAATTCTCCACACGTTTTTGTCCGTAACACCGAGTTTTCCTTTGGAAAAAGTTATCTGTTGGCAGTCTGTTTTGTAAGCCATTTTTTAATTCTCCACCAACAATACACCATCCTACTCCTTTCTGGCAACTGTCAGAGTCGGGCTGTTTACTTCTTTTTAGGAGGTGGTGAAAATTATCTGTATTATCCTTGAAACTGCTGAAAAAGTATTGATAATAGGAAAGCTACCTATGTATATACTCCATGTGATGGGAAAGAAGAGTCCCATTTCTTTGTCCCACCCTTCAGTATTCTAAAAAACAAATAGCAACACTCCTTTACCCTATGAAGAGAACTTCCATGAAATTTTCCCGCGCAATCTTGAGCACCCTTGTTATCTTCAGTCTGTTTGTGCCAACGCTTTCTGCTGCGAAAGAACCAACGTTGTTGACGGTTCCTGGCACATGGGAATCGCAAGCAAAAGGAAAGTTTGTCAAGTATGATGGTTATGCTTGGTATCGTTGTTATGTCAAAGTGCCAGACAAATGGACGGTTTACAAAAATGATCCCAAGCATGTGGGAAGTTCGCGCGACTTGTGGAGCCAATCGGTCTCTTTGATGACAAAAAACATTTCAGATGTTCATGAGATATACGTCAACGGCAAAAAAATTGGAACCGTTGGTTCATTTCCTCCCCAATACAAAAGTGGTTTTAATGAGTATTCACGTGCTAAAGTTCCTGCGGGGTTGTTGAAGAAGGGGCACTACAATTGCATTGCTATTCGTGTTTACAATAAAAAAGGGGAGGGTGGCTTCAAAGGGAAAGCTCCCATTTTAATGGGCTACTACACCGAATGTGTTCTGGCGGGTGACTGGGAATTCTTTACCGGTGATGATGCTCAGTTGGCGATTGCTTCACTGGAAAAGAAACCAGACGAAGCAACATTCGAGGAATTTACTTTGGCACGTAGCCAATTGGACCGTCCCGAAAAACTCAATCATGGCAAGCGATTGAAGCCCGCAGATTCTTTGTCGAAAATTAAAGTTGATGACGACTTAACGATCGATCAAATTTTAACCGAGCCAACAGTTGCACAGCCATTGAGCATTTCGTTTGACGAACGGGGGCGCATGTGGGTTGTGCAGTATCGGCAGTATCCTTACCCCGCAGGGATGAAGATATTAAGTCGTGACAAATACTACCGAGCAGTTTACGATAAAATTTCACCACCGCCGCCAAACCAATTTAAGGGACATGACCGTATTACGATTCATGAAGATACCAACGGCGATGGGACTTTTGATAAACATAAAACGTTTGTTGATGGTTTGAATATTGTCGGCTCTGCCATCAAAGGGAGAGGCGGCGTTTACGTTTTGAATGCTCCTTACCTGTTGTTCTATCCCGATAAAAATAATGATGATATTCCCGATGGTGACCCTGTCGTTTTATTAGAAGGGATGGGGATGGAAGATGCACATTCCATTTGCAATAGTTTGCGTTGGGGACCAGATGGCTGGCTTTACTTCTTACAGGGAAGCACCATCTCTTCCAACATCAAAGCCCCTGGGGCAAAGGCTTCTACCGCTCTTTACTGTGAATCAAAAGCGACATGGCGGTATCACCCGGAACAGAAAAAGCTGGAACTCTTTTCAGAAGGGGGACCGAATGCCTTCGGCATGGATTTCGATAATCAAGGGCGACTTATTTGTGGGCAAAATATTGGTCATGCACGGGCTCATCAACTCGTTCAAGGGGCTTACTTTGCAAAGGGAGCATTCCGGTTTGGTCCCCTTTCAAACCCTTATGCGTTTGGTGTTCTTAAGCAAATGAAACATGCAGGGACACCACGGTTCAACCATACTGTCATTCGATATGAATCGGACTTAATGCCAAAACGGTTTTATGGAAAAATTGTTTCACTCGACCCGTTGCAACAACAATCGTATCTCACCGAGATGATTCCTGATGGTTCGACTTTTCGTACAAAAGATGTCGGTGCACCACATCGTGGGAATGCCGATATCGGTCATCGCCCTGTTGAGTTAGCGGTGGGTCCTGATGGTGCCATTTATATTGGTGATTTCTATGAAGAGTTCATTGCACATGGTCAACATTACCAAGGGCAAATTGACCCGGAAAGTGGTCGCGTTTATCGGTTGCGCCCCAAAGGGAAATATCATTTCAATCCATTCGACTTGAACAAAAAAACAACGGCTGAACTCGTAGAACTTCTTTCCAGCAAAAGCAAATGGCACCGACAAACAGCCTTACGAATGATGGGTGACCGTAAAGATAAAACCGTGATTCCGTTATTGAAAAAACTGATTGCAGAGAACAAAGGGAACCTTGCATTGCAAGCGCTTTGGGCATTAAATGCTTCTGGTGGATTTAATGAAACCATCGCAGCAAAAACATTATCGCACCCCAACCCGTTTGTACGAAGTTGGACAGCACGGTTGTTAGGAGATCGAAATCATGTTTCTGATGCCATTGCGTTGCAACTTGCTCAACTCGCAAAGAACGAACAAAATCCAGAGGTGCGCAGCCAGCTTGCCTGCTCTGCCAAACGACTTTCCGGCAAACATTGTTTGTTGATTGTCAAAGAATTGTTGACGCATCAACTCGATGTGAGTGACCCGCATATTCCATTATTGATATGGTGGGCGATTGAATCGAAAGCAAAAAGTAATCGACAACAGGTTGTTGAAATGTTTGCAGATGCTTCTTTTCGAAAACAGGAGATTGTGCAAAAACATTTACTTAACAAAATCATGCAACGATATGCGTCTGCTGCGGGGCGAAATGATTTACAAGCCTGTGCATTGCTATTGAAGCAATCTCCTGAAGCAGCAACTCGCAAGTTGCTGCTCAAGGGATTTGAAGCCGCCTTCAAAGGGCGTTCAATGGGGAAAATCCCACCGGCACTTGCCAAACAATTAACCGCAGGAGGAGGGGGTTCTCTTGTGCTTCGCCTTCGGTTAGGCAACCCTCAAGCCATTAAAACCGCATTGGTAACCCTTGCAAATAAATCAACAAAGGCACAATCTCGCATTGCTTTAATTGAAGTCTTTGGTGAATTGAAAGAACCTAAAGCGGTGGCACCTTTTTTGGCATTGTTGTCAAAATCGAAAGAGAACTCAGTACAAAAAGCAACGCTTTCTGCTTTGCAGAATTTCAAAGAAGCAAACATTGCTTCGGCAGTCCTTAAGAGTTATTCTCAACTGACGCCCGAAGCCCAAGAGGTTGCTCAAACGTTATTGGTGAGTCGTAAAAGTTGGGCGCTTCAACTTTTGCATGAAATTGATAAAGGGAAAATTGATCCCCAATCGATTCCCGACGAGACTGCTCGCAAAATGACAATTCATTCAGATAAAGCGATTGCAGCACTTGTTAAAAAACATTGGAAGTCGTTGCAGGGAGCAACCAACAAACAAATGCAAGCACGTATTGTTCAACTTTCAAAGGCACTTGTTGCAGGGAAATCGGGTGATGTTTACAACGGACGCAAGTTGTTTTTGAATAGTTGTGCGAAATGTCACCGCTTGTTTAACGATGGCAAACGTATTGGACCAGGATTGACAGCGTACAAACGAGATGATTCGCTCCGCATGTTGCTGAATATCGTCAGCCCCAGCGCAGAAATTCGCGAAGGATATGAACAATACCTGGTTGTCGATCTTGATGGGAAAATTGCAACCGGCTTCTTGTTTGATCAAGATAAAAATGTGGTTGTTTTACGTGGTGCTGATGGGCAAAATATCACCATCAAACGAGACAACATCGACGAAATGATTCGTCAAAAAAAATCACTAATGCCAGAGGGTCTTCTCAGTAAAATGACAGACCAGCAAATTCGCGACCTGTTTAGTTACTTAAAAATTGGACAACCGTTGCTCAAGTGATATCAAAGCAATTATCTCAAACTCTTAACCTAACAGCGAGCCAGAACTATAAAGGGGACTCAGGCACAGAAATCCTGCGCATTTTGCACACGATTTCATTGATAAGAAATTAACAAGAAAGAGGTAAAACCAGATAGAAAGATAGTGTCGCTTCATTTCGCAAAAGAGGTTACAATGTCATCAACGTAATTTTCTTTGGTGAATTTTCGCCTCATGTTTTTATTGTCTGAAAGAAATTGGCATGGCATTGTCTCTCTCGCAGCAAAAGTTTTTATCCAGAGCGATGGTTGTTTTTCTGTTGATTGCTTTTCTTTCTTCCTCGAAGAGTTTTGCAAGAAGCCGTCAAACGAAATCTCAAAAGTTGCGGCAAGTTTATCGTCGGCAATATGCCGAGTTGAATAAAAAGTTTCTCGTACGAGTCGAAGAACTGGCACAATTTTGTGACCGAAACAGATTGACAGATGACGCCAAAAGCATTCGCCAAATTGTCGAGCCTGTCAATCCTGCTGTTTCAAAATTATCGATGCTTCCGGTTCATGTTCAAAAGAAAATTCCTGTCAATTTATCTGCCACACAAAAGTATTGGCAAACAAAATTGCGTACTCTTCAAACAGGACATGCGCGGCAACTTTATTTGCTTTCTCGGAAATCCCTCAAAGTGGGGTCGCCCAGTTTTGCATTTCGCCTGATTCATGAGGCAGCTCATTACGACCCAGATAATAAATCTGCCAGACGTTTGCTTGGCTTTGTGCGTCAAGGTGATCGGTGGACAACCCCCTTTACAATGCACATGTTGAAACGGGGATATGTGAAGCATGAAAAATATGGCTGGTTGCCAAAAAGTCATGTGGCGAGATATGAAAAAGGAGAGCGTTACTACAAAAGAAAATGGATGTCTGTTGCACAAGAAACCGAACTGCGCCGTGATTTCAAAAATGCCTGGCGCATCGAAACAGACCATCATGTTGTCAGAACCAACCATTCGTTAGAACAGGGGGTCAAAATTGCAAACGCACTGGAAGACTACTACGGTTTCTTTTTTCAAACATTTGCAGGTTTTTTCAACACTCCTGAACAACTCAAAAAACTTTTTTCTGGAGGAAGCACAAAACGAGGATACCGTAAGAAAAAGTATCTTGTTTACTATTTTCGCACACGAGAAGAATACAACAGGCGACTTGTTGCAAAAATGCCAAATATCGCAATGAGTAACGGTCTTTACATGACGAGTGATCGTATCGTTTATTCTTTTCACACTCCTGATACCGATAATATCTCTACATTTTATCACGAGTCTTCTCATCAGATATTTTATGAAAGCACTGCGAAAGACCGTATGGTCGCAACGCACAATCATTTTTGGGTCATCGAAGGAATTGCCTGCTACTTGGAATCGTTCGAGAAAAAAGAAAAATTGCTTTCAGTAGGAAACCCAAAAAGCCTGCGACTGATTGCTGCTCGACATTATTTACTCAAAGACAAATACTATATTCCACTACAACAGTTTGCTGCAATGGGGTTACAAGCGTTTCAGGCAGATGAAAATATCTTGAAAAATTACGCACAGGCAGCTGGGCTATCTCACTTTTTTATGCACTACAACAACGGTGAATACCGTGATGCTTTCATTGCCCATATTTCACAATTGTACGCACCTCCCCGTCGAAGACGGCGAACGGCTACCGTCCAATCAATGAATGTTCTTACCGGAGTTCGTTATCAAACACTCGACGAGCAATACAAACGCTACATGCAAAAAATGCAAATAAGCATGCAAAAAAACAACCGCTGAGCAACACACAACATTCGATTCAACGAAAAAAAGGGAGCGAACTCATGGAAAGAGTCTGCTCCCTTTTTTACTATTTCAAATTCTTATTGAACCACTTTGATGTCAATTAGAAATGTCACTTCAATGGTCTCTGTTGTCTCTTCAATATCGGTCAATCAAATAAGAGAGGAAACTGCCCGGGAATGTTTTTTGATGGTGAAAGTGTGAGTCATTTATTATTATTTTTGTGCCTCAATTCCTTACCAGTCAAAGACGATTCTCCGGGCTTATCCTCACGTTATTACAAATTAACCACCACATACTGGTGATGGTGCACAGCAAGTTGGCTTAATGCAAACGGGTGCTGGTGCAGGTGCACAGCAGGTTGGCTTAATGCAAACAGGTGCGGGTACAGCACAAACAGGTGCGGGTGCACAGCAAGAACCATGATGGTGACGTTTCTTGAAGAGTTTACGAAACTTCTTGAAGAAATTACCTGAATGGTGGCGTTTTCTGTGGCAAGGTTGTGGGTTGCACGCAACGGGTACGGGTGCACTGCATTTAGGGGCACAGTGAACTGGTGCGCTGCAAGTTGGTTTGCAGGCGATTGGTGCTGGAGCACTGCAAGTTGGGGCAGCGTTGCAACATCCACTTTTGTGTTTAAGCCATCCCAAGCCAGCATCAGCACTATTTGCACTGACAGCACTGACAACGAGAGCTACTGTTAAAGTCATCCACTTCATTTTTCTTCTCCTCGACATTTTGTTTTTGTTTTTGTAACGAACGTGAGGTTCTCCATCGTGGAGCCGATTCTCACATTGACAGTGTGGGTAACACTGCTCATTCTTTCGTCTTTGAAGAGAGAAGAGATTGATGGAACTTTGCTAAATTGGCGGTAACAAACTTACGCCACGAGATCATAACGATTATGATCATTTTGATGGGTAACAAACAACACAAGACCTTGTTGTCCTTAATTAGCGATATCTCCCTAAAATATGTTATATCTCCCTTGTCTTTGCCTTTGTTGAAGGTTACCCTATTGGTAGTAAGCGAGAAATCTTGTTTTCGTATGACAATCTTCCTTCCTTATCCCACCTGAAACGAATTCCTAAATCGCCCGCCAGATGTGGTTGTCTGGCTACCGCTTCTTCCTTTTGTAAAAGGGCAGAAAGCAGGATTGGCAACACTCTTGTTGTTGAGCAAAAAGGTGAACGTCGATGTTTTTCCTACGTAAAAAGCTTTGTTTTTCAGTGACCGTTTGTGTCATGACTATTGTCTCTTCTTCTGCTTTTGGAGAAAAGATTCCTGCGAAGATTATTTTTAATCGAGACATTCGTCCCATTCTTTCAGACAATTGCTTTGCCTGTCATGGACCCGATGAAAAGAAACGCGAAGCAGAATTACGATTTGATACCAAAGAGGGAGCCTTTGCAAAACTAGACGATCATTTTGCAATTGTGGCAGGAGATTCGAAATCGAGCACGCTTTTTCAACGCATTATTACCCACGATGCCGACGAAAAAATGCCTCCCGCAGAAAGTCGTAAAAAACTGACTCCCCATCAAATCAAGCTTATTGAACTTTGGATTGAACAAGGAGCAAAATGGCAAGATCATTGGTCTTTTGTAAATCCTATCAAACCAAGGTTACCTGTCGTTAAAAATAAACGTTGGGTGAAACAACCGATTGATGCGTTTATATTAAATCGTCTGGAATCAGAGAAACTGA
>UOGL01000380.1_pt1 | contig 18236 bp, 14 predicted proteins | sample 1990131 | NCBI WGS metagenome assembly UOGL01 (sample SAMEA4728526, study PRJEB27164) | hydrothermal vent metagenome | biome: marine basaltic hydrothermal vent biome; feature: marine hydrothermal vent; material: mineral | place: Pacific Ocean | collected 2011-06-14/2011-07-23 | depth 1741 m | reverse complement strand
TTCTTTAGATGAGCCGCGATCGCAGTATTAGGAATGCGGCAGGATTCAGGCGAATGCCAGTGGATGAACGTATCGCCGCCGTAGTCAGTCTGCGGATTGAGTCCGGTGAATCTCGGTCCGCGACCGAATCGAGGATGTTCGACAAAGTTCGAGTATCGTTCGATATCGGGCATCTGTTGAGCCACATAACTTGTTATTCACCTGCACGATGTTGGATATGATGCCCACGAGGCATCATATTATGCAAATGGGAAATTGGTTGAGACGATGATACCGCGCAGAATAGGATTGTCAAAGAGAGAGACTGTTAAATAATCGCGTCTGACAAGTTTTGTCTCAACAACTTTCAGTCGCTCAACAGAACAAGTGAGCCGAAAATAAAATTATTTGAGACTCTATCCGAAAAGGCGTTTTGTTGCATAAATGTAAAAGGCAGCACCACACGAAATGGCAATAAAAAGGATTGTCAGTAGTTCGTAGGTAAAAAATTCTTGCATCGCTATTCCCTCCTTGAGGACAGAGTTCTGGTTGTCAGAGCTTCCATCTTGGAAAGAGAGCAATCGTTACGAAGAGTTCCTTTTTTGGCGAGAGACTTACATTCCGTTGAAGTCGACTCGTCGAGGAAAACTCTCCGTTCTCTCTGCAAGTGTTTACGTCTGGCAGCATCTAAATGTTGGAAAAAAATCAACAACTTTTAGATATTTTGCGGAGGAGGTAGCATTCCGTGAACAATACATATTTCACGGCAGCGGGCAATGTGTTGCCAGTACGTTTCACAACCACGCCCAGCAGGTACGCTGTGCGATTGGTTTGCTAAGTTGTGAAATGGCAAAGACATATGGTTTTCCAAATGGTTGGGCTTTTGTCGATAGGAGGTTTCTCTTTCTCTAATAATAGTATCGACGTTGTTTCACAGCCAGCTTGAGAAAACTGAACAGTGTACAGTCTGTTTTTTCAAAAACAATTTTTCATAACCGGTTTGTGTGACTTTGGTAATCTTCACGGGCATGTACAGGTGATAAAAATGAGAGTCCTACGAATGATGAGGGTTTTGTAAAATCAACATTTCAGGCATCAATGTCTGACCAGACAGCGAATTCATTTTTGTTAGGGTCGCTAAAATGAAAACGACGTCCTCCAGGAAATGAAAAGATTGGCTTGATAATCACTCCGCTTGCCTCTTCAACTTTTGCCAATGTCTCTTCTAAATTCTGGCTATAAAAAACAACCAGTGCACTTCCGTTATCGGTTGAAGCATTTAAGTCGGACTTGAAAAAACCACCCGCAAGACCTGCATTTGAAAAGGCAATATATTCTGAACCATAGTCAACAAAAGACCAACCGAAAACAGCAGCAAAAAACTTTTTTGTTGCATCAAAATCTTTTGCAGGGAATTCTACATAATTGATTTTTTCATGTTCGTTCATCACGTCATTCCTTTAATCGTTAAAAGAAAGTTGAAACAGTTTATGGGCATTGGCTGTTGTTTGGTTTGCGAGTTCTTCGAAAGGAATTTCACGCACCTCTGCTAAACAACGGGCAGTCTGTTCGACAAATGCTGGTTCGTTTCGCTTTCCTCGATACGGGGTGGGTGCCAAATAAGGAGAGTCTGTTTCAACCAGTAATTTATCGCGCGGAATAGTTGCTGCGACTTCTCGAAGTTCTTTGTTTTTTTTGAAGGTGAGCATTCCGGAAAAAGAAATGTGTAACCCTAAATTCAAACATTCTTTGGCGGTGGTTTTATCTCCACAAAAAGAGTGCATCACCCCGGAAAGTAATTGACCCGATGCAATGCCCGTTAATTGAGAAACCACTTCTTGCTCTGCTTCTCTGCAATGAACAACAAAAGGAAGTGAGTGCTCACAAGCCAATTCAATATGCTTGGTAAAATAATCTTCCTGTAAATCGAGCGGGGCGTAGTCCCAGTAGCGGTCTAACCCTGTTTCTCCAATGGCAACCACTTTGGGGGCAGTTGCCAACTCTTGAATTTGCTGCCAGTCATTTGCTTTCATTTCAGAAAGATAGTTTGGTTGAATTCCCACAACAGCAAAAATGTTTGGATGCGTTTGCGCAATCTCAACTGCTTTTTGACTGTTCGCAGCAGTGGTGCCAATGGTTAAAATGGCAGCAATCCCAGAATCAAACGCCCGTGCAATCACTTCTTCCTGATCTGTTGCAAAGGCTTCTTCATCGAGATGAGCATGCGTATCGATGAGTCTCATAGAGTTTGCTCTTTTATTTCCAAGAAGCTAAGAAGTCGTTTGTTGGGGTGATGTTTTTGGTTTTGAAATCAACAGTTCTAAATTTGCAATCACTTCCTGCTGAATTTCGAGAGCCTGATTCAATCGACTTTTTGCATCGACATCATCAAAAGAATCTTCGATGGCTTGCAAGATAATTTTTTCATCGGCTTTTGCATCAAGCAAAGATTCTTTCAGCAGATAGCTTAAAGAAAGAAATTGCAAGTCAGTATATTCAACAGGGTACAAACCAAAATCAACAGGGGTACGACGAAATTCAAGCAACTCTTCTATTTGTATGACGGCTGAATGTTGAAAGCGAATGAGTTCTTTTACCTGTTCCATTTTTTCTGATTCGTCAACAGGCACCCAAGGAGAACACTCCCCCATGTATTGCAGCAAACTACGATGCAAATTGACAAGAACATCGTTCAGAAGACTGTTTTGTTGTATATGGTTCATCTAATTCCCATCACTCTTTTAATAAAACAAACAAGAGAACAAATCGAGTCTAAAAAAGTCTAAAACAAAACGGAAGCAATGTTGCTGGCGGTTTGAGTCAACTTGTCCATCACAACGGGACCCATTCCCGTTGCCAAAATGGGAAGAGTAATCAGCAGACAATAAATACCAACAGGATTCAATGGAACGGAAATATCTTTGGCACCTTCAGGACGTTCTTCCATAAACATGGCTTTGATCACACGCAAGTAATAGAAAAGACTAAAGACAGTATTCAAGCCGGCAATCGAAACAAACAGGTACATCGACCAATGGTATTGTCCCGCTGACCAAGCAGAGAGAAAAAGAAACAACTTGCCAACAGCTCCCCCCAAAGGAGGAACACCAATAAGACTGAAAAGACAAACCGCTAGGCAAACAGATAACAACGGCGACTGCTTGGCAAGACCTTTGTAGTCTGATATTTCTTCACTATGAATTTGATTGCGAACAATTGCAACAACAGCAAACGCCCCTAAATTCATAAAGAGATAAACAGCAAGATAGTACATAAGCCCTTCAACACATTTTTGGGCAAGCACTCTTGCATTGGCAAGTTCTTTTGCATCGAGCGATTGACTACTACCAAGAATAACCATCATCGCTGCAACCGCCAGAAGCATGTACCCCGCATGGGCAATTGTTGAATAGGCTAATAATCGTTTGATATTCGATTGTGCATAGGCAGCTAAGTTGCCATAGGTTGAAGAAACAACGGCAATCACGCCTAACCCGATACCTATCGAGAGATTGACATTCGCCATCACTGCGGCTCCTTCGCCCCCTGCAAATGTCAGACAAACCCGCACAAGCAAAGCAAAGGCACCTGCTTTCGATGCGACAGAAAGAAACCCGCCGACTTCTGCTGCGCCTCCTTCAAAAGCATCGGGACACCAAAAGTGAAACGGAAAGAGTGAAAGCTTAAATGCAATTCCAACAAGAATCATTACCATTGCCAAAGCGATTGTGCGTAAAACAGGGTCTTCCAATCCTGCCCCTTCGGTCATAATGAGAGAAAGACGTGCTGCGATTTCTGGCAAGCTTCCTGTACCAAGCAGACCGACAATCAAGCTAATGCCGTACAGCATGACACCCGCTGCCCCTGCTCCAAAGACAACATACTTCAACGCTGCTTCACTACTCTTTTTGCGTCCTTTGAGAAATGCAACCATGACATAACTTGGGACAGATGTCATTTCAATTCCGAGGAAAAGAATAAGCAAATGATTGGCAGATGCCATGAGCATTGTGCCGATGGTTGCACCAATAAGAAGCGTATAAAAATCGGGAGAGTCTTCGTCATCTGGAATACCACATAAAACCGTCAGCGATATCACAAGTATTAAGAAGAGTAATAAAAAGAGGCGGGCAGCAACCGTAAAACCATCGTAAACCAACAGCCCGGTAAACAACTCACTTTGTCCTCCGGCATGTTCTTGCAGATGAAGAAATTCATCGAATGCAAAAAAGAACCCAATCATTGCTCCAACAAGTGCAACCCAGTAAGTCGGAATGACACGATGGCAACCAATCAACCGCACTAACAATAACCCAACAACTGTCGCACAGAGTGCTAACTCGGGTGCAAACAATTGCAGCGATTTATCTGCGGTGTCGCTAATTAAACTATTGAGTAACGTTTGGAAATTCATCAGAGATATTCAACTTGTTGCTAATGCTAAGAGTATATTTATTTGCTGACTGAGGTAACTGTTTTTGCTGCTTCTTTAATGGCATTGAGATACCCTGCATCAAGTGACTTTGCCAAATGATCAATACTCGGATTGATCAGGTCAAACATCAACGCAGGATAGACTCCCAAAATAATGGCAAAGATCAGAAAGGTAAAACCAATGGTCATTTCGCGGGCATTCATGGGAACAATTTCGTCTGCGTGAGGTCCCTTGTATTCAGGTCCCAAGTAAACACGTTGAATTGCCCAGAGGATATACCCTGCTGTAAGAATCACACCGCTGGCAGCAATAATCGCCAAGAAAGGTGAGAAATTCCACATGCTAATCACAACGAAAATCTCACCAATGAAACCACATAAACCGGGCAGTCCTAATCCTGCAAAGAAGATTCCCATTGCCAACGCACTGTATACCGGCATCTTCGCCATCAAGCCACCAAACTGGTTGAGGTCACGATGATGGACTCTGTCGTAAATGACACCGACCATAAAGAACATTCCCGCTGAGGAGACACCATGTGCCAACATTTGAAAGACAGCACCATTCATTCCCAACACCCAGTAATCTGAATTTCCCCCGAGTTTCCAAACGGCAATTCCGATAAGAACATAACCCATATGGCTGACAGAACTGTATGCAACAAGTCGCTTGAAATCGGTTTGTGCCAATGCTGCAAATGCACCATAGATAATACTAATGACCCCAATGACAACCAGTGCGTAAGCTGCATACTGTGCACCGAAAGGACAAAGCGGGAAGGCAATTCGCAAGATGCCGTACCCTCCCATTTTGAGTAGCACACCTGCCAAAATCATACTGATAGGTGTCGGTGCTTCAACGTGGGCATCGGGCAACCAAGTATGCACAGGAAACGATGGAAGCTTAATTGCAAAACCAATAAACAATAAAATAAAGGCAATCAATTGCACTTGTTCGCTAAACATCACCCCTTCAATTTTCCCCTGACCAATTTGAGCCAGTCGCATAATATCAAAGGTTGATTTAATTCCTGCATCGGCATTGGCACTGCCGAAGTAGAACATCAACATTGCAATCAACATTAAAACACCACCCGCAAGGGTGTAGAGAAAGAATTTGATTGCTGCGTATTCTTTGCGAGGTCCTCCCCAAACACCAATCAAGAAATACATCGGCAACAACATCACTTCCCAGAAGACATAAAACAAGAAGAAATCGAGAGCCATAAAGACACCAATCATTCCGGTTTCAAGTAACAGAAAGAGCATCAAATAACCCTTGACCTGTTTTTTAATACTCCACGATGCCATCATTGCGAGCATGCTGGTAAAACTGGCAAGAAGAACTAGCGGGTAACTAATTCCGTCTAGCCCTAGTTGGTAATTGATGTTCCATTGACTAATCCAGGGGACAGAACATTGCAGCACCATTTCTCCTGCGACGGCAGATTTGGCAACGGCTTCCTGGTAGGCACTGAGCAACGGAAAGACAGTGACAATAAAGGTGAGAATCGTAATTCCCAATGCAAAGTACCGCATTGCTTCTTCTGCTTTTTTATCAAAAGCGAGCAAAAGGATTGCGCCAATTGTGGGAAGAAAGATCACCAAGCTGAGCAAAAAAATGGGTTCCATAATTCTGGTAATATCCTGTTGAAATCCGAAATGATTTACTATTTGTTGAGAGAAATAAGTGTTATTTTATTTACTATTTATTGACTATGGAATGAGTGCAAAAACAAGAACAAACAAAGCAATCACTCCCATTGCAATGAACATAATATATTGTCGTAACTGTCCTGTTTGGGCACGTCGTAAAACTTGTCCGATTGCTTGAGTGGTGTTGCCAAGCGTGTTGACAAACCCATCAATTACCAATTCGTCAAACAGGCGATCCCATTTTGAAATCCAAATGGCGCCGCGTGCTAATCGGTGGATGATTTCATCAAACAAAAATTTATCAATTGCTGAACACCAACCTGCAACAATATGTGCTGGTTTGAAAAACATCACATCATACAGGGTGTCAAACTGCCATTTCTCTTCCAGAAATTCATGAACCCCTTTGAGTTGATTTTTAATTTCTCCTGGATCAACCATGCGGGCACCATAAAGTACCCAGGCAACAAACAATCCTAAAAAGGCAACAATGCTGGCGTAAATTCCTGCGGAGTGATGTGACTCATGAACATCGTGATGCGAAGGTAACGCAATTTGAGATGTGGCTCCCGCTAGTAAACCTTGTTCAACATGGGCAGGTTCACTATGTGATAACATTTTGTAAAGAGTCCCTTCATTTCCACCAAATGCAACAAAGGCTGCAAAGAAGGCGAGTATCAATAAAGGAACTGTCATTACCCAAGGCGATTCGTGGCAATGGTCGTATACTTTTTGGTCGCGTGGGGTTCCTGCAAATGTGTAAAACCACATGCGGAACATATAAAACGCTGTGATGCCTGCTGTCACAAGAGGCATTAAGAACAATAAAAAGTGAATCGGGTTAAGCTTCATATAGGCAAGTGCTGTCGCCACAATGGCATCTTTTGAATGGTACCCAGAGAAGGCAAGTTTCTCACCCCACAAAGAAGCACCCACAATTGATAACCCGGAAATTGCAATGACGCCAATCAGCATGGTGTAAGCTGTGATGGGCATCTTTTTTCTTAACCCACCCATGCGGGGCATCTCTTGCACATGGTGACAACCATAAATGACAGACCCCGAACAAAGAAACATCAACGACTTAAAAAAGGCGTGCGTGATAAGATGAAACAATCCTGCACCCCAGCCACCAACACCTAATGCAAGCATCATGTAACCAAGTTGACTAATGGTTGAATAGGCTAATACTTTTTTGATATCTGTCGCAACAACAGCAATCGTTGCACCGATGAAGAGAGTAATACAACCAACATAAGCAATCACCAGTAAAACTTCAGGAGTAAAAACGGGATAGAACCGCCCTACTAAATAGACACCCGCTGCCACCATTGTTGCAGAGTGTACCAATGCAGAAACAGGCGTCGGACCTTCCATTGCATCGGGAAGCCATGTTTGCAAAGGGAACTGGGCAGACTTTCCAATACAACCACAAAAGACACCCAAGCCAGCCACAATAAGTAACCAGTAGGGAATCGCTGCTCTTCCAGAAGAAGTGATCTTTTCGGGAACACCACTATTGGTATGCAGAATGGCATCTCCGTTTGATGCCCGTTTAATTTGACCATCACCCTGCCGAGGGCGTACCTGTTGAAATAACCCTGCAGGTTTTGCTGCAACGGTTGATTCTGTTGCAACTGCTTGATGATTGTTTGATGTGACGACATCGTTTTCTTGAAAACGAAACGTTCCGCAATAGGTAAAGAGAATCATCAAGCCGATGAGAAAACCAAAGTCTCCTACGCGGTTCATGATGAATGCTTTATTGGCAGCGGTGCTGGCTGAGTGGCGTTCAATATAGAAACCAATCAGCAAATAACTACAAATTCCAACCAACTCCCAGAAGACAAAAACCTGAAAGATGTTCCCCGCCAATACCAACCCAAGCATCGAAAAGCAAAAGAGAGACATGAAAGAGAAGAAGCGATAAAAACGCCCAGGACGATGAAAATGTTTTCCGCTCGCCAGATGAACTTGATGGTCTTCTAAATCGTCTGTCAGTTCATCACTCATATAACCTAATGCAAAAATATGAATGCAAGTCGCAATTAAAGTGACCATCACAAACATCACAAGAGTTAAGCTGTCGATATAATAATCAATCGAAAACTCTAACATTCCAAATGTTGCTAATGTGTAGAATGTTCCAGAAATCGGCTTGCCTGCTGCAATTCCTGTTTTAACTTTTGCTTCTTTTTCATGAACATCTTCTGGATGAAGAGCGACATCTGTCTCTTTCCCTGCATGGTTTTTAGCATGTTCGCCATGCTTTGTATTGCCATGTACTTGTTCGTCGTGCGTTGCTTCTGCGTGGTGAGCTTCCTTTGCTTTCAGGGCAGTCCAATCGCTGGCACCTCCCCATAAAAACAACGCGGAAAGCGATAGCACAAAACCTGTCCCAATACAAAAGACCGCCATTCCCGCTGCGGCTTTGCTTTTGCGATGTGGTTGCCAGTATCCCCCAAAAACCTCGATGGCAAAACCGACCAATGGCAATAACCAGGCGGCTGCAAGAAGTTTAGGGATGAGTTGCTCGGGAGTCATATGATGTTTGGCTTTCGCGTTTTTGTGAGTCTGTTAATTTCAGTATTATTTATTCAGAAAATCATCTCTTCAAAAAATCATCCTTGCATGCTATCTGCCTGGTCAACATCAACTGTCACATGGTTATTGTAAAAGTTCAGCACAATTGCCAATGCAACTGCTGCCTCTGCGGCTGCAAGAACGATAACAAAAAGTGAAATAATTTGACCATCTAACCCGAGGGTTGTTTGATTCGAAAAGGCGACAAAATTGACATTCGCTCCGTTGAGAACGAGTTCCACTCCCATCAAAATGCCAATACCATTCCGCTTGGTTGCCATGCAGACAATTCCACAGACAAACAAAACTGCCCCCACCATTAAATAGGCGTTCAGACCAACAGATTCCACGCCTCTCTCCTCTTTATTTATATTTGCTTATTGATTGATAATTGACAGGGTTTTTATTGATGTCGTTTTAGTCTTCTTCTGAAACTTGTGTGCGTCGTTTTGCTCGTGCCAAGTAAGATGCCCCAATAAGGACAACCAACAGATGAATCGAAATGATTTCGAATGGAAGTAGATAGCCGACAGAAAGTGATGATGTTTTCCCATCGATTGTTTTTCGAGCGGGCATCACAAAACCGGGGCTGATTATCTGAGAACTTGATTCTCCTAAATTACGATCTGGACGAACTCCTAAAAAACTCATCCCTAATGGTCGTGCTGTTCCCCCGTTTTTTGAATGCGGAGCAAACTGCAACCCATGCTTCACCCAAAGCTGATTGAGCTGCTGAAGTTCCGAAGAAGAAGGAGACAATTTTTTTGTTTTGAGTTCATAAACATTTCGCAATTCATTGAAAGAATAGGATTTTTCTAACAGTTGACCAACAGAGCTGCCCTCTACTTTTTGTACCTCATGAAACTTAGCAGGGGTAATATCAACAAGCTTAATACGGTTGCTGTCCCAATCGACAGAAGCAACCGTTGAAACAAGCATTGTTAAAAAGAGTGCACCAATCCCCGCTGCAACTAATAGTTCTGCAGGAGATGTTTTAATTTTTGATTGCGGACCCGTTGCTGTCAGCATCACTCCAAAAATGAGCAAGATGACTGTCCCGCCGACATAAATAATCAACTGTGCTGCTGCTACAAAATCGGCGTTTGCCAAAAAGAATAACGCAGAGACAGACCCCAATGCAATAATTAAGCAGAACGCCATCCGCACGACATTTTGCGTAATGACAACCGCAACCGCCCCGCCACAGGCAAGGAATGCAAAGAACCAGAATAAGACCGCTTCACCACTCAATGTCCCGCCTCCTGTTTCTTTTTGTCTGTTTTAATAACTTTAATAACAAGAGCCGAAGCCGGTTTTTGCTCAGCTTGTTTCGAGATAACCGCTTCTCGTCGTGCTGCCCGTCGACCAACAGGTTCTGCCCCTGCAAGAATTGTTGTTCTTCCCAAAAAAGTAAGCAACGCAAGGGGCCAAATTGTTGCCCCTAAAAAGAGGAAGCAACTAATAGGGATAAGATATTTCAAGCAGGTAATCATCACCTGATCAATTCGTAAGCGTGGCAATGTCCACCGTAACCAAATTTGCACAAAGACAAGTAAGAAGCCCTTGAACATCAACACCGCCATACCAAACAGCCCGACAAGATACCCCATCAACGAGAACTTACCGCTTGCCAAACCATCGTATCGAAGTTTTAACAGTGGAGTGTCAATAAAATCTAACCCTGTAAACCATGCCCCCAAAAAGAGAATCGCTGCCAACAGGCTGACCAAAAACATTGCGCCATATTCTGCCATAAAAAAGTACGACCAACGTATGCCGCTGTATTCCGTATGAAAACCACCGACCAGTTCACTTTCTGCTTCTGCCAAATCGAACGGAGCACGCTTACAACCTGCTGTTGCAACAGTGAAGTAAACAAAGAAAGCAAGAAAACAAAAGGGGTTACTAAAAACAATCCAGTTCCAAAAATAACCGCCCCCCTGCAAAGCACCAATCTCAGATAAATCAAGAGTTCCCAGCGAGACAATCGGAACCAAACCACAAATGGAAAGAGGGATTTCGTAACTCACCATTTGAGCTGCTTCACGCATCCCGCCAAAAAGTGACCATTTCGAACCACTTGAATATCCCGCTAGAATAATCCCCAAAACTTCAAGAGATAAAATCGCAAAGAGAATAAATAAGCCAATATCAGAAGCAACAGTCGCCCAGCCATCGTAGAAAGGGAGTACCATGAAAGAACAAAAAGCAGCAATACAAGCAATGTAAGGAGCTACCCGAAAAAGCATACCATCAGCATCTTTAGGAACAAGGTCTTCTTTTTGCACCAACTTGCCGCCATCTGCCAATCCTTGCAACCAGCCGAACCGACCACCCACGCGTGTTGGACCAAGACGGTCTTGAATACGTCCAGAAACTTTTCGTTCCAGCCAGATAAAGACCAACGACGCGTTCGCAAAAACACCCAACAACAACGCACCATGAATCAGCGCAGCCAATAAACAGCCCCATGTTTCTCCAAGAGGACCCAGAAGAAATGGTATTCCATTCTCAGAAAAATACTGACTCAAACTACTTGCTATCACATTGGCAATCATCGTGATTCCATGTTTCTAGACCATGTTAAACAATACCTACGGTCTTTTGTGCCCGCAATAAACGGTTTTGCACTTTTGTTGGCTGGCTCTTATGAGACAGTACCATTTGTCATTGTAAAAACTCTCAACACCTCTTATATGAAGGGCATAAACCCAAACCTGTTCTTCAACTACTAAAATTGAGAAAAGAAGAGACTCTCCCCGCAAGGCAAACTCGTGAGGCAAACCTCGGAAAGCGTGAACTATGCCAGAATAAAGGGGCACTTTCAAGGGATGCAAGCGGCAAAATCTTCCGCTTTTAGGACAATCTTACAATTCCCTCAAAATAGTGTTGACTTCGCAGCCTTGTCGGAACGGTTCTGTTAGGTGCACATTGAGGTTTGCGACTCGTTTTGTTTTGGGTAGCACAGACAACTTCGTTGTCTGTGTGCCGCAGGCACAAGATGCCTTGGTAAAAACAAACAGTTAACAATTAAAGGTTGCAATTTGAAACGACATGGATGTGCGCCGAAGAGCGAAAGAACCTGCAATAACAGTTCCACCTTTTCACTAAGGCATCTTGTTGCTTCGCAACCCAGACAACTCCGTTGTCTGGGCTACCCACTCCTGATGAAATGAGTGTTACAAACCCTCATGTGCACCCAGTTCTATTGAACTTCATCTATAAAAACTGCTTGCTATTTCTCTGTTTTTATCGGGCGAATGTAAACCTCTTTCATTTCGAGTTTTGTCTCTCTTTTGCCGCCGCATAATTGTAATGCGAAAACACCTTTTTTTGGTCCGCGTGGGTTTTCAACATCGATTACTTTTACTCCGTTAATCCAAGTTTGAATATAATCTCCCTTTGCGACGATATAAAAATGATTCCAATCGTTTTGCTTGATGGCTTTTTTAACAAGGCTTTTACTGCATTTTTGGATGTTACCATCACCGCCGACATGCTGAAGCCATCCCCAGGGAACAGCTCCCATATCGACTTCGTACCCTGAGATTTTTCCAAAGCTCGCAGTTTTTGGGTCGACACGAAAATGGAACCCGCTGTTTGCATCTTTTCCGGTCATTTTTATTTGGGCATGAATTTCAAAATCACCATACTCTTTTGTGGTGTAAGCATAATGATGTTTTTTGCCCCCTTGATATTCTCCAGTGAGCACGCCCTCTTTCAACGTCCAAAATTCTTTTTCTATCTCTCCCCCTTGAGCATTCTCGGCATCTTGAAGGAATGCAACCCACCCATCGCCGACAGGTTTTCCGTTTTTCAAAATACCCGACAGAGGAAGCTTGCGAGGAATCTCTCGAATGAAAACATTCCGAAATCGAATTTCGCCACCATGTGTTTGAAACTGAATAGGACCGGTTGGAAAGATGGGACGTTTGCGATCAAAATAATTTTCCATGCGGACATTATCAACAACCAGTTTGCCGTTGTAATAAACGGTGACATTTTCACCAATCATTGTGATACGAAAATGGTTCCATTCGCCAAACGGCTTGTCTGCATAAACCAAAGGGTGTTTGCCTTTCTTTTCATTATTGTGCAACCCGCCAGAACCCAAATTTGCTTTGCGTTTCCACTTGCCCCCCTCTTTGGTGGTATCCCAAATTTGCACTTGAGGCACGCCACGCAAGTAAATTCCGCTATCTGCCTTTGCAACGGTTTTGTAGTCGAGTAATAATTCAAAATCGCCATAATTTCTTGCTGTTGTCAAGTAGACGCCATGCCCATCGTTGACGAGTTCTCCCTTTTCAACAGACCAATGTTTTTTAACGTCTTCCCAGTTTTTTTTGAGTAATGCTTTTCTCTCTTTGGGTGAAAGCATTTGCACAGCAACAGGACTTTTCCCCTTCACTTTATGAAAGTTCATTCCAATCCAGCCGTCAAGGTTTTTCCCATTGAAGAGTGTTTTGAACCCTTTGGGAGGGATATTATGAGCACCCGTTTTCTCTGCGGCATCAACTGTCGCGGCATCAATTGCCGAAGAAGTGAAAAGCAAACCAACCAACAAACAGCCAAACAGAATTCGTGAAGGGAATCGAAGCATCATCATCTCCAAAAGGAAGTTAAACCAAGGGAACGTGGATTTTATTTTTCATTATGATAAACAGAGAAGCTCTCAGCAAGCGAGAACAACAAAGAATATAAAAACCATCGAGTAGATAAAAAGCATGCTGTTATGCATCTTGCAGTACGACTGCGGGGTCTTGTTGAGATGCCAAGAATGCGGGAAGCCAACTCCCCAGCATCGATAACAACGGAGCAGCCACCAATGCAATTAACAATGTTTGCCAACTAAAAAGTGAAGGACTCTCTTTGGGAAGCGGGTTAAAAACTATTGCTATGGCATAGCCAATGTTGTACCCCGCAATGGCACCAAGAAAACCAAACAGTATCGCTTTTCCTAAAAAGAGGATCATAATTTGTGTCGAACGAATGCCAATAGCGCGCAAAATACCAATTTCATCTGCACGCTGTTCGGCGTTGTTCCAAGTGAAAAAACCTATAAAAACAAGAGTACTTGCAAGAATAAAAATCACTAAAACACTTGAATACTTTTGAAATTGATTGACTGATTTTTTTGTTTTTTTGATTGATTGCTCAAATTCAAGAAAAGTTTTTTTGTTTTTTTCAACCGATTGTCTCGCTCTTTTTAATGACACTTGGGCTGCCTTTTTTGTTGCTTCTCGTGCCTCTGCCCGTGCGAGCGCTGTCGAGGTATTTTCTATCACTTGTGTGCCTGGTAATCGAGCTTCTAAGTCTTTGCGAATCTCTCCAATACGGTCAACTGTTGCACAGTTACATTCCAATGCTTGAATGGCATGAATGAGATTTTGCATACCAAATATTTCTTGTGCTTCTGCCAGATGGATATAAACGGTGCTATCTTCTTTGTTGCCACGTTCAGGATTGATTTTTACAATTACAAAGGATTTTTTCTTGAGCGTAACCTTGTCGCCCACTTTGAGTTTTTGTTTTGATGCCACTAAAGAGCCAATCATCATTTCCCCTTTGGGGATTTGTGCCTGAAGTGGTTTTTTACTTGCACGTTGTTTTAGAGGAATTTCACCACGAGTACCGACAACGAAGATTGTTTGGTTATGATCTTTCCATTTAATTTTTTTGATGATGATAGGAAGTAAATGATTGATCGTAATGATATCGGTATTGGCAAGTTTTGTGACATTTTCTTCTACCATTGTTTTGGACAAAGTTCCCTCGGTGTAAAGTTCATTAATATCTTGCCCTTGGGGAAGAATAAAAATGTTAAACCCTAATCCTTTCGTAATTTTTCGTATCGCGTCATTATGTTCCTTACCTGCTTTTGCAACCTTTGCTTCTTCTAGCGGTATGAGAGCTTTCTTCTTTTGTAATCGAGATTCCTCAAGCTCAAATCGAGCGTTCTCTGCTTGCAAAAAAAACCTCTCTGCTTGTAACAGGGTGAGTGCCCCAGAAAGAGAGCCAACAGTCACAACAACCGAAAGAAATAACAGCACAAAATTCAACTTGCGATGCCAAATTTCTTGAAAGATAAGATACAAAATACTCATGGTAGGAATGGTTCCAAGGGGAGGGGTCACTCAACGTTTGACGAATCGCACAGAGGCAATATCAAAAAACTATTATCGATTGTCAAATGACATTGCCATCGTTTCTTAGCAACAACTCACTTTAACTTGTTTTGCTGGCAAGAAACACAGACATCCCAATTACCAGCATGATACAGACACCAAGAAAAATCATTGTGTTACGAATTAGGGAACCCGATTCTTCTGTCAAGGTGGGGGAGGAAATCTCTTCTGCCTGCTTCTTTGCTATTGCAAAATCCTGTTTTTTGATTAAACGGGGAGCTTGCTTTTTGATGAGATTGGCCGTCGTCTTGACGGCTACCTCCTTCTTGATTGTATCTGAAGCAGATTTTTTGACTGGTGTTTTTTTGACCGGTGTTTTTTTGACCGGCTTTGTTGTTGTTCCTATCATTGCTGTGATTCCTGTCAGCGGAGGGGAAGAGGTATCAATTTTGTAGATATCTTCAATATGTTTGTCCCAATCGACTTTCATCAGCAAATCTGTTCCAGGGTTCTGCTCTTTGATTTCACAAGAACATGACCCCACCATAAAATGACACGCTTCAGCAATTGTTTTTTGAGTAATCCCCAAGCCGGCGAGTCCATACAGCACACGCCCTCGCCCAAAAATGGGAAATGCAATCGGCTCGTCAACATACTCTTCGCTGCGCAAGTCATCTTCTGAAGCAAGAAGCATTTCAATAAACATGGCTTCCGCAGGATCGTTTTTCGAGAGCCTGATTAACGGGAAAGAAATTTTCAAATTTTCAATATCAGCCGAGACCAGTGCAGCATCTTTTTCTTCCACTTCTGGCAGCTTCAAAGTTTTTTGCAAATGTGCCAACTCTTTGGTAAGCGTCGCAAAGGCAGCATCGTTTTCTTTTTTTTCTTTCCCTTCCAACAACACCCAAACGGCTGTCTTTCCATCGAGAAGTTGTCGAGCGATCTTCTGTCGTAAAGGAGAGTCTACTAGACTTTTTAATTTCTTTTTCGTTGGTTTTCCTTTCCAAACAATTTGCGGTTGATGCAGAGGGTTCAAAACAACAGCATAAGGAAGTTCTTGAGATTTTTGTTGCTTCCAAAGATCAAGCCATTTTTCTTCAGGGTTAGCATCTAAATCGACCATTCTGATTTTTATATTTGCGTTCTCGCTTGCTTCTTCAGTCGAAAACATCACGATCTCTTTCACCTCTTTCATCTCTTTCGTGAGTTTCCCTTTGTGAAAAATCACTATTTGATATAAATCAGAATCCCACTTTTCCAAAGCATATCGAAAAACAGGAATCGAACAGGCAAAAGCAGAAATTGCTGTCAGACAAATCAATGCTGACAACAAACTGACACTCAAACGACTTTTCAAATACCGGTACATATCCTGACCTCTTTGTTTATAATTTGAACGAAAATGCTGCTTATCGGTAAAACCCGATAGTATCAGCATAAAAAAAATCCCGCTAAACTTCAACTCCAAATGACCAAAAGCAGGTGCGTAGACACCTGAAGCCTTTTTAAGCCTGATGGATTTTTGCTCAAAGTTTTAGATGTTCGAGACGCCAAGAGCTTGATATATGGCGTTTTGGGAAATGCTGCTGATTGATATAAGGATTCCTCTATGCTATTCAAACATAAGGCACAGAAAGTAATATCTGTGCCACCTGCTATAAAATGTTAATTTTGAACAAATAGAAAGTTTCCAACAAGAGCAGCCGCGAAGCGTTATATAACAACCCTGCAACGCCTACTATTTTACGGGGAACTCCAGTTTCTTTCTGAGGATTGTGTAGCAATTTCCTTCCGTTAAATTTCCCATAAGAGATTTCGAAGCTCGTCGAGTTCGGCGTATTGGGTTAAATCGAAATGACATGGAGTGAGCGTAGCGTATCCTTCTGCCAGTTCTCTTAAATCGGTATCGGGTTCTTGCTGGTGGTGGTCGATGGCTTCGAAGCCACTCCAGTAATAAGGTTTCCCAGAAGGGTCGTTTCGTTTTTCGATTACATCAATATGTCTGCGAACTCCCATCGAAACAACTTTGACTCCCCGCGGAGATGTCGAAGACTTTTTTGCAGGAAAATTCAAATTCCAAAACGTTCCTGAAGACTGTTTGACTTCAAGAATTTTTTTGATCACCTTTACTGCTTGTATTGCAGTGGCAGAAAAATTGGGAGGGGTATCGGTTGCTTGTGAAACCGCGACAGATGTCACCCCATGAAAAGCCCCTTCAATGGCACCTGCAACCGTTCCCGAATACAACACGTTGATACCGATATTGGCGCCATGGTTAATCCCGCTGACAACCAAATCGGGGCGCGTTTTGCAAAACTCTAAAACCCCAAGCTTCACGCAATCAGCAGGGCTTCCTGAAACCGCCCAGCCAAAATGTTTCCCTTCTCTTTGTTCTTCCTTCACCATCAACGGGTGCCGGTATGTAATGGAAAGCCCGACGCCACTTTGCTCAAATGCAGGAGCAACAACCTGCACGTCTCCCAATTGGGTTAATGCCTGTTGCATTGCAATTAACCCTGGTGCATAGATTCCGTCATCATTTACAAGTAGAATTTGCATTATCTTTGCCATTCCATAAACCCTTTACAAAAGGTCATAAGTACCATGACAGCACCAGCACGTCAACTCTTTGCGGTGATTCCCGCTGCGGGGTTAAGCCGTCGAATGGGGCAGCACAAATTGTTATTGCCTTTGGGAGACAAAACAATTCTACATCGACTTTTAGAGACTCTTTCAAACATCAAAGGACTTCAAACAATCGTCGTAATTCGCCCGGATGACGATGCCCTGAAGCAAGAAGCCGAAAAAACATCTGCTATTGTGGTGCAACCTTCTGTGGCACCACAGGAAATGCGAGAAAGCGTGACCGTTGCAATCGATTTTATTACGAAGCGGTTCTCGCCCATCGAGACAGATAGCTGGATGCTCATTCCCGCAGACCATCCTGTTTTAGAGTCTTCTCTTTTAGAAAAGTTCATTGACCAGTGGAACCAATGCGATGCGCCGGTCATGATTCCGACTTACAAAAAAAAGCGAGGACACCCTACGTTTTTTCGTTGGTCATTAGCAAAAGAAATCCATACGATTCCCAACGATAAAGGGTTGAACTCTCTCGTTGCACAATATGCAAACGCTATCAAAGAAATCCCCACAAATCATTCTGCTGTTATTACAGATATTGACAATCCTGAAGATTACGCCACCCTGCTTGCAATGTATCAGGAATAAAGGTTTGCCAGAGAATGCTTAACCTGACAGCGAGCCAGAACCATAAAGAGAACTCAGACACAAAAATCCTGCGAGTTTTGTACACGATACTTATTGATAAGGATCGTTCAATAAATAACTGTCGCATTTATTGGGTTTGGGTAGCCCAGACAACTTCGTTGTCTGGGTCGCGCAGCGACAAGATGCTTTGGTGAAACCGTTGATCAACCAAGCATAATTGTTGCACTATTA
>UOGL01000283.1_pt1 | contig 19081 bp, 15 predicted proteins | sample 1990131 | NCBI WGS metagenome assembly UOGL01 (sample SAMEA4728526, study PRJEB27164) | hydrothermal vent metagenome | biome: marine basaltic hydrothermal vent biome; feature: marine hydrothermal vent; material: mineral | place: Pacific Ocean | collected 2011-06-14/2011-07-23 | depth 1741 m | reverse complement strand
TTCTGTTTTTGCACGGGCAACCATTTTACGTGCGTGGTCACGGTTTTCTGCTAATCGACCAAAGCGAGTCTCTAACAAACTGTTGATAAACATTAACAGAATCGCTGCCATCAGCCCCGCAAAAGTTGACCAGATTGCTTCTCCAAAATGGCTGACAATCACGCCGACATCTACAGTCATCTCGCCCCTTCCTCCCTGAAGTGCAGCACCAATTGCGAGAATTGTTCCAAGAACTCCCGCCAGTGGATAAGCTTCAATCATTGTACGTGCCATGTTGTAAGCCGTTTCAAATTTCATGGAATGCAAATAGATGCGACGCTCATCAAGAATGCGAATGCGATTGTGTAATAACTTGCGTTCTTCTTGTCGCGATGTATCACTAAGAACTTCGTTTACATCAGATAAAAACGCATCAATTTGATCTGAAAGATGTCCCGTGGCATCGAGGGCACTGCGGTTTTTGAGGTCGCGGGTAAATTCATCTAACGAAGAAGCAATCCGTTTCAAATCGCGACGCGACCACAACCACAATAGAAGAAAGAAAAACAAATGCCAGGTTGCAAACCCAACAATTGCCAACGTTGAAATATCAGAAAGAACATCAATCAATGTATCCATTGCTATCTACTTTCAGAAGTTGAAACTCTCCAGAAGTTTTATTCTACCACGCAATTTATTGTACGTAGAAATTATTGTACGTAGAAAAAATATTTGTTGTAGCAGTAAATGAGATTTTTCTGGTCTTGAAACAAAGGTATTCGTCCAAACTCCCGTATGCTCCATATGTTACAGCGATGGTTATGAGGGAGAAACGGTCTGTTCCAAATAAACCAGCCAGAACAGATATTCAAAATCCCAAGAACAAATGGGAAAAAACGATTGCGAATTGCTTCCCGATTAGGCAGAATGGTTGCAAGGAACTTCTACTTTTAATAGCCGGTTTTTTCAAGATTTTGAAATCTGTTAAAAGTTCGAGCCATCCACCCGTTCAATAAATAATAGGAATCGATATGAAACGTTGTTTCGCAAAAATTGTTTTTGTTGCAGTTACTGTTGTGACTATTTCACTTGCAAATGTTTCTGAATGTAAAGCTTTTGTTTATTTTAATTTGTTTGGCTTCGGAGCAGGCTACCAGCCTTACTCTCAAGCGGGTTACTCCCCATCAGCCTATGGCAACTATCACAATACCGGCTATGGTGACAACGGGTATTATGGTGCAGGGTATCGCTCAGCTTACCATAGTCCGCGTGGCTCTTATTACCATGCCCCAATGAATTCTTACGGATGGCGTGGTTCTTCAACCGGTTATCGTGGATTCTTCGGTGGTTCATGGAGAGGGCATTCTTCTTGCGGAAGACCCCACCGTAGAAGCCGTTGTAATACGGGATGCTCTACAAGTCATTACCCCGTCAACCAATGCTCTCCGGTTGGAGGATGTGCAACAGGGCAGTATGGTGCTGGGCAGCATGATTCAGGTGAATATCCTACGAACAACAATCCTGCTCAATCTCCAACGCCTCTTAAAACCTATGACGACAACGATGTTCCTGACCCTAGAAAAACTGAAAAATATAAAAGATCAGACAGAGGAGAAGAGATTGATAAAACAGGAAGTGAACAGTTCAGACGAAGCCGAAACGCTGGGAAAATTGAAGATGACAGAAATAGAAATGATGACCGTAGAGATGATGACAAAGGTGCCTTTGGAGGGGAAAAAAGATTAAATGAAAATCAGGATAACAGTAGAACAGAAGAGAGAGACGGCATCGGCAGCCGAAAATCTGAAGAACCCAAACCTCCAGTTCTTGAAACTCCTAGCCAACCCAAAGATGACCCTTTTGTTGATCCTGAAAAGAAACGAAGCACCTTCAAAATACCTGCTAAAACAAGCGAAGGGGTTGAAGCACTCGATAAAATCATGGACGACTTTAACGCTCTTGATACGAACGCGACAAACAACAAAACCAATACAAAACCAAAAGGGGCGCCCACAAAAAACCCTCTCGAAGAGAGACCTTCAACAAAGAAAAAGCCTGCTGAAATGCCTCGATTAGAAGTGAAGCCAATTGGGTTGGGCGAAAGTGTTGCCAGAAGAACCATTCCAAACTACCGCAGGTTATCAATGCGTTCGCGATACTTCGCTCCACAAATTGCTCGCACACGTTTGAATCATAGCCAAAAAAAATCATTCCCTTTGTTTCTTCAACCAGAAACAAAACTCGTCAGCAAATAATTGCACAACCAGAAGTCTCAATCAAAAAAAGAAAAGGTAACACCTTGTTGTCTGCGTGCCGCAGGTACAAGAAGTGCTTGTGAATCCAAACAGATTATCGAGTGCACCCAACAAGTTGCAATTGAACGCTATTTTGTTGCTATTTTGTTGCTATTTTGAAGAAGTGGCTTTCCGATTTCCCATTCTTTTCCGTTGCGAATGACCTGACGATACAGGGTGTCACGTTCTATGGGTTCTCTTCCTGTTTCGCGAATGAGGCGGTGCAATTGTTCGACGGTCATCCCCTCAGGAGTTTTTGCACCGGCATCGTGATAAATCAATTCATGCACCACTGTTCCATCAATGTCGTCTGCTCCGTAACCTAATGCGACTTGTGCAGTCTTTTCGCCAAGCATCACCCAGTACGCTTTAATATGATCAAAGTTGTCAAGCATTAAACGAGAAACGGCAATCACCTTGAGGTCTGTCAGAATATTTGCTTTTTTCAAGTGAGACAGATTCGTGTTTTCTGGATGAAACGCTAACGGAATAAATGTTTGAAAACCATTTGTTTTATCTTGCAGTTCTCGCAGTTTTAGTAGATGGTCAATACGGTGTTCTGCCTGTTCGAGATGTCCGTAAAGCATTGTTGCGTTGGTGCGCAAGCCGAGTGAATGTGCCAACTCATGAATTTCAAGCCAGTTTGCAGCATCTGATTTATGTTCACAAATTTGCGAACGGATATCAGGATGAAAAATCTCAGCTCCCCCGCCGGGCATGCTTCCTAAGCCAGCATCAATCATCTGCTGAAAGACCCATTCATAGGGCTTCTTGGTGAGATAACTAAACCAATAAATTTCAACAGGTGTCCAAGCTTTAATGTGTAATCGAGAAGAGGTTTCACGGATTGTGTGAATGACATTCAAGTACCAGTCAAACTTTTTCTGATGATGCAATCCTCCCACCACATGAATTTCTGTTGCTCCACTTTCCATTGCTTCATGAACACGTTCACGAACGCCTTGCTCTTCGATGCTGTAAGCTCTTTCCGATTTGAGGTCAGCCCGAAATGCACAAAACTCACAACGGTAAACACAAACGTTTGTCGGGTTCAAATGAATGTTAGTATTGTAAAAAGCATAGTTCCCATTTTTTTGCTCTCGCACTTTGTTTGCCAATGCGCCCAACGTTTGCAAATCGACCGACTCTTCAAGAAACAAACCTTCTTCAAAAGAAAGGCGTTCTCCCGCATCGATTTTCTCGCTGATAATTTGTAGTGCTTTGTCAAGCTTTGGCGTTGATGTGTTAATTTTGTGCTCCGTTGTCACACTCACGTCACCTTTTACTATTCTTCATTTTCGGGATTGAAAAGAGGATCGTTTGGTTGCTATGTTGAGTGAATTTTATTGATAATTTTACTGAGTTTTCGAGTCTCTGCTCTATCAGCTTTTCTTTGTTGGTATCATGGTTTATTCCAGCTAGTCAATTCAAGTCATGGTGAGATGTTATTGCAGCTTTTCTTCCAAAAATAAATAAAGAAAGTCCTTTTGCCTATAAACAATTTTGGGAAGAACTTCAAATCAATACAAAATCGGAGAGCGTTCAGGCTTTGGTATTTATTAGACAATCGCTACAATGATACGCTTTCCCAAAACATATTAAAAAAGAAAACAAGAAATTCATATGTCAGCCGATTCTGTTTCACCTCTCTCTCAAACTGCGTTTCAGCCTGCCAGCCAAGGTGGATTGGTCGATGCTTCTGGTGAGGACCTGATACTGGTGCTCGATTTTGGTTCGCAGACAGCACAACTTATTGCACGCAGAGTGCGCGAACAACGAGTTTTTTGCCAACTGGTGCGGCACGATTTATCAGCAGAGCGTATTAAAGAACTCAACCCCAAAGGGTTAATTCTTTCAGGTGGTCCTGCTTCTGTTTATGGTGAAGGCGCACCACAACCAGACCCTGCTATTTTTGATTTAGACATTCCCATTTTGGGGATTTGTTACGGAATGCAATTGGCATGTCGGTCACAGGGAAGCAAAGTGCAGCCAGGTGAAACGAGAGAATTTGGACGGACTGTATGCAACGTGAACGATGCCACCGGACTTTTCAAAAACATTTCAGACGACTTTACCGTCTGGATGTCTCATGGTGATCAGGTCGAGAATTTAAGTGAGCATTTTCATTCGCTGGCAGCAACAGGAACCTGTCCGCACGCAGCGGTGAAACATCATGACCGCCCATTATATGGATTGCAATTTCACCCAGAAGTAACCCACACAGAACATGGCGGACAATTGCTGGCAAACTTTGTGCACACAATTTGCGGTTGTGCAAGCACATGGGAAATGAGTTCGCTCATCGAGAAAGAAGTGATTCGTATTCGTGAGTTAGTTGGTAATAACCGAGTGATTTGTGGATTGTCTGGTGGGGTTGATTCTTCTGTGGTCGCAGCATTGCTTTACAAAGCAATTGGAGATCAACTCAGTTGTATTTTTGTTGATAACGGGATGCTGCGAAAAGGAGAAGCAGAAGAAGTTCGCCAAAATTTTGGTGACCATTTCCAAACCGATTTGCATGTCGTCGATGCTCAGCAACGGTTTTTAGAACCACTTGCAAACGTGGCTGACCCGCAGAAAAAAAGAAAAATCATCGGGCGTGTTTTCATCGAAGTCTTTCGTAAAGAAGCCGAGTCGATTCCCAATGCACACTTTTTAGCACAAGGAACATTGTACCCCGATGTCATTGAATCGGGAGCAAGTTCCGACGGACCTGCTGCAATAATTAAAGCACACCATAATGTGGGCGGGCTTCCCGATGAGTTAGGGTTTGAGTTAATTGAACCGCTGCGAGACCTCTTCAAAGACGAAGTCCGCCAAATGGGACTCGAACTAGGGCTGCCAGAAATTCTCGTCTGGCGACACCCTTTCCCCGGACCAGGGCTTGCAGTACGATGTTTAGGTGCCGTCAGCGAACCACGACTCGAAACACTGCGCGAAGCAGATGCCATTGTCATTGAAGAATTACACAACGCAAATCTTTATCGCGACACCCAACAAGCCTTTGCTGTTTTATTGCCGGTGCAATCTGTCGGCGTGATGGGAGATGACCGGACTTATGAAGAGACGATTGCTGTTCGTGCAGTAACTACAGATGACTTCATGACAGCAGACTGGTTCCCGATGCCTTACGATGTGCTACAGAAAATGTCAACACGCATTATCAATTCTGTTCGTGGCATCAACCGCGTCGTTTACGACATCAGTTCCAAACCCCCCAGCACAATTGAGTGGGAGTAACCAAGAGGAGGAACTTTCTGAATGATTCTTCAGGGTCAATCAGCAAGCTCTGTATCCTGCTCGGAATTATCTGTTTCGTTTAGTGGGAACCTCTATTCAGAGAGAGCCTCTGCGACATCTGTGTGGTAGGCAGTTAAGCCGGGAATGAAACCGGCGAGCGATGCCAGTAGAATCATTGCGGGAATCAGTACCATTTCCAACGGTTCAAACGCCCAAGGGTTAATGACCAATCCAATTTGTCCCGCTGATTGATTTTTAATAAAGAACTCGATAAGAGGAGCAGCAATAAAGGTTAGTCCGTGTCCAAATAAAACCCCAAATATCCCGCCGCATAAACAGAGGATAATAGATTCAATAAGAATGATAGAAAAAACAGTTTGACGTTGTGCTCCCAGTGCACGCATGATGGCAATTTCTCTTTTTCGGTCTGCCATTGAATTGTAAATGCTCACAAAAATACTAATGCCCGATACAATAATAATCATGGTTGTTAGCGCGTACATCAAATACTTAAAAGGTAAAATGAATGTATTTTTGAGCCTTTGCATCACATCGGTAGGGTTTGCTGCCTGTGCCTGATATCCTTTTTTCAGGCTTCCTTTCCACAAAATTTCTGCGGTGAGATATTTTGGTTTTGTACGAAGCAAAACCGCTGTCACCTCTTTCATTTCATCAGGTATTTCGTGGAGATGATGCTCTTCCTGATGATGTCCATCATCTCCTTTGGTTAATCGTGCAACTTCTTTTTCCATTTCTTCAGGCGAAAGTGTTGGAAGACCATAAAATCGACGGAGTTGTTTGATTGATTCCTTTGCGGGTTTTTCGTGTCCTGCGATTTGATAGAATCCATCAAGCTGGATGAAAACCGTTTTATCATTTGCTGTTCCTGTGGGAGCTAAAATGCCAACGACTGTGAACATTTCATCATGTGCATGATTGCTTTCTGCATCTGCTCCGCCATGAAGCAATTGGAATTTGTCACCCCGTTTCCAATCGTTGCCCCGTGCAACATTTGCTCCAACGATAGCATCAAATCTTCCGGTCATATGTGCTCCTCCTTTTTCAAGAAGAAAGTCTTTTCCAGGAGCATACTCCAATTCAAAGTATCGGGCAGTTGTTCCTACAATTGGAAACCCTCCTTTTTGGGTGTAGTCGCCAATAGCAAACGGAATCGCATCTGCTACGAAAGGTAATTTTTTGAGTTCTTGATAGTACTGATAAGGAAGGTTTTCAATCGGTTTTCCAAAACGGTACATGGTACTCATTACCAAATCTAATTCGCTTCCTTTTCGTCCGACAACCAAATTATAGCCAGCAGAATTATTACTGAAATTCTTTTCTACAATTCCATTCACGACTAAAACAGTCACCATCAGCATCACGCCAATTGCGACAGATAACGACGTGAGTAACGAAGCAAGCATTCGCTGTCGGATATTTTTTATTGCAATGGTCAGCAGGTTCATGCAGTCACCTTCGACTTGTTAAATTGACTTAGTTTTTCGACACGTGAAAATTGTTCTGCAACAGCTGAAGAGTGTGTTACCAGCAACAAAGCAATTTGATTCTCTTCACAAGTTTCTCGAATGAGTTGTAAAATCATTTCTTGATTGGTGCTATCAACAGAAGCTGTTGGCTCATCTGCCAATAGTAGCTTAGGAGAATTTGCCAGTGATCTTGCAACAGAAACACGTTGTTGTTCTCCGACAGAGAGTTGTCCTGGTCGATGATGTAGCCGATGTCCTAACCCCACCCGTTCTAATAATTGAACGGCGCGCCCACGATCTGATTTCCCACTTCCAAACGACATTCCTAACTGCACATTTTCTAATGCAGAAAATGCTGCAAGCAGGTTAAATGTTTGAAAAACAAACCCAAGCCGCTCTGCCCGAAAGCGGTCTCGCGCAGCTTCGGGAAGTTTCGAGATATTCACGCGGTCAACAATCACATCACCCGCATCTGGTAGACTAATCCCAGAGACGATATTTAGCAACGTTGTTTTCCCCCCTCCACTTTCACCCACCAGAACAACTTGTTCTGCCGGTTGAATTTCGAAGAGTTCGATATCTAAAATCGGCACCGTTCCGCCGCCTGGTTCTCGATAGCTTTTTTTGATGTGATGTAATGTAAGTGACATAATGTATTCTCTCAATGTATTCTAAAAATGATCAAGTAATTATCTTTGCTCAATCCATTATTACAAGTCAAGTGACTCAAGGGAAATCGTTACCTCCCTGACAAAAAGGATGACAACGCAAGATACGCCATGTGCCACGAATACTTCCAGAAACCGCCCCATATTTTTTAACAGCTTCAATAAAATAGTTGCTGCACGTTGGGTGAAAACGGCACTGCCTTCCGACAAGGGGGCTTAACACAATTTGGTACAGCCTGATAATTGCAATGAGACAGGTTGAGGGGAATTTCCAGATGAGACACAGATATTTCATTTCTATACTTGTAACGACGACCTTACGTTGTCATTGATCTATCATGTTTTTTTACAAAGTCGCAGTAAAACAGCAAAAATCGCGACAGATCAAATACAACTTGTTGTACTACTCATCGGTAATTGGAATGGGCTGGGTTTTAATTTTCAGGTAACTTGCGTCTGGCAAGGAGTCTAGCAGATGTTTGAACGTTTGCCAAATCTACAGCTTTGTCAAAAACTGCATCCGCATCTTTCACAAGTTGATTGAGATTGTTCTGCCTGATGTACTCTACCAGCTTTCTTTGTTGGTGACATCCTCTTTCAAGTAGTATTGCGTGTAGTCGGTATTGATTGATATGTCGAACGTTGCGAACATGAGAGTACGGGACTTCGGAAATAATAAATCAACAAGCCCTAACGTGTCGGGCTAGGATTGTTCATCGAAATCAATTAGTAATTGATAAACACGCCCTTGATTGTTTTCGATATCTTGCAGGGAGGTTACAAAATTGCATTTTTCATTGCAGTTTGTTGTCCTAGTCCACGAGCGATAACAGCAACGTGTACTTCGGTTGCGCCGGCTTGCTTGAGTGCTTTGGCTCCTTCGTGAGCAGTTGCTCCGGTGGTGAGAACATCGTCAACCAACAGGACTGTACAACCAGATAGTTTTTTCCCCGAATGAATTTTGAAAGCTCCGCGTAAATTTGTGCGCCGCTGGGTAGGGACTAACTGTGATTGCTTGGGAGTCCGTTTTGTTTTGTAGAGAAGATGGGAAGAAAAATGAACTTGTAGTTGTGCAGATAAACTTTGGGCAATACTGTGAGAAGCATGAGATGTTTGTAACAAACGATCCCACCAATGATGAGGAACCGGCACAACTAAATTGATGTTCAAAGATTCAAATTCTGTTTTTCTTTGTTGCCACAATATCTCTGCTAAAGAGGCAGCCAAAGGTTCTCTATTTGGCTGTTTGATTTGCAAGCAGGCATCGCGCAGCAGTTCGTCATATAACCCCAATGCGTGTACTGTTTTGAATCGAAAGTTATCTTTCTGACAATGTGTACAGCCATTTTCTCTGGAGAGATGAGGACCCACCGGTGCTCCACATCGCAGGCATTGTTTTCGGGTGTCGCGTGTTAATTGTTTTGTACAATCGTCACAAAGGGTGGGGCGTAATTTGTTTGTTTGTGTAATGGTTTTCTCTTCTTTTTCTTCGCCGCACAAAGGACAACTCGCAGGATAAACAAGTTCCATCCCTGCGTAAAAAAAAGAGGTTGCACATGCTGCCATTTTTTTGAGAGATGAAAACATGATGGCTTCCAATGACTTATATTTGTGTACGATGCCGTTGTGGGGCAGGGCAGCATTCTGTTGAACAAACATCTGTCGCTGCACAATGATAACCAATGGCTAATTTTTCTGAATCTGTTGTCAGCCGTTCTTCGATGAGTAATCGTAACATGGTGATAAATTGTGGATGCACGCCAACCGTTGCAGCACGAACCATTGTTATGCCAAGTTGTTCTGTTTTTGTTTTTGCCTCTTCATCAAGATCGTACAAAACTTCAATATGATCTGACAAAAAACCAATCGGCATGATGATAATATTCTTCACATCAGCTTGGTGTAACGTTTCAATATAATCACAAATATCAGGTTCTAACCACGGGTCTGAAGGACGACCACTACGGCTTTGGTAAACCAGTTTCCAACGGTTTGACGGGAGTCCTATTCCTTCTGCAACCAGCCTGCAAGTCTCTTGTAATTGTTCGACGTATTGACAGTTTTTTGCCATCGATATTGGTAAAGAATGAGCCGTAAACGCAACATGAAATTCATTGTAAGAGGATTCATTGCAAGAGGATTCATCGGACAATGATTCATTGGGCAATGTTGAAAGTTGTGTCACCGCTTGTTGAAGGTTCTCTTTATTGGCAGTAATGAAGTTTGGATGATTATAAAAAAGACGGATTTTATCAACGGAAGGAGATTCCTCTCCGACAATTTGTTGTCCGTTTTTAATATCTTCTAAATACTGCCGACAACTTGAATACGAACCATAAGCAGAAAGAACTAACCCCAATGCATGCGAAACTTTTTCTTCTTTCATCTGTTGCATGGTCTCTGCCAGCATTGGTTTCCAATTGCGGTTTCCCCAATAAATAGGAAGGGTGATATTGTGCTGTTGTAATTCTGTTTGTAATGCAGAAATAACATTGCGCACCTGCTGATTGATGGGGCTGATTCCCTCAAAGCGATAGTAATGTTCTGCCACTTCGAGCATTCGTTCGTGTGGAACATTCCTGCCGCGCAGCACATTCTCCAAAAACGGAACAACATCCTCCCGTCCTTCTGGTCCTCCAAAACCCACAATCAAAATGGCATCGTATTTCATGTCGTCTGTTCGTAATGTTTTTAAGTCATTTATTGATAAGACTTTTCCGTTACCCGATCAATTCTTTAATAACGGTTCCGCCAATTTGGCTGAGTTGTTTGAAACGTCCTTCGTGGAAGAAGGTGAGTTTATTATCATCAAGACCTAACAAATGCAAAAGAGTGCAGTGCAAGTTTTTAATTGGGTTGACCACTTCGACGGCTTTGTCTCCAATTTCATCGGTAGCACCAATGGTGTGTCCCGCCTTCACGCCACCCCCTGCCAACCAGATAGACATCGCTTTTGCGTTATGGTCACGCCCCGCAGTTTGTGAACCGCCGCGCAAGCCGTTGTCGGGTGAACGTCCAAATTCTCCACAACAAACAATCAATGTTTCGTCTAACATGTTGCGTTGTTTGAGGTCTGCAATCAATGCTGCAATTGGTTTGTCAACAGTTTTGATACGGGCAGAATGTGATTTTCCAAGATGCTCGTGTGAGTCCCAACCTCCTGCATAAATTTGAACAAAACGGACACCATTTTCAATCAACTTGCGTGCCAGCAAACAACGGCGACCATAATTATCGGTCTCTTTTTCACCAATGCCATACGCAGCCAATGTTTGCTTACTCTCTTTTTTCATATCAATGACATCAGGAACTTGTGCCTGCATACGGAAAGCAAGTTCGTATGCTTCCATGCGGGCAGCTAAGTCGGTTTGATGTGGATGTCTTTTGGCATCTGCTTTGTTTAACACAGAAAGCAAATCTAAATTTTTCCGCTGAACTTCTTGCGTGACTCCCTGGGGTGGAGAGAGGTCAAGAATGGGCGAGCCTTTGGAACGAAGTGTTGTTCCCTGAAAGTAAGCAGGCAAATAACCATTCGACCAGTTGGCTGCTCCTCCCTGCGGGTAGGCAGCTTCAGGCAAAACGACAAACGCAGGCAAGTTTTGATTGACTGTACCAAGTCCGTAGGTTGTCCATGCACCGACTGCCGGCTCTCCTCCAAAACGACTTCCTGTATTCATATGATAACAAGCAGTCGGGTGGTTAATCGATTCTGCCTGGCACCCGTGATAAATGCAAAGTTCATCTGCGACTTTTGCAAGGTGTTCATAGTTTTCACAAATGGGAATGCCCGATTCTCCTGCTTTGCGAAACTTGAATGGGCTTTTGATGTAATACCGTTTTCCACTTGCCATTGCAGAAGCAAATTTGTCATCACGTACAAACTCTTTCAAATGTAATTTGTCAAGTGCAGGCTTGGGGTCAAACGTATCGAGATGGCTTGGTCCTCCCTCCATAAAAAGGAAAATACAGGACTTTGCTTTTGCTCGGTGATGTCCTGGCTTGGGAGCCAATGGGGCTTGTTTTGTTTTGGACTTCTCTTTTTCTTCTGCTTGCAATAACGCATTGAATGCAACAGTTCCCAACGTTGCAGAAAGACTATAAAGCATTTGACGACGGGAGATTGAGTTCAAGATATTTTCTTTCATTTTATTTTCTCCGATATTTGGAAGGCGATTTTCTTTGGGGGTTTAATAATAAAAAAGAAGTAACTACTCAGCGAGGAAATTCATTCAATAAATCCCCCTCCCTTTCAGGGAGGGGCAAGGGGAGGGTGAAACGGTCTGGTTCAAATTGACTGTTATTTTGCTATCAGACATTCGTTTTTGAATACATTAAAGCAAAAAAACTCAATCACATACCACGACCAGACCCTCCCCTCAGTCCCCTCCCTAAAAAGGGAGGGGAGGTTACTATCACTGAGTAGTTACAAAAAGAACAACAAAAAGATAACGGTTTAGTGAGATTTCAAAACGAATAGTATAGCAAAACTTTTGCCTTTTGAACATCGAAAAGAAAAAACTCCCTAGAGTACATGCCTTGTTTCACGCAGACTAAATTTATTACTTTTTTGTTCTCTTCATTTATTGTTTTTTTTCTGGCTGAAAAAGGCAATCGACTTCCTCTGATTGAAAATTTCCGGTCAGTGCAAACGACCGTGCACGACTTCCGCCACAGATTTGTCGATACTCACATAGACCACACTTTCCTTCTAATAAATTCGCATCTCGCAAATCTCGAAAGACTTGAGATTGTTGATAGACTTTAACAATATGGTCTTGTGGAAACCTGCCACACTCGACAGGCAGAAAACCGCTCGGATAAATCTCGCCTGTATGACCAACAAACATCACTCCTTTACCATCGTTGACTCCCAATGGTGCCCGTTGTTCTACTTGTGAACGTTGGTCTTGTGAAGAATGAATACTCCTCTTTTTTTTCTGCTGCAAAACATATCGTCGGTAGTGAGGGGCTTCTGTTGTTTTGACGGCAAACGGTTTGTCGTTATGATGGAACCATAGCCGCTCAAAAACATCTTCGTACTCTTCTGCACTTAATCGTTGTTCTTCCAGCGCACGACCAACAGGAACCAGAAAAAAAACAGACCACAACACAACATTGTTTTCTGCCAACAACTCTGCCATGGCGTCAATTTCGTGCCTGTTGTGTGGTAGTACTGTGGTATTGACTTGAACGGGGATATCGTACTGGCGTGCATCAGACAAAATACGAAACGCAGAATCAAAACTTCCATCGACACCACGCATTTCATCATGGCTGGCTGCTGTTGCTCCATCAATACTTATTGCAATACGAGAAACACCTGCTTCTTTTAATTGACAGAGAGCCTCTTTCGTTACTAACGGTGTCGCAGAAGGGGTGATAGAAACTTCTATTCCTGCTGAGACTCCGTAAGCAATAATTTCATAAATATCTTTTCTTTTGAAAGGGTCTCCTCCTGTCAGAACAAGCAGGGGAGGAATTGGAAATTCTGTCAACTGGTCAATGAGTCGAAGCGATTGCTCGGTTGAAAGTTCTTCGGGGTGAGATTCTTTTTGCGCACACGCGCGGCAATGTAAGCAAACCAAATCGCAGGCGCGGGTCATCTCGTAAAAGAGAAGCATGGGACTTTCGTTAAAATCTTTACGCGTATACTTTGCAGCCCAGGGGTTTGCTTTGTGAGTCACTTGATGAAATGGAGAGAGTCGGTTTATCATCTTGTCATCTCTGTTCCAATTGTTGTTCCATTTTTGCGCCTGCGGGAAAAAGAATGTTGTTCTCTTTGTGAATGTGTAAATGCAAATCAGTCTCCAGTTCACTCAGTTGATTGAACGTCAATTGATAGGTCGTGCAGGCATCTTCGGGAAGTTGATATTGATGAGATAATTTCCGTAACCGGCGTAAAATTTCGCCTGCAATATCATGTTCATGTTCCATCATACGAATAGGATTATTGACACTTCCGCAGTGAAACGGTTCTGGAGTGGTTTGAGATGTGAGAGATTGCTCTAATGTTTTGATGATAGGAAAAAGAATCTGTTCCTCTTTCATCATGTGAGTCTCGAGTTCTTGTTTCAACTCTGAAAAGATTTCACGCATTGATTGTAACTCAGGGTGGCGAAGACCGTGCACCTCGACAATTTTCTTTAACAGACGTTCAATTTGAGGAAATGCTTCGCGCAAATAAGCATGATGAACGTTGACAATATGGTCAATTAAATCACTCGGCGAAACAGCAGTCCAATCAATGTCGTCAGACTTTTGTGCAGAGAGGTCATCTTGCTGAATGAGTGAACAGGCTTCCTCCAATTCCACTCCCGCCTGTTGGCATGCCTGTGGAAGCAATTGGTTTCCGTTGCAACAAAAATCAATTCCTAACTTTTCAAAAAGAGAAGCACGACCAATTCGCTCGCTGACAAGTTCTCCGACACTCTTCGATTCAAATAGGGTGGTTGGCATTTGGCTCACCTCTTTCATTTTTTATTGTTTCTTGTGATGCTTTTCAAAAACTATTCTGCCCAACCTCTTTTCTCTTTTCTCGCTTTTAATAATGATAGCATCTCACCCCACGCAATAGAAGATGATTACATCCTGTTTGTTTGTTTCTTTGGAAAAAAACTGTTACATATCCCCTAACCCGTAATCTTTACCGCTGCTTTGTCGTTTGCTAAATCCTTTCAATCGTGAGAAGAGAACTCGGGTTCGGCGAGAAGTTCCCAGTTGAAACCATTCCTAGTGATGTCTTGAATTCATTGATTCCGAAAGTAAAGAGAAGGGACTCAATCCGTTTGCCCTTTGTTGAGAATTTAGGAGAATAGTAATGAATTCGTTTTTAAATATGGGTGATGATGGAACCGCGTTGGTTGGTTGTGCAATTGCTCTGCTTGTTTGTGGAATTACAATGTCGTTAAGTTATTATGTGGGACGGGCAGCAAAGCGGTCATCTCAAAAGGAGAGCAGTCAATTAGAAACATTCGCAATTGCGACACGGCAAGAAAATAAAAACGAGAACGACCGCAAAGTTGCTTGAAACTTATTTTCATGTATGCCTCTGTTAAATTTCCTTTGCCTTCAGGAAAATAAAGACCAATGCAAAATCAAGAAATAACACTCGATAATACTCCCATTTATTCTGACTTTGCAGAAGATGAGGATTTTGCTGAGTTGATCGAGTTTTACGTTTCTACAATCAACGACAAGAAAGAAGAAATTCGTACTCTGTTTCAATCAGGTGATCTTCAAGAGTTGAAAATAAAGGCGCACCAGATGAAAGGTTCTGCGGGTGGGTATGGCTTTTCTGATCTTTCCGAATTAGGAGGAGAGTTAGAACAAGCTTGTCGTTCGGAAGAGATTGTTATTGTCGCTGAAAAAGTAGCTGCAATACTTCGTTATCTTGATCGAATCTCTCTTTGAGTTTTTTGCTGGTTGCATTGAGTGCGATCTCTTTTTCTCATTGAAAACAGAAGAATCGGTCTTGCAACTTCCTCTGTTGTTCGGCAAGATGGAGAGGTAGAATAAATGAAATCACTTTGAAGTGGCTGTGCACTTCGCGATGACAGACCTTTGGGAGAATGATATGAAACCTGGTTGTTTGAGTTACTTTTGTGTTGCATTGAGTTTTTTGACTCTTGGTTATGTTCTGGGAACAAGTGGTATTGCTTCCACTCAAGTGGTACAGGCTCAAGAAGAAAGGGAAAAGAAATCTTCTTTTTCTGAAACAGTACAGGAAAAAACTAAAGCTGCCATTGAGGCAATCGATATTGCCAAAGAGGCATTGGAAGCAGAAGACCTTTACAAGTCAGCGACAACAGAAATAAATGTTTTTGCGATTACTTGTGGTGGTGTTGATGCTCTTAAAGATTTAGAACGTGGCACAGGGGTTGACCCAGAAACATTTGCATCGCTCTATGCTGGCAAAGCAATCAACGAAATCGCAGAACATATTGGTCAAGATGATAAAGGAAGACTCACATACAAAAGCAAAGTCGTTCGTATGTATCCTCGCTCTCGTCTGAAAAAAATGCTTGAACAACGCGACGAACTCTCAGGTAGAGAAGATGGTGTTGAATAGTAAAAGCGATATCAGATTTACTTTACTGTACCGTTTGGCATGGCAAAATTTGACGTGCGGCTGTTCGGTTTCCGCTTTGGTCAACAAGAACTGCTTTCACAAGTAATTTTGTTCCCGTTTTTTGAAGCCGTTCAGGCAGAGAAGGGAAGTAGCAACGGGAAGATTGAGAGAAACGTAATTTGCTTTTCATTCGTTGCATATCCTCTTTTTGAAAACAGATCGATTCTTTAACGCTTCCTTCGTTTGCTTCAATAGAAATTGTTTCAATGCGATAACCTTTAGAGTTGTATTGAATATCAACTTCAAGAACATCACCTGCTGTTGTTCTTGCTACGTGCATTATTTTTGAGGTACTTGACGAAGAATTCTGTTTTGCACGATGCCTGATAAACGTCACTTGTAATTGTGTGCCCGGTTTTGCTTGAATCGTAATACGCTGATAAGGAGTGTTGCCAGTTCCTTTGAGATGCACAAAAGCAGAAGCCGTTCCTTTGACAGATATCTTTTTTGTTTTCTCACGGTCACTGTTCCAAGGGATGGTTGCAACACCTGCGAGGTTCCACTCTCCCAATTTACCCCATAAGTTGAACCTCTCTTTTTGAGACGTGTTTTTTGTTTTCTCTTGACGTGACATGAACATCGAAACATTCCAACGGCGAAACAACTCTGCAAAAGACAACTTCGTAACGCGTTCGATATTCTGCTTTCCATTGACGGGGGATTGAATCAATTGCGGAAGAACTTCAATACCATACTGGTCAATCACCCATCGCAAAAAAAGGTATGTTGCGCCACGGCATCCATGATTTCGCCACATGCCACTACGATAGTAATCATTCACCACTAACGGATAGTTTTGAGGAGATTCTAAAAAACGACTAATGCGATAGTCCAAATTACTCCAACCATTGCCACACAAATTTTCACCCAAATGGGCAATCGCTTCATTAAGCCAATCTTCCTCATACTGCAATTCTGTTTTTGTCCCCACCTGTTTCAAGCGATAGCTAAACAATAACGCATGTGTAAACTCATGTGCTAATAACGATTGTAAATGCTTTCCTGGTTCCAGTTGCGTGTTGAGGTACATCATATCGCATCGTTGACCAAATGGTAATTTTACGTTGGGGTCAAAGTCGCACCCACGCACAAATCCATCAAGTGATGTTTTACCTCCTTGTAACTTCCCTAACCAAGGAGTAAGCAAAATTGTAAACTTACCATCACCATCGACATCACGCACTTTCCCTATTTGTTTTTGGAATCCCACGACAATTTTATGATCAAACAATCGAACAATTTCATCAACTAACCCTGTCGCAAGTTCTTTTGGTTTGCTTTGTTGATCAAGATAAACACGTACTTGTTTACCTTCTCCCACAAGGCGAGAAGAAACGTCAATGTACTGTGCGGGGTCGTCTAAAGAACCCTCTGTCACATGCAATTGAAAGATCCGTTCTTTTGATACTGGTTGAACAGAAGTGGTTATTTGATGGAGGTTGCTTTTTGGAACGGGTGCATTTGAGCGGTGAAGGGGACGTTGCAAATCTTCAAGCTGTTTGATTGGCAAAGAAGATGCCTGCTCGATATTTTGAGATGTCAGCGACACCTCAAACGATTGCTCTGCATCACCTAAGCTGCTTACGATAAGGTCGTATTCTGTCTCAGCATCAAAAGGCAAATCGAGCAGTACGTTTTCATTCTTAACGCGAACCTGATAAGGAACTTCCCATTGCACCATCTTCGAAAAAGTTGGCAAAACTGAAGAAGAAGGGAAAGTGGTTGAAGATGACTTTGCAAACCGCCATCCTACCCCAACGGTGATCAACAGAATAATAAGCCAACGCAGCAGATACCGCTTTTGTCGCATGGCAAATCTTCCAGAAGGTGATACAAAAAAAAGTCTCTTCTTTAGAAGATCGACTTTCTCAGCGTATCACCTTGAAAGGAATCCGCAAAATTGACGCAATTGATACAGTTTAACAACAGAGGCAATGAGTGACATGAGCGCGCTACTTAACCTGACTGTGAGCCAGAACCATCAAGGGAACTCAGACACAGAAATCCTGCGCGTTTTGCACACGATTTCATTGATAAGAAATTACAATCCTGCCACTTTTGCACTCAGTTCTGCGACAGCTTTTTTGAATGCTTCTCTTTGCTCACCCGATAGTTTTTTCATCTCATTGAGAATTGAACTGTCGAGAGATTTATTGAGGCGAGTAATAGAGCCTGTCATTTTTTTGAGCAGTTGTTCTGCGTTAGGTTGTGGGCGATCTGCCACAGCAACGCCTCCTTCTTGAGGAGCAGGTGCCCCAGCGCCTGAACGAAAAGGAGCATAACCTGCTTCAGAATCACGGGCTGCTGCTGACATTGTTTCGACTGGTTCAGAAGGATTTCGCATTCCTCCTTCTCCCTCGCCGTACGCTCCGTCAGGATCACGAACTTGTACCTGTTGATCAGAGACAAAGGTAATTGTCGGATCATTTCCCCATTCATCTTGTGGGTCATCTTCTTCTTTGAGGTCTTCTCCCCGCTGTGCACGTCGCCATGCTTTCATCTCTGCAACGGTTCCACCATTCTCTTCTCCCCATTGCAAACACTCAGAAGCATCATCCCAATTGACTGAAACATAAAAGTGAGACCATTTCAATGAGCTGTAATCTTTGAAAACATCACCAAACGTTTCCCAAACGCGACGACGTTGAAAAACCTGATCAGGGCTCAGCCCAACCTGCAACGCAAAATCAGCATCTGTGCGACCTTTTGCGTATCGTTTTGTCCACTCGAAAGCACATTCGCCCACCACCCAGTTGCACTGGCTGACAGCCTGTTGAGCGGTTGATATAATTTTAGTTTCACTGCTGGTATCGATTTTTGTTTCCATTTCTCATCTCGTATTAAAAACTGATATTGATAAATCTGCCGAACAAACCAACATATCTCCAGCCGATTCACAATGCTACCCTGCAACCACAATTCCTATCAGTATCTTCATAATTACTCAATGAGCACTCCAGAACAATCGACAGGAGAATCTATCACAATAATAGCGGTCAGGTGAATTCGAACCTGAACCAATAAGGCTTTTCGAGACTCTCTCTGTTATCAAGGGTTTTTCGTAACTACTCAGCGGTGAAGTTTATTAAGTAAATCCCCCTCCCTTTGAGGGAGGGGTTAGGGGAGGGTGAAACGGTTCAATTCAAATTCACTGTCTGTTTTGCTATTAGACATTCATTTACCAATGTCTAAAAATAAAAAAGCTCAATCACAAACCACACTGAGACCCTCCCCTCAGTCCCCTCCCTAAAAAGGGAGGGGAGGTTGGCTTCGCTGAATAGTTAC
>UOGL01000375.1_pt1 | contig 19220 bp, 12 predicted proteins | sample 1990131 | NCBI WGS metagenome assembly UOGL01 (sample SAMEA4728526, study PRJEB27164) | hydrothermal vent metagenome | biome: marine basaltic hydrothermal vent biome; feature: marine hydrothermal vent; material: mineral | place: Pacific Ocean | collected 2011-06-14/2011-07-23 | depth 1741 m | reverse complement strand
TTGCATTCGTGTAATGAGCAATTAAAACTCAATTTACTCAATTTTTTGGTGAGAAATCACTCTCTTTTGGAATAGTAATGTAGATCGAGGGATACTAAGCAGTTTCTATTTTTTTCAACCGAGGAAAACTTGATGAACGTTTTGAAGATGACATTTTTTGCATGTTTGTTTCTGCTACTTGATATTTCGGTAGCACACACAGTCGAGAAGAAAACGGAAGAGTATTCAAGAATTATTCTGGCAGATAAACCTGTTGCCTACTGGCGATTTGAGGAGCCTGTGGGCAAGCCGATAATTAACCATGCAAAAACGGCACCATTGTTTAACGGAACAGTCAACGGAGTTGTTGAACAGCATATTGATGGTGCATCACAAAAACATTTCCCGCTTTTTACAAAACTGAATTATGCAGCAAAAATAGTTGAAGGAAAAAGTTTTTTCCGCGTGAAAGACTCGGGGAAAAACCTGTCTCTTAAATTTCGTAAAGGAGACAGTATCACTCTCGAAGCTTGGGTGAATCCACAAAAAGGAGAGAAGATTTCTGGAACACGTTACATTATTGGGAAGGGACGGTTTGGTAGAAAAGGGGTTGCAACAAATAACCAAAACTACTGCATGCGACTTTCTTATTCAAACAATAGTACCAAGTTAAATTTCCTTTTTCGTAGTGAAGGTCACCCGGGTGAATGGCATCGCTGGACTTCAAAGTCTTCCATTGCTTATTCTGATGGCTGGCATCATGTTGCAATCACCTATCAGTTTGGCAAGAAAGGTTCGTTAAGAGGTTACATCGACGGCAAGCGAACCAAAGGGAAATGGGACTTTGCAGGTGACACAAATAAAGGTCCTGTTGTTGATAATGATGATGTTTGGATTGGTTCTTCTCAAGGAGGAGACCCTACTTCCACATTTTATGGTGCGCTTGATGAAGTTGCTATCTATCGCAATGCACTTTCTATCAAACAACTTCGTGCACATTACCAATTTAGGTCGGCTCCACTTCCTGCTGTTAATATCGCAGCAATTCCGCAAGGGAAAATTTTAGTCGATATTTTTGAGAACATTTCCGATAACAGGTCGTGGCAAAGACGTTCTGCCACATTGACTGACCAGTTTATAAAAACGTCTTTTGCCTTTGTTGATATTCCTCGCAAGTATTCTGATGAAGGATTGCGGATGAATCGGAGTAATCCTTATCTCTTACGAGCAACAGGGAAGGTGATTCTTCCACAAGGGACACGCCGTATTCTTTTGCGTGCTCGTAATGCAGCGAAGCTGATGATGGATGGTAAGCAGATTGTAAAAACGCCATTTCATGATGCTTATTATGGTGCTCATGGGAAAGTTTTCAAAGTCGATACAAGTTTGGCTCCTCACATTCGCCCACTTCATCGGGGAGATAACGAAAAAGTTATCACCATAGAAGGGGACGGCAAAGAGCATGTTTTTGAGTTTCAAATGATTGTCGGCGGACAAAGACGCCGTGAAGATTTTGGCGAGACGGCTGTCTGTATTGCAACACCAACAGGTGACTTTCAAATTTTTGGTCATAGCCCAAAAGTATTATTGACTGATGAAGGATGGAAAAAGTTTGCAGCAGAACAACATACCGAACTGATTTCCATCAATCAGCAACGCCGCAAAGCAGCCGATACGGTTGGCAAAAAATACTGGAGCAAACGACACCGGTTAGCAAAAAGTCTTATCGAAAAAATGCCACCACCCAATATCCCAATAGTCAAAAAAACAACACCTGTTAATAATATGATAGACAAATTCATTGGGAAGAAATTAGAGGACTCTCAGTTAAAACCAGCAAAACTGACAAGCGATGGCGCTTTCTTACGTCGAGTCACACTCGATATTATAGGGACGGTTCCCACCATTCAACAAATACAAACGTTTCAGAATGACAAAAAAAATGGGCGACGAAAACGTGCCATTGACCGATTGTTAGAAAATCCTGGTTGGGCAGACCATTGGGTGAGTTACTGGCAAGATGTATTGGCAGAAAACCCTAATATTATCAAACCGACATTGAACAACACGGGACCGTTTCGGTTTTGGATTCATGAGTCGCTTCTTGATAACAAGCCCTTTGACCGATTTGCGACCGAGTTAATTATGATGAGAGGAAGTAAATACTTTGGCGGACCAGCAGGGTTTGCAATCGCAAGCCAAAACGATGCTCCGATGGCAGCAAAAGCACATGTTGTTTCAAAGGCATTTTTGGGTTTGGAAATGAAATGTGCCCGTTGTCACGATGCACCGTTTCGAGACTTCATGCAAAAAGACCTCTTTAGTTTGGCAGCCATGCTACGCAAAGCACCACAGGAAGTTCCTAAAACCAGTACTGTTCCTGGCGGAGAAACCGCAACATCTTCTTTGGTCATTGAAATCACATTGAAGCCGGGAGAAATTATTTATCCCGAATGGGCGTTCTCCAAACTCATTAAAAAAGGGCAGGAAAAATCGCTGTTGCGTCGTCCGAAAGATACTCGTGAACAAGCAGCCGCCTTGATAACTTCTCCTCTGAATAAACGTTTTGCAAAACTGATTGTCAATCGAATGTGGAAGCGTGCAATGGGACAAGGAATTGCAGAACCCGTTGACGATTGGGAAGACCCTACTGTTTCGCATCCTGAATTACTTAACTCTCTTGCACGCGAACTGGTGTTACACAATTACGACTTGAAACATATCGCCCGACTCATTTTCAACTCACATGCCTACCAACGAGTTTCCGTTGGCAAAGAGATTCTCAAAGAGGGAGAACCGTACTTGTTTGCGGCGCCCATAAAACGTCGCATGACTGCTGAGCAGTTTGTCGATTCGATCTTTCTTATTGCAGAAAAACCATTTGATGCAGGGCAGATTACTCTCGATAGTGATGGAGCAATGAAGATTGGTATTGGTTTTAATCTTGGAGAACCGACCCGCGCCTGGCAATTTGCCTCGTTGGCAAATGAGCGCGACCGTCCCAGTTTAGCATTGCCATTTGCTCAGCCATTTGTCTCGTCATTAGAAACCTTCGGTTGGCGCAGCACACGGCAAGACCCTCTCACCATTCGAGAAGAAGCCACCACAGCACTTCAACCAGCAGTCGTTGCGAATAGTTTAATCAGTAGGCGAATCACACGTCTTTCAGATGATAATGCTTTCACCACATTGGCAATGAAAGAACAGCCGTTATCTCAATTGATTGAGGAAACATTCTTACGGCTTCTCTGCAGAAAACCTTCTTTGTCAGAACGTAACTTGTTTGGAAAATTATTGAAAGAAGGATACCAAACGCGCATTATTAAAAACCGATCCACTCCTGTTAAAGCAAAACGTCTGCCGCGCGAAGTCGTTGCATGGACGAATCATTTAAGTAAGGAAGCAAACCAAATTAAAATCGATTTGCAAAAAGCTGTTGAAAAAGGTGACCGACCCACCAATCAGTTAAATGCCAACTGGCGCGAACGAATGGAAGATACGATATGGGCTTTAATGAATTCTCCCGAGTTTATTTTCCTTCCTTAGAGAAACAAAAACAATTTCCCTCTTCGCGTTTTTATTATATTTATTCCATTTGAAAGAAAATCTATCATGCAAAATCGTCGTCACTTTTTAACACAATCGGCACTTGCCGGTGCTGCGATGGGGCTGACTTCTCTGACAGGGGGAGCCTCTTCTCTGCTTGCATCAGACAAAAAAAAGAAGCTTCCTTTTCCCGTTGGTCAAGCAGAACATTGTATTATGATTTGGCTGGGGGGCGGAAGTTGCTCGATAGATACATGGGACCCCAAGAAAAAAGGGGATGCTCAATCAAAAAAAGCGGGGTCCTATTACGATGCTATTGATACTGCAATTCAAGGAATTCAAGTTTGTGAACATTTGCCAAAGTGCGCAAAAATCCTTGATCGTTTTAACATTGTGCGGTCAGTTCATCATGATGTAATTGACGAACATGCCGCAGCCACATACCGCGTTCATTCGGGACGCCCCACTTCAGGCTCGGTTGTTTATCCGTCTCTTGGTTCGATTGTGGCTCATAAAAAAGGGGCAGTGAACCCCAATGCGCCAGCGTATGTTTTGATTGGCTATCCCAACATCACACGTGGTCCCGGATTCTTAGGTGCCAAAGCAGGATATATCTATTTGACAGATACCCAAAGTGGTCCCAAAGGGTTTACACGCTCTCCATTAGTGAGCACTTCACGACAAAATCGACGAGAACAATTATTGGCACAACTTCGCAGAGAATACCTTCAAAAACAGGCGGGAGGACAAACAATTAAAGATTACGACGCAACAGTCACTGAAGCGCTGCGGCTTTCGGGACCGCAATTTATGAACGTCTTTCAGCTCGACAAAGAAACCACTAAATTACGCCAGCAATACGGTGGTGAGTTTGGGCAGCGTTGTTTGCTTTCACGTCGGTTGCTTCAATCAGGGGTTCGGTTTATCGAAGTCTCTCACAATATGAATTTTGTCAATGGAACGGGTTGGGATACTCACAACGATGGGCAACTGAATCAGCATTTGCTTATTCAAGAACTTGATAATGCCCTTTCAACATTAGTGCTCGATTTGGAACAACACAAAATGCTTGACAAAACACTCATTGTTGTTGCCAGTGAGTTCGGACGTCCTGCAAATTTTGATGCTGGTGGCGGGCGTGGTCATTACTCGAAAGCGTTCTCTGTTGTATTGGCTGGGGGAGGATTAAAGAACGGACTGACCATCGGCACCACGAATGAACTTGGCATGAAAATTGTCGATACCCCCGTTTCGATTCCTGATCTTCACGCGACCATTCACTGCGCAATGGGAATAGACCCCTCAGAAGAACTGATGACCCCTGACGAACGTCCTGTTCCAATTACCGATCGAGGAAAACCGATTCGCAAACTCTTTGCGTAGTTTCTTATCAATGAAATCGTGTGCAAAACGCACAGGATTTCTGTGTCTGAGTTCCCTTGATGCTTCTGGCTCGCTCCAGGTTAAAGGAACAATCGTGAATAAAGACTCTTTTTCATGGGTGTAGGCGCAGTTTTACGTAGTGTCTGATAAACATTTCGACAAATCCCCCTCCCTTTTTAGGGAAGGGCAAGGGGAGGGTCAAACGGTACAAATGAGATTCACTGTTAATTTGCTAACAGGTTTTTGTAACCAATATCCAGTAACAAATAAGACTGAATTAACCAGCCACGCCCAGACCCTCCCCTTGCCCTTCCCTAAAAAGGGAGGGGAAGAAAATTGACTCATCACGTAATAACGCGCCTCACCCTTTTTTATCATCGTTTATCTTTCGCTGAGGTGTTGGATTATGGTACGATAAGTACCTTCAATCCAAATATCTTGATTCGTTTTGAATAGTTTCTTATCAATGAAATCGTGTACAAAACACGCAGGATTTCTGTGTCTGAGTTCTCTTTATGGTTCTGGCTCACTGCCAGTTTAAGATTTTGGTAAAACAAACCTCCTGATAAACTCCCCCTATGACAAACTCCCTCCCTCAAATTCAAGCTGTTATTTTTGATATGGACGGTTTAATGTTCAACACAGAAGATGTGTTTGAGCTTTCAGGAACCGAACTTGTTCGTCGTAGAGGGTTTGAAATGACCCCCGAATTGCGCAACCAAATGATGGGACGCCGAGCGAAAGAAGCATTTGATGCAATGATTCAGTTTTTGAACTTAAATGAATCTGCTGCTGCCCTTCAAGAAGAATCGGAAGAGCTTTTTGAATCGTACTTGGACGACCACCTTGCACCCATGCCGGGGTTGTTCCAGTTATTAGAACATATCGAACAACATCAACTTCCCAAAGGTGTTGCGACTTCATCAAGTCGAAGTTATCTGGAAGAAATTTTGGGACGGTTCGAGTTACTCTCTCGATTTGACCATACATTGACAGCAGAAGATGTCTCGCGCGGCAAGCCGGAACCAGAAATCTATCTCAAAGCGGCTGCCCATTTTGAAATCGACCCTTCGCAAATGCTTGTTCTTGAAGATAGTGGTGCAGGAACCGCAGCCGCTTCTGCTGCGGGTGCGGTCACTGTTTCGATTCCACATCATCACAGTGCTTCCCAAAATTTTGAACCCGCAACATACATCGCAGAAAGTCTGATCGACCCATTTATTTTGAAATGTATCTCAGGATGAAAGACGTCTGCATCTATTCAAGCAATAATCTTATCGACAATTTCGCCATGAACATCGGTCAAACGGAAGTCGCGACCCGAAAAACGGAACGTTAGTTTTTTGTGATCTAACCCTAATAGTTTTAGCATGGTGGCATGTAAGTCGTGAACATGCACGCGATTTTCGATGGCTTTGAATCCGAACTCGTCTGTCGCACCATATGTCATTCCCCCTTTCACCCCACCCCCTGCTAACACAACAGAAAATCCGTAGTGATTATGGTCGCGCCCCGTACTTGTTTTTACGCGGGCAGAAGAGACTGTTGCCAATTCAACAACGGGGGTTCTGCCAAATTCTCCGCCAATCAAAATCAACGTCGAATCGAGTAGCCCACGTTGTTTCAGGTCTTTCATTAACGCTGCAATCGGCTGGCTACATTCTTTCGCTAGTTTTCGATGTTCTTTTTCAATTTTTTCATGGCTGTCCCAGGGTTGTTTTTTGCCGTGCCACAATTGAACATAACGCACCCCTCGTTCCACCAGTCGCCTTGCAATCATCGTTTGACGCGCATGGGTTCCTGTGCCGTACATTTTATGAATTGATTGGGGTTCCTGACTCACATCAAAAACATCGGTTGCTTGCATTTGCATTCGATACGCCAGTTCAAAAGTATGAATGCGTGCTTCCAGCGCGGCTTCTTGAGAACGTTGTTCCTGATGCTTGCGGTTTAGTTTTTGCAGAAGGTCGAGTTGCTTCCGTTGTACTTTTTTTGTAACGGTTTTGTTTTTGATGTTGGCGATGAGTTTTTCTATTTGTGTATATTGCGAATCAATATAGGTTCCCTGATAAACCCCTGGCAAAAACGAAGAACGCCAGTTGAGCGAACCTGCTACCGGATACCCCCCAGGACAAAGAACAATAAAACCCGGCAGGTTTTGATTTTCTGTTCCCAAGCCATAGTTAATCCAAGCCCCTGCGCTAGGGCGCGATTGAATTTGTTCTCCGCAATTCATCAGCATGAGTGATGGTTCATGGTTGGGTACGTTTGCGTGCATCGAGCGGATGACACATAAGTCATCTGCACATTCTCCCAGTTCAGAAAAAATCTCGCTAATCTCGATACCGCTTTCACCATATTTTTTGAATTGAAAAGGAGAAGGAAAAGCTCCTCCTGTTGTTCGTTCGGTGCGTAAATTTTGTGAAGGAAGAGATTTGCCCGCATATTTTTTGAGTGCAGGTTTCGGGTCAAAGGTATCAACCTGTGAAGGACCACCATTGAGGAAAATATGAATAATCGCTTTTGCTTTTGCAGGGAAATGAGGCGAACGAGCAGCGGTAGGAGATTTTGGTTTTTCTGCTGCCTGTAAGCAAGTTTCCTCTTCGTCTGCCAGCATTCCCGCTAAACTTAATGCCCCCAAGCCGGTTCCGCAGCGCTGAAGAAATTCCCGCCGACTTGCGGGTAATGCTTGATGGAATTGAGAAAACATTGTTGTTACCTTTTTGTGTCAGTTGCACCAAGAAGGGAATGAAAAATCAATCAATATACATAAACTCGTTTGTCATAAAAAGAACTTGTGCATATTGTGCCCAAGGGGTTAATGGGTTGGGTTCTCCTTTTTTTCGTTTGATCGATTTATCCCTTTGGTATTCTATTTTTTGTTCTGCAAGATATTTTTCTCCCCATTGAACTTCTTCATTGTTGGGGTTGCGCGAGAAAATGCGGCGATAAATCGCAATAATTTTTTCACGTTCTGTTTTTGCCTGAAGGAGTTCAGGATGAGTCGTTATTTTTTTTGCCATCTCGATCATAAAGATATTATTCATGCTGAACAACGCCTGTTGTGGAACAATTATTTTGGGACGTTTTGCAGCAGAGGCATCAGGATTTGCAAAGTTAAAATTTTGCAGCAGGCTCGGTAAATCGTAGCGATCAATTTTGCCGTAAATTGTTCTACGTGTTTGAAAGGGGCGTTTTTCCAAGTTGAACGGTCGTCCGTTCATTGTGAGATCAAGTATTCCCGTTGCTGCTAGAATCGAGTCTCGCATTGCTTCAAATTCAAGTCGGCGAACAGGTTTCTTCCATAAGAGTTTATTGGCAGGATCGACTTTGTATCCTGTGAGGTGATCTTTTCCTGACTGTTGATAAACTGCTGACTGTAAAATTTGACGATGCAACTGTTTGATCGACCAGCCATTTTTCATAAAGTCATTTGCAAGATAATCAAGAAGTTTTGGATGTGAAGGAAGTGCTCCTTGTGTACCAAAATCACTCGGTGTTTGTACCAAGCCTTTTCCGAAATGGTGCATCCACACTCGGTTGACAAAAACACGTGCTGTGAGCGGGTTCTTTTTATTGACAATTGCCTTTGCAAGTTCAAGCCGCCCAGAACCATTTTTGAATGAGGCATCTTTCTTATTTGAAAGCAATTGGAAAAAACGTCTGGGAACCTCTTTCCCAAGGCGTAACGCATTTCCTCGAATAAAAACATGAGGAGTCACAGGCTCTTTTTTATCATACAATACCATTGCACGTGGAGGAGAATCTGGTGATGTACGCTGCAATGTTAAAATACTTCTTTCCAATTTTCGCAGTTGATCTTTTCTCTTTTTGAAAAAACTTCTGGGGACGGCTTCAGATGTCAAAAACATAATGGGAGAATTCTTCCCGTAAAGAACTTGGCGAAGTTCTTCTGCATTATGATGAGGTAATTGCACAGCAAGTTTGTTTTTTTGTTGATACTGAAGCCATTGCTGATTAATTTTTGCTAATAACTTTCCGTAAGTCTTTGCAACATCTAACATCGACTTGGGTGGTGATTTAATAAATACCTGCATGACCAGTTTATTAAGTGGTGCTTTGCTTTGCGGTCTTTTTATTGCATCAAAATTCCGATTGATGAAGGCTTTTGCATCACGTTCAAAATGCGTTCCTTTCATTCGATTGAACTGATGCCAAATTGTGAAAACAGGGTCTGAGTTGTTGGTATGCCTTCTGATAAAACGAATCCATCGCCCAAGGACCAACCGGTTTATTTCAACTTTTGCCTTCTTGCGAGGTACTCGTTTTTTCTCTTTCCTCAAAACAACATCACTTAAATAATAGCCCACTGTTTCACGAGATTCTTTGCGCAATGCTTTACAAATTCCATTCAGGTACTTTGTGTAAGCTGCTTCTCTTTTTTTGAGTTCTTTTTGATAGGCAAGGTACCCCGCCGTTTGCTTGGGTTGAGAAATTAGCGGTAGTTTCAGCGGCTCTTGAGAACTGGCGAACAGACCATACAGCGAGTAATAATCTTCTGTGGGGATAGGGTCAAATTTGTGATCATGACAACGGGCACACGCAGCAGTCATTCCTAATAAACCGCGTGAAACAAGATCAATACGGTCGTTAATAATTTCGTTTTCCTTACGTATAAATCGTTCTCCCACAGTCAGGAAACCGAGTGCTGCCAATTTGCGATCATCTCCTTTTCGATCCATCAAATCTGCTGCCAGTTGCTCGATAATAAATTGATCGTAAGGAAGGTCTTCGTTAAATGCGCGAATCACATAATCTCGATAAGTATAAGCATAGGGATAATTCAAATCCTCTCCTGCTGGAACATATCCTTTTGTGTCGCCATAACGGGCAACATCTAACCAATGCCTTCCCCAACGTTCCCCATATTGTGGAGAAGCAAGCAGACGGTCAACTAACTTTGTATAAGCATCGGAAGATTGGTTATTGACAAATTCTTCAACCTCTTGGTATGTCGGAGGCAAGCCCGTTAAATCAAAAGTCACTCGACGAATCAACGTTTGCTTATCTACTTGAGGAGAAAGAGAAAGCCCTTTTGTCTCTAAACGATATTGAACGAATCGATCAATCGGTGTCCGAGCCATTTTTTTGTTTTTAACAACAGGAAGTAACGGCTGTTTTACAGGGCGATATGACCAGTGTTCTTTACGCGCTTTTGCAAAATCAAATTGACGAAAATCAACCCCCACTTTGCTTTGACGGTTTTCTTTTTCAGGAGTCCAGGGAGCACCCATTTTGACCCACTTTGTCAGCAGGTCGATTTCTTTTTGTTCAAGTTTATTCTTTGGTGGCATTTGAGAGTCATCTGCTGTGTGTTGAATGACATCCATCATGCGGCTTTTTTGGGGATGCCTCGGTACCACCACTGCTCCGCTTTCATTTCCTTTTATCAAAAATTGGTATTGGTCTAACCGTACATCTCCCTCTTGTTTTTTTTCGTTATGACAACTTTGGCACCGTTTGACTAAAAGGGGACGAATTTGATTTTCGAAAAATCGAAGTTGTGCAGGCTGGATTTTTACTGGCTTCGTTTGATTCTTCTCTTCTCCAAAAGCAACAGAATGCCCCTTCTTTAAGGAAATAAGTATCCCCAATAGCATCAATGTAAAGAAAAAAACCTTGATGCGATTCATGAGGAAACCTGTCAGCAGGAAGGAGACTGAAATAATTAACAAGGAAGGAAAAAACGCTGTTGCAATCCCAGGTGGGAGTAAGCGAGTCGGTTTCAGGATAAACTAACAACAGCATTATTCTACAGTAAATACAAGTTAATTTCAATCTAAACTTTCAAATTGGCTTGCCTGTTTTGCCAAAGAAGCATTGGCATTCCTGCCATTTTTCATAAGTATTTAGTCATCGTAAAAAATCATAAGGAACCCTTAACTAAGATATTTCAACAATCAAATTGGCTGATTGCTATTGATGGTTTTATTTGCTATCTTCAAAAAAAATCATTACCTAGGATATCTTCATGAAAAAACCTCGATCAGCCGGTGGCTGGGCAGCAATTAAATACTCTTTCAAAAAAGCATCGGAATCTGGCGGTGCGCTGAAGTTCTGGAAAGCGCTGCGCAGCAAAAATGCCTGCAAAACATGTGCATTAGGAATGGGGGGGCAAAAAGGGGGAATGGTCAACGAGTTGGGACACTTCCCTGAAGTTTGCAAAAAATCGATGCAGGCAATGGCTGCTGACATGCAGCAAGGAATTGATTCTGACTTTTGGAAACAAAACAGTATCGAACAACTTCGCGCAATGTCGCCGCGCGAACTCGAACATTCTGGACGACTTGTGGAACCGGTTCTTTATGAAAAAGGAGCAACTCATTATCGCCCGATTTCATGGGAAGAAGCACAGACTCGTATTGCCAATAAATTGAAATCAACTGTTGCAGATGAAACGTTCTGGTACTTCAGTGGTCGCAGTTCGAATGAAGCCAGTTTTTTGTTGCAACTTTTTGCACGCATTTACGGCACAAATAATGTCAACAATTGCAGCTACTATTGTCATCAGGCAAGTGGTGTCGGGTTGACATCGGTGACAGGTTCAGGAACAGCAACCATTGTGCTGAATGATGTTGAACATGCCGATCTTGTTTTTGTGATCGGTGGTAACCCTGCGAGTAATCATCCTCGGTTGTTGCGTTCTTTAATGAATGTGCGTCGTCGTGGTGGCGAAGTGATTGTGATTAACCCAGCGATTGAATTAGGAATGGTCAACTTTCGCATTCCCAGTGATATGCGTAGTTTATTATTTGGTTCAAGTATTGCCAGTTTGTATGTGCAACCTCACATTGGTGGCGACTTGGCACTGCTTGCAGGAATTGCAAAACGCATTGATGAGATGGGAGCAACCGATAAAGATTTTCTGAAAAATCATTGTGATGGATGGGATGATTTAGCAAAGCATCTACACAATTTATCATGGGAAGAAATCGTTTCTAAAAGTGGTGTTTCTCAAGAAGAGATTGATTGTATTGCAGAAAAATATGCAAAAGCAAAAAATGTCATTTTTAGTTGGACAATGGGAATTACGCATCATTTGCATGGCGTACAAAATGTACAAGCAATTGCGAACCTTGCGATGATGCGCGGAATGGCAGGGAAACAGCACGCAGGATTGATGCCAATTCGAGGGCATTCCAATGTGCAGGGAATTGGTTCGATGGGCGTGACTCCACAATTAAAAGAAGCTATTTTTGAACGGCTACAATCACATTACGATATTGAACTTCCTACCTCAAAAGGGTTAGACACCATGGGGTGTATGGAAGCAGCCGATGCCGGAGATGTCTCGTTTGGTTTTTGTTTGGGAGGGAATTTATATGGCTCGAATCCAGATTTGACATTCGCAGAGAAATCACTTTCCAAACTTTCAATGCTCTGCTCGATGAATACTACTCTCAATACCGGGCATGCCTTTGCGCTAGCAGAAGAAACGATTCTTCTGCCCGTGTTAGCACGCGATGAAGAACCGCAACCGAGTACACAGGAATCGATGTTCAACTTTGTACGACTTTCAGAAGGAGGACCGCGCAGACATAAAGGACCACGCAGCGAAGTCGAAGTAATTGCAGAAATCGCCTCTTCTGTTCTTGGGAAAAACAGCCCCGTCGATTGGAATGAAATGCGCCAGACCAGCAGTATCCGTACCACCATCAGCACGATTGTGCCAGGGTGGGAAAAAATCGAAAATATCGATCAAACAAAAGAAGAATTTCAAATTGCAGGACGCACCTTTCACAAACCAACATTCGCAACACCCAATGGACGGGCACAATTGCATGTTCACGATCTTCCTGAATTATCAGGAGATGACAAACAACTCCGGCTGATGACAATTCGTAGCGAAGGACAATTCAACACGGTTGTTTATGAAGAGTACGATTTATACCGGGGACAAGACCGTCGAGATATCATTTTAATGCACCCAGATGACATTCAGCGACTTGGCGTTCAACCAGAACAACAAGTCGCTGTTTGCAGTGATACCGGGCGACTCGAAAGTATTTATGTTCGCCCGTTCAAAGAGATTCGAGCAGGAAACGCAATGATGTATTTCCCCGAAGCAAACAGACTTGTCTCACGCGCACTCGACCCACAATCAAAAACCCCCGCCTATAAAAACGTGCTTGTTTGGTTAGAGAATATGTGAAATGGTGATCAGCATTTTTTCATTTGTGTCACCTCTTATTATCCATTTCAGAATTCCTCTCTTTTGATCTGGCGGTAGACAAAACTCAGGTGCACCAATGCCGTATTAAGTTGGCATACATTTGAGTTCCCAATTCAAGTTGTTCTAAAGAAATAAATTCGTCATGCGTGTGCGCTTGGGCAATATCCCCCGGACCGAAAACAACTAACTTTTTTATCTCCCGAAAAAAGGCATTTCCATCGGTTCCGTAAGCAACAGTGCGCGGCGTTGTTTTGTTTGCAATTTGAAGAACTTCTTGCACAAAAGGAGATTTGGGATCAACATAAATTGGAGTCGCTTCTATTTTAGCATGAAATTCGATGCCGCATTCTTCTGCCTTATTGCGGGCACGTTCCATAAGCAATTGAACGTTTTGACCGGGCATGGGTCGAAAGTAAACAGTGCAAACAGATTGCGGAGGGGTGATGTTAATTGCAGATGTATGATCATTAATACCGATATTCCAGGAAATTGTGGGTGGGTCAAACTCATCATTTTGCCATTGAGGGTCAATCATTGTTTCGTCATGAATTTTCTTCATCTCTGCCAGAAAAGGAATCATTGCCAAATTCGCGTTGAGACCATGAGTTGTGCTGGAGTGTGCTGCTTTGCCTCGCGAAATGGCACGGAAACCGAACGTCCCTTTATGAGCATAAACCACTTCGAGCATTGTCGGCTCACCAATAATTCCGTTCACTTCTCCTTGCACCATTTCACGATACAACTTGGAATGTTTCACAACTTCATTCGCACCATAATAGCCAATCTCTTCATCAGCAGTGCAGGTAATATAAATGGGATGCTTCAATTCTTTGGCATCAAATTGTCCTGCCGCTTCTAACATGCAGGCAAGGGAGCCTTTCATGTCACAACTTCCTCGTGCATAAAGACGGTCTTCTATGACGGTTGGTTCAAATGGACCATGCTCTTCAAAAAACCATGTGTCCGCAGGAACAACATCGGTATGGCAAAAGTATGCCATGCCACCAAGCCCCTCTCCTTTTTTTGCAATAATGTTGACTTTTGAGAGACCGTTTTCATCCTGATACTCAACACGTTCGGTCATAAAACCGAGTTGTTTCAGTTGCTCCTCAGCGTAATTGCTTACCTCAACATTGGAAACACGACTTACAGAATCAAATGCAACAAGCTGCGAAGTATATTCAAAAGCGTTCATTGTTATCCCTTTTAATTTGATTTGTCTTTTCATCTGATTGTGCAAAATTCATTCAGAAGAAGAGATATTTGTTTGTGGTTTTGAATGAATAACAGGTTTCAATCTCTCTTGCAATTTTGCAATTTCTGTTTCAACTTTTGTGACTTCATCGACTGATGTATGAATAGCAATTTCCAATGAAGTACAATACGTTTCGTTAGGTTGCAATGCTTGCACACGGTTTTGCTGACGTTCAAAAGAGCGATGGTTAGGATAGTTCGTTGCAGGTTCAAGCCCTACGCAGTAACCATCTGCTGTTGCTTGTGTGTTTTTCCATAGAATAAAATAAGGGAGTTGTTCTTTGGCAATGGTCATGCTGAGTCCTAAGTCTCCCGTTTTGTTTTTGAGTAAGACTTGCGACTTGTTAAATTCATTGGCAAGTAAGTCGAAAAAATAAACCTGCTCTGCAAAACCTGTTTCTGGTGGACCGAATGTTTTCCATGTTTCAATTCCTTCGGCTGCTGTGGTATCGCGGGGTGATATCTCTTTCATGGCAGCATGAAATGTTGTCCCTTCCTCCAAAAACGGTTCACCGATATTTGTATGGTACAATAACTGAAACTCAGCAGGTTTGCTGGAGGTGTTTTTGATTTCATCTTCTATTTGAAATTTATTGGAACCAGCAGTTGTACGAAGTGTCGATTTCAATTGAAGTTGCGAGGTGAAAAGTCCACATTCATTGACAATACCAGTGACCGATATTGTTCCATCACCACGTTCGTCTATTTCAACAGAGAGGTTATCCGCAGGAAGGTTCGCGATTCTTCCATGCAATGGCAACGGATTCTCTAAAGGATTTCCCCCCTTATCGTTGCCGGGAGGACCTATTGACGAGAGACCACAACGGCACATCAATTCATTAAAACCACTGAGCCATCCCAACCCATTACGGTCTGTTAAATTGACCCACTGAGGATGGACAGGATTTTTGACTGGCGAGTTCCAGCCAAGAGAATGTCCTTGGTATTCTCCCTTCCAAATCCCCATTCCTCGTGTCGGAAGCAACGACAAACAGAGCGCACCATTATCAATTTCGACAACATCAACACCCGTTGAAACACCTCCCTGCAATGTTCTTTTTTTTACCGACCAATGAGAAGCCCCTGCAAGTGATATTTCTGCTGAAGAGACTTTGGAAGTCAGTTGTTCTACAGGTCTGTTGATATCAGTCAGAATGAATTGATTCATGGTGATGATCTTTTTTTTGAAATGGGTTCAAGCGAATAACAAAGTGATGTATTAGTTTCGGCAAGATCGTACATAATTTTACTCTGAAAAGCTATAATTAGAGGGAATCTCTTGAAGTGAGAAAGAAACTCAGCTATAAAAGTAGGTAACTACTCAGCGAGGAAATTCATTCAACAAATCCCCCTCCCTTTCAGGGAGGGGCAAGGGGAGAGTGAAACGGTCTGGTTCAGATTGACTGTTATTTTGCTATCTGACATTCGTTTTTGAATACATTAAAGCAAAAAAACTCAATCAGATACCACGCCCAGACCCTCCCCCTCAGTCTTCTCCCTAAAAAGGGAGGGGAGGTTACTATCACTGAGTAGTTACTAAAATGGTAAGGTCTCTCATTTCGTATCTCTTCGTTTTTCGTAAAGTCATTCACAATGGAATCGCCATCAGCAGTCTCAGAATCTATTTTCAACACAGGATCTTCCATCACTCCGTTTTCAGAAGAGTGGTACAAAATGATTGAAGCCTCGTTGGGGGCGCACGCCTGCCGTCAATTGGGTTTTTATGTCATTCCCAAAGAGATGCTTCTTTCTGTTGTGATACCGGTTTACAATGAAGAAGCAACATTGCGAGATATTGTTGAACGCGTTTGTGCGGTTCCTATTCGGAAAGAAATTATTTTGGTTGATGATTGCAGTCAAGATAAATCGCGTGAAATCATTCAGCAGCTTGAAGAAGAATTTACCAATGATGTCAATTCGTTTGCAACAGACCATCATGAAAAAAACAAAGGAAAAGGGGCTGCACTGCGTACCGGTTTTTTGAAAGCAACAGGCGATATTATCATCATTCAAGATGCTGACCTCGAATACAACCCTGACGAATACCCTCGTTTGTTACAACCCATTATTGAAGGAAACGCAGATGTCGTTTACGGTAGCCGATTTTTAGGCGACCAACCACACCGCGTTTTGTACTACTGGCATTATTTGGGAAACAAATTTTTAACAACACTTTCCAATTGTTTTACAAACCTCAACCTGACCGATATGGAAACCTGTTACAAAGTTTTCAAACGCGATATTATTCAGGAAATTGCTCCGACATTACAACAAAATCGATTTGGTTTTGAACCAGAAATTACTGCGAAGATTTCTAAAAAGGGTTGCCGAATTTTTGAAATGTCCATCAGCTATTCAGGACGTACCTACGAGCAGGGAAAAAAAATCGGCTGGCGTGATGGACTCAAAGCGCTTTGGTGTATCCTGAAGTATTAATCTCTTATCACAAACAGGCTCCTCTGCTCTCTGTGTACCGCAGACACAATGCCCTTGGTTAAGTTCCGAGTAGTTCTGCCATTTCTTCTTTTGTGAATTTGTTTTTTATGCGGGCACCCAATTGTGAGACAACTCGGGCAGCAGCGTGTGAGCCAAGATGTCCTGATTGTTTCCAACTCAGTCTATTGGTAATGCCATACAAAACGCCTGCTGCATACATATCTCCTGCACCGGTGGTATCGATGGCTTTTGTTGAAACACCTTCAATGGCAATCACTTCTCCGTTGTGCATAATCATCGAGCCATTGGCTCCTAAAGTCAGAGCAACGTTTTCTGTATGAGTATGAATGGAATGGGCTGCTTCAACAATATCTGCTGTTTCAGTCAAACTTAACGCCTCTTCTTCATTACAAAAAAGCAAATCAACAGAACCCTCAATTAACTTTTGAAACTCATCACGAAATAATCCAATCAAAAAAGGGTCAGAAACAGTAAAGGCAACTTTTACGTTATTCTTTTTTGCTAACTCAATCGCACGGTAAGCAGCAGCACGTGTACTATCGCCCGTAAAGAGGTAACCTTCAATATAAACATACTTTGCTTTGCAGATTTCTGCTTCATTAATATCGTCTGGACCCAATGTGCTGGAAACTCCCAAATGTGTCAGCATGGTTCGTTCTGCATCGTCCGTAATTAACACAACACATGTGCCTGTTTGACCTGTTGCCTGTGGGACTTCAATCGCAACACCTAGTTGTCGCATATCTTCTAAGCAAAATCGACCAAGTGAATCATCTCCCACTTTTGCTGCATAAGCTGCTTTGCCGCCGAAGTCTGCAACGCCCATTAAGGTATTTGCAGCAGACCCTCCTGCGCAACGGGTGATGGGTGTGCCATCTAATTCTGCTAAGACACGCTGCTGTGTCTCTTCATCAACCAACGTCATCACCCCTTTGGTAAAATCGAGTTTTTGTAACGTCTCTTCAGAAACATTTGATTGAATGTCAACTAAGGCATTTCCAACACCATAAATATCGTATGTCATTTTATTTCCTTTGTGTTTTTTATGGATAAAGCTTTTTATAAAATCGGCGGAGTATTTCATTGAGGCTGGGTATCATATCCATAGCCCGACATGTAAGCGAGTCAAAGCGAGGTGAATTTTTTCTAAACAGAACGAGTAATAAAATGAATTTAATGCTTGCCGAGAGATTTATAACGTGGCAGAATAAATAAAGGTCACTCCGCTTTGTTCATCAGATTGGGCTATGGTAGGATGGGTTTGTTTGGTTATCAATGAAGAAACAAACCGGCTGAAAATTTGAAAGGTTCATTACTGTCTGTCCAAACATGGTGAATGGGAATAGTTTCTTTATTGCGTGGGATTGTTTTTGTTAGGCAAAGAACATACATTTGCACAACATTTAATGTGAATTCAATATAACATCTCGTTCGATGAGACAACACAAGTAACAACATAAGGAAAATTCATGCGGATTGGTGAGATTTATCAAGCTGGAAAGTGTGCGATATCGATGGAAATCTTCCCGCCGAAGACGGAAGATGGTGATGCTTTATTGCGGCGGACTTTAGGAAAATTGACAGCGTATCAGCCAGCGTTTATCTCTTGTACTTACGGTGCAGGAGGATCGACACAACAACGGACATTAGATTGGTCTGTTGAAATTCAAATGCAATACCAGCAGACTGCTACTTCGCACTTCACTTGTGTGGGGGCAACACGTGATGAGTTAATTGACTGGTTGACAATGGCAGACAATCGGGGAATTCAAAACATTATGGCGTTACGGGGCGATCCCCCCGCAGGAGAAGAGACGTTTCAGCAAAAAGAGGGCGGATTGCAATATGCCAACGAACTGGTGGCACTCATTCGCGAAAATTTCCCTGATATGGGTATTGGTGTTGCGGGGTATCCTGAAAAACATCCGACAGCCCCCAATGCGAAAACAGACCTTGTTAATCTGAAACGAAAAGTTGATGCAGGGGCAGATGCTGTTTATACACAACTCTTTTACGACAACGATCAATTCTTGAAATTTCGCGATCAGTATCAGCAAGCAGGAATCGATATCCCGTTGATTCCGGGGATCATGCCGATTACAAATTTCTCACGTATTCAACGCATTACTTCAATGTGTGGAGCTTCAATTCCTCAAGAGTTTTTTTCGCAATTAGAAAAAGCACAAGAAGACAAAGAAGCACAGTTTGAAATCGGCGTTCAGTTTGCCATCAAGCAATGTTCTGCATTGATTAAAGCAGGGGTTCCTGGCATTCATTTGTATGTTCTTAACAGAAGCAAAGCGATAGAACAAATTATGCAAGCACTCGGCTACGGTCTCTAAATTTCTTCAAGCTGCTCTCTTTTTATATTATTCATTCACATTCAATAAAAATTCACACTCCATAA
>UOGL01000314.1_pt1 | contig 19278 bp, 15 predicted proteins | sample 1990131 | NCBI WGS metagenome assembly UOGL01 (sample SAMEA4728526, study PRJEB27164) | hydrothermal vent metagenome | biome: marine basaltic hydrothermal vent biome; feature: marine hydrothermal vent; material: mineral | place: Pacific Ocean | collected 2011-06-14/2011-07-23 | depth 1741 m | reverse complement strand
TTCTCTGGACCAAAAATTCGTTCACAGAAAAGACCGTCTCGTTCGGGACGGTAGGTGCGGTAGTTAATGGTTTCAGGTTTTTTCACTTCACCAAAGGACCAACGACGAATGTCGTGTGGGCTGGCAAGACCAATTTTCACAGACCCAAAATCATTCACGCGGTCAAATGCATTTTCGGTAACGTTCACGAAGTGCGCTCCTTTTTGAAACGGTTAAGTCTTCTGTATCAAGTATGTTATTTTGGAAGTCTCTATTTATCTGAAATAATTTGTCTGAAACAATTTATTTGAAACTTCAAGTGATGAGTAGAAAGAGTATTGATGACCCCGAGAATTAACCTAAACCTTTTTCTAACGAGATGTTCAGGCAAAGTCCTCGAATTTCATTTGTCAGAACATCAAAGCTGGCTGGCGTTCCTGCTTCGAGGGTGTTCTCTCCTTTGACCATCGATTCGTAAATTTTCGTACGCCCTTCAACATCATCACTTTTGACAGTGAGGAGTTCTTGCAAAACGTAGGCTGCTCCGTAGGCTTCCAACGCCCACACTTCCATCTCTCCAAATCGTTGCCCCCCAAACCTGGCTTTACCACCCAGCGGTTGCTGTGTAATAAGTGAGTAAGGACCAGTGGCACGTGCATGAACTTTATCATCAACAAGGTGATGCAACTTGAGCATATAAATTTGCCCGACCGTCACTTTTTGCTCAAGGCGTTCTCCTGTACGACCATCGTGTAAAACGACTTTGCCATCTTCCGGCAATCCTGCATCGCTCAATGCTGATTTAATTTCAACATCGGAAGCCCCATCAAAAACAGGACACGTTGCACGGAAACCCAGCTTGCTGGCAGCCATTCCCAAGTGTGTTTCTAAAATTTGCCCTACGTTCATCCGACTCGGTACACCTAATGGGTTAAGAATAATATCAACGGGTGTTCCATCTTCGGTAAAGGGCATATCTTCAATTGGCATAATTTTTGAGATGACTCCTTTATTACCATGACGCCCAGCCATTTTATCACCCACCGAAATTTGACGTTTCGAGGCGACATAAATTTTGACCATTTGCAGCACACCACTGGGAAGTTCATCTCCACGAGTCATACTATTGACAGCATGGTTTTGCTCATCAATCGCATCTTCAACAGGATGCCAAAAATCTTCAAAAATCGCATTACAGTCTTCTCGTTTTTGAGGAGATCGCAAGTCCATTTTTTCGTATTTACTGCGGAAGTTTTGTGCATACTCAGAGACAAATTTTTCGTCTGTAATGCTGCGAATTTCTCGATCATCATCATCTTGCAATTTTGAGCCAAGTCCTTTTTCAAATTCTTTCAGAAAGACTTGAAACTTCTCTGCAATCACACGATGGCATTTCTGTTTGACTTCTTTTAATTCTCCTTCAAACTTTTTACGGTCTAATTCTGAAAGAGACATGCGTCGCGAGAATCTCTCGGTATGAATCACAATCCCCTCGACTCCACTGGGAACTTCTAACGATTCATTTTTTACGTCTTCACCCGCACGACCAAAAATCGCGTGCAATAGTTTTTCTTCTGGAGTGAGTTCTGCTTTTGCTTTTGGTGAAACCTTACCGACCAAAATATCGCCAGGAGAAACAGACGTACCGACAGCAACCATGCCGTTATCATCTAAGTGACGCAGTGCTTTTTCGCTGACATTGGGAATGTCTCTGGTAAACTCTTCTCGCCCCAGTTTCGTTTCACGAATTTCAACATCGAATTCATCGATATGAATCGAAGTGTAAACGTCTTCTTTTACCAGTCGTTCTGAAAGGATAATGGCATCTTCAAAATTGAACCCGTCAAATGACATAAACGCAACAAGAACGTTTCGCCCCAGTGCGAGTTCACCATGCGAGGTGGCTGCACTGTCGCAAAGCAGTTCTCCTTTTTTCACCCGCTGCCCTAATTCGACAACTGGCTTTTGGTTCAAAGCTGTTCTCTCGTTTAAGCCAGTAAATTTTTGCATGGGATATTTTTTCCCATCAATTTCAATTAAAGTTGAATCGACATAAGTCACTTTGCCAGCACGCTCAGCACGTACCAACATGCCAGAGTTTTCCGCCACAGCCTGTTCCATCCCAGTACCAACAAGTGGAGGTTCTGTAATTAACAAAGGGACTGCCTGACGCTGCATGTTAGAACCCATCAGTGCCCGGTTTGCATCATCATGCTCTAAGAATGGAATGAGCGATGCAGAAATCCCGACCATCTGACAAGGAGAGACATCAATATAATCAACTTGCCCCGCAGGAATCCAGACGACATCATCGCGAGATCGTGCCAAAACACGTCCTTCGGTAATTTTCCCTTTTTTCACAGGCGTATCTGCGGGGGCAACAAAGAAGTTACTCTCTTCATCTGCCCGCAACCAATCAACCTCTTCTGTCACTTTTCCTTTATCAACTTTTCGATAAGGAGAAATCAAGAAGCCGTAATCGTCTACTTTGGAAAAGATACCTAAACTCGAAATCAAACCAATGTTTGTTCCCTCAGGAGTTTCAATAGGACAAATACGACCATAATGAGAAATATGAACATCGCGGACTTCAAACCCTGCGCGTTTACGATTCAAACCCCCTGGTCCTAACGCACTCAAACGACGTTCGTGAGTCAGCATGGAAAGAGGATTTGTTTGATCGACCACTTGTGAAAGTTCGCTACGCCCAAAAAAGTATTCAATGGCAGCAGAGACAGACTTCGGGTTGATGAGAGTTCGGGGTGACATCTCTTCAACATCTTTCATTGCCATTCGTTCTTGCACGGTACGACGCAGTTTCAGGAACCCTTTGCGAACTTCGTCTGCTGCCAGTTCGTCAATGGTACGTAATCGTCGATTCCCCAAGTTATCGATATCATCAACCTGAGCAGGACTTGAAGGGTTACGAAGATCAATCACATATCGAATCGAGTTGACAAAATCTTCTGGACGAAGTGTCATTTCAGTATCAGGGATATCTTGATTAAATTTACGATTGATACGAAAACGTCCCACGCGTCCTAATCGGTAACGATTGACATCAAAGAACTTTTCACGAAACAGATCGGTCGCTTTTTCAAGTTGCGGTGGGTTTCCAGGACGAAGACGTTGATAGATTCTCAACAACGCTTCTTCATGGCTGGAAGTGACATCTTCCCCAATACTATTGAGCACCATGGGGTCGGTCATTTCTTTAATGATCGGAATGGTCTTCAATGTGGAGAGGCATAATTCTAATGCAATCTCTTCTGTAATTTGTTCGCCACATTCAACAATAATCTCTCCGCAACGGTCATGCCCAATCGGGAAAACAATATCGTCCGCAGCGTATTTACTGACAAGTGCTTCATTCGTACCACTTTTGGCAACTTTGACATCAACAACATCATAAAAAGTCTTGATAATCGCTGCATCGGTTGAATACTCTGGGTTCATTGCTCGCAGAAGTGTCATTGCTGAGAACTTACCGCTTTGATCGATACGAACAGAAAGAGCCTCTTTCTTGGTGACAACGACTTCAATCCAACTTCCCCGTTCAGGGATAATGCGGCAGGAGAAACTTTTCTGCTCTCCCAATTCTTCTGTTTGAACAAAGTCAACACCAGGAGAACGATGCAACTGGCTAACAACACATCGCTCTGCACCATTGATAATGAACTCGCCACCACCAATCATAATGGGCATATCACCAAGATAAACTTCTTCCTCAACAGGTTGCTCTTTCACCAATCGGAGCCAAACACGGAAGGGGCGTCCGTATGTTAATCGCAGTTGAGAACATTCAATAGGAGTATAGCGGGGTTTACCCAGTTCGTACTTAACATACTCCAAGCGATACTGCCCATCATAACTTTCAATAGGGAATATCTCGCGCAGAATACCTTCCAACCCGAAATCTTTACGCTGGCGAGGTGGAGTACCATACTGCAAAAACCTTGCGTAGGAATCGGTCTGGATTTTTGTCAAGCCGGTAATTTCGAAACTGCTTTCGATCTTACCAAAGTTTTTTTTCTCATCAAAATACTGAATACGTTTGACGGGGATAGGCATGAGTTGCTCTCTTGTATAACAGAGTGTTGGTAATCGATTTGGAAAAAGGTGGTTCCACCAAACCGGAACAACTTACAGGGTAAATAAAGTGCAAAAACTCTTCTGTTTTATTATCGATACAAGCGGTCTGAGGTAAATCAAACAAATACGGAACAGGGCGCAGAACATGGCAATAGAAAACATCTTCAAATTCAAACAGGAAAGAAAAGAGTGCTTTCCTGAAATAGCAGAGTTAAACCGAAGGGGCGTTGCGCAGACTTCCCGCGCAATAGAACTCTGAATAAAGAGGGTTCCGGAACTTCCTTCCTGAAGTTGCACAGACAATGAACGTGCCCCCACGCGTCGTTCTCCCAAAAAAGATGTCAAACCTACCAACCCCTGTATTGCCAACGTTAGATATAACACTAGCAAAACATACAGGGCTGCCCACATTTCCAGCCAAGCAATGGCAAGCTGCCTGAAACAGGCAGCCAGACCATTACAAATTCGCATGAAATCAGACCAATAAAAACAGAAACGAACCAGACTACTTCACTTCGACGCTACCGCCGACGGCTTCAATCTCTTCTTTGATTTTTTCTGCATCTTCTTTAGAGACAGCTTCTTTCAATGCTTTCGGTGCACCTTCAACCAGCTCTTTGGCTTCTTTCAAACCAAGACCAGTAATTGTGCGAACCGCTTTAATCACAGGGATTTTGCTATCACCAAAACCAGTGAGAATAGCATTAAACTCAGTTTGCTCAGCAGCAGATTCTCCGCCGTCATCACCACTGGGAGCCATCATCACAGCACCACCTGAAGCGGCTTTAATGCCGTGAATATCTTCAAGGTAATCTGCCAAATTTTTGGCTTCTAACAATGTTAAACCAACAATCTTGTCACCAAGTTCTTTGGTTGTGGCATCGAATTCTTTTGTTGCAACTTCTGCTTCAGACATCTTTTTCATCCTTTGCTCGTATGAGAGACTTTTGTCAGTCAAAAAGGTTTCTTATTAACACCAGCCAGACTTGGTAATTTGCAGACCCTGCATGCTTCCCAATAACCTGACTTTACTACTTCGCTTTATTTATTGTAAAAATGAAAATTGTTTTGCACTACAAATTTGCATTACAAAACAGTTCCATCAGAAATGTTATTCATCTTCTTCTGAGATTGATTGAATCTGTCCTGCGACAGTTGCCCCTGGTCCCAATAGGGCAGCAGCTAACCTTGCTCCTGGAGCAAGTATTTGTCCTGCAATCATGGAGATTAACTCTTCTCGACCAGGAGACTTACTCAACGCATTGACTGCTGCGGCATCGAGTGCCACTCCTTCAAGGGTTCCCCCTTTAATTTCAATGGTTTTAATTTCTGTTGCCCACTTTGTGATCTCTTTTGAAAGGGCAACAATATCTTCCCCTCCCCAAACCAAAGTGGAAGGTCCTGCCAGAAAATCATCCAGCGAATTGACACCCAATTCACCTAATGTCTTTTTTGCCAAGGCGTTTTGAATGGTGAGAACTGCAATTTTTTTCTCACGCAATGCCAAACGCATTTTGTTTGTCGCAATGGCATCAACCTTTGCGATATCAAGAATAAGGAAATCTTTCGTTTCGCCAACACGGCTACGAAAATCATTCATTAACATTTCTTTTACTTGTTTACTCATTGCAGACTTCCAACTATTTCAAGTTCACCTGAATCCAAAACATTATCAAAAAACAAACCCATCAAGCCACAATTGTAATCCCCGGCAACTGTGTTGCTGAAAGTATTACACTGCGAACATAAATTCCTTTCGCAGCCGCCGGCCTGAGTGAGTCGATTAGCTTTGTTAAGGCTTCGATATTTTCCACTAATTTTTGCTCATCAAAAGAGAGTTTTCCGACAACAACGTGCACAATACCAAAATCGTCACAGTTAAACTCGACTTTACCCGCTTTGTATTCACTGACAGTCTTCGCAACATCTTGCGTCACTGTTCCCGCCCGAGGCGATGGCATTAAGCCACGTGGTCCCAAGACTTTCCCAAGGGGACCAACAACTCCCATCATATCTGGGGTGGCAATTGCGACATCAAAATCAAGCCATCCCCCTTTAATTTTATCTGCCAATTCTTTTCCTCCCACAAAGTCTGCTCCTGCTTCTTCCGCCGCAGAGGCTTTATCACCTTGTGCAAAAACCAAAACACGCTGAGACTTTCCGATTCCATGAGGCAATACAATTGCCCCACGAACAATTTGATCTGCCTGCCGACGATCAACCCCTAACCGAAAAGCAATTTCAACAGTTTGGTCAAACTGGCAAGGCTTAATATCTTTTGGAAGAGATGGCTCCAAGCCCTTCAAGGCTTTGACTGCTTCTGCAAGCGAGACCGCTTCCATTTTCTCTGTTTTTGCAGAGAGATGTTTCATTCGTTTTGACTGCTTTGCCATGAACTTCGACCTTCAGATAATAATTCAACTAACAATACGTTTTTTTCAACACATCGGCATTCGATACCGCAGAGGCGATTAACCTTCAACAACCAACCCCATACTGCGGGCAGTTCCTGCAATAATTTTTGCAGCCTGATCTAAATCAGGGGCATTCAAATCTTCAAACTTCGTTTTGGCAATCTCAATCAACTGGGCTTGAGTTACCTTCCCGACTTTTTCTGCTCGAGGAGAACCAGACCCCTTGGCAATTTGAGCAGCCTGCTTTAGAAGAACGGCTGCGGGTGGAGACTTTGTAATAAAATCAAACGAACGATCATTATAGATAGTAATGACAACAGGGATAGTTGTCCCCGACATCTCTTTGGTACGATCATTGAACTGCTGCACAAACTGACCGATATTCACACCGTGCGGACCTAACGCAGTACCAACAGGAGGTGCAGGTGTTGCCTGCCCGCCCGTGACCTGAATTTTAATTTGTCCTGTGACCTGCTTCGCCATTGCTTACTACTTTCCTATTTGTTTTCGACCAACTACTTTTAGAATATCTAACTCGCCAGAACACCTAACCTAAAGAGAGAGAGAATGAAAAATCAAACCTTCTCCATCTGACCATGCTCCAGTTCAACGGGAGTCGATTGACCAAAAATCTCAACAAGTACGGTGACTTTACCATGCTCTTCATCAATTGCTTCAACAGTCCCTTCGAATGCCTCGAATGGTCCATCTGTAATTTTCACTGTTTCGCCAACTGTCATATTAATTTTGTGACGAACTTCTTTCTCGTCAACAGATTCTTCCTGCTGTAACATTTTTGCAATTTCGTCATCTCGCATTGGTAACGGACGACCTGCTGCTCCTGTAAAATCTCCCACTCCGTTTGTGTCTCGAACGAGATACCAAGTATCATCATTCAAAACCATATGAATCATAATATAACCAGGAAAGAGCTTTACTTCGGTGACACGCTTTTTCCCCCCTTTGGTCTCTGCAACTTTTTCTGTGGGGATCACAATTTCGCCAAAGAACTCTTCCAGTCCTTCTTGCTTAATTCGCCTTAACAACGAGTTATAAACAGTCTTCTCACGATTACTGGCAACCTTCAGAACAAACCATTCCTCCCGCTCACCCTCTTCTACAGCAACTTCTTCTTCAATTTCTTCTATAGTGGCAACTTCCTCTTCGACCGCTTCCTCTTTTTTTTCCTCTACGGAAGTACCTGAAGTATCAACAGAATCGCTATCTACGGAGGCTTGCTCATCATCCGTAACCTGATCATCGATCTCTGCCATACTAATACCCTTCAAGACCGAGCGAAAATCGCTCCCCATATTTATTTTAACCGCTGGTTCATGCCGATCAGAACACAACAGATTCATCAATTTTATACTTAGAACGACCCACAATTTCAAACAGAGAAGCTGAGGCTCTTTTTACTGAAGACCAAGAAATCGCCATCATGGAGAATTACTCCACTTTTTTCAAGAACAACACCCCAAAACTTTTGAGAGAAAGGGGATAATCCTTCGAATTCGAGACTATTTCCAGAAAACTGGCACAAAGATTGCCGGTTATCATTAAAACTAACGCTCTACTCCCCTAGAAGAGAGCCAAAAAACAACTCACTCAGACGGACCAATATCTTCCAAAACACCTATCACCTTAAAGAACCAGTACCAAAAAGAATTATACAAAGTCAATGTAATCCCCAAAGAAAACATCACGCTAATAACAACAATTGTCCCTCGCTTCAACTCTCCCATACTGGGCCAAGAGACTTTGTTGATTTCTGCTTCAACGGAAATTAAAAAATCTGCAAAACGAGGATAATTGACTGCTCGATAAGCAACCCAACAACCCAGCAACCCCAAAAGTGTAGGAACGCCATACCGAAGTAGTCCCTGAATCATTGGTGCTGAAGAGGTTTGTAATTCTTCCGCACTGGTCGGAAACGGTGCGACAGAGCTTGCAACGCCACGCATTACCTCACTTGAAAAAGCTCCTGCTCCCAATAAAACAATCACCGCAATTGTCAAAGCGGTAAGCTGTCTTACCAGACGCCCTTGCGTCCGTTTATACAAGCTTACCTGAGATAACGCCCCCAAAAAGGAGACTGCACTATTCTGAGTTGCCATATTAACCTGCAATCTATTATCAATAGAAAACGTACCTGTCAAAAAAGCACGGGAGGAGGGACTTGAACTCTCAACCCCCGGATTTGGAATCCGGTGCTCTGCCAATTGAGCTACTCCCGTAAAATCGAGGGCAAAAACTACTTCTTGCGAGACTCTTTATGAAGAGTATGCCGCCTTAATTTGGGGCAATACTTTTTCAATTCAAGCCGCTCTGTTCCGCGCGTCTCTTTTGAAACACGATAATTCCGTAACCCTGTTTCAGTACACTCTAACCAAACATACTCACGAGCCATTTCGACACCTGCTAACTAAATACTTGCAAAACGATCTAAAACAGAAAAGACTCGCCACCTGCAAATCGCAGGCAGCGAGCACTTAACAACAAACTATTCAATCACTTTTGTCACAATACCTGAACCAACAGTTCGTCCCCCTTCGCGAATCGCAAAGCGGCTACCTTCTTCAATCGCAACAGGCTTGCCCATTTCGATTTCCAGTTTGACGTTATCGCCAGGCATACACATTTCCGCACCGCCCAACAAGTTGGCAGCTCCGGTGACATCAGTCGTACGGAAGTAAAACTGCGGACGATAACCGCTGAAGAATGGAGTGTGACGTCCACCTTCTTCTTTACTTAGTACATAAACTTCAGCTTCAAACTTAATATGTGGCTGAATAGAGTTGGGGGCAGCCAATACTTGCCCACGTTCAACATCTTCTTTCTTAACACCACGCAGAAGGACACCAACGTTTTCGCCAGCACGCCCTTCTTGCATTTCTTTATTGAAGGCTTCAACACCAGTACAAGTTGTTTCCTGCGTATCACGCAATCCAACAATTTGAACTTTTTCACCAACTTTGACAACACCCTGCTCAATTTTCCCCGTGACAACGGTACCGCGCCCTTCAATTGAAAAGACATCTTCAATTGCCATCAAGAACGGCTTTTCCAAATCACGAACAGGCTCAGGGATATCAGAGTCAAGCGCGTTCACCAATTCACCAATACATGCATTAGAAGCTTCGTCAGAAGGGTTGTCCAATGCCGGCTTAGAAGAACCACGAATAATCGTAATATCGTCGCCAGGGAAATCGTACTTGCTCAGCAAGTCTCGCACTTCCATCTCGACTAATTCCAACAATTCCTCATCATCAACAAGATCACATTTATTCAAAAAGACAACCAGTTGAGGAACGTTTACCTGACGAGCCAGCAAAATGTGCTCTCGCGTTTGAGGCATTGGACCATCCGCAGCGGAAACCACTAAAATGGCACCGTCCATTTGGGCTGCACCGGTAATCATGTTTTTCACATAATCGGCGTGACCCGGGCAGTCAATATGGGCATAGTGACGAGTTTCAGATTCGTACTCCACGTGACTTACTGCAATCGTCACTGTTTTTGTTTCATCTCGAACAGTACCACCTTTGGCGATATCTGCGTAGCTCTTAAATTTCGCGAGCCCTTTTTCTCCCTGCACTGCCAACAGTGCGGCTGTCAAAGTTGTTTTACCATGATCGATGTGACCGATTGTTCCGACGTTAACGTGCGGCTTGGTCCGTTCAAATGTTTCCTTAGCCATTACTTACTCTTCTCCCATGTTATCATTTTGGGTGTTCAAAAACTTAGGCTGACCGACAACATTGCGGACGAGCCGAAAAAAGTGAATGCCAAGTTCCTACTGATACCCGAATGCAGGTCTCGACAAAACAAAACTCCACCAATTGGCGGAAAGCTGCTGATGGGACTTGAACCCATGACCTCGTCCTTACCAAGGACGCGCTCTACCACTGAGCTACAGCAGCGTCTCTTACACAAGGTAAAAGAGACACAACTGAGAATGCCAAAAAACACCTCAGATAACATATTCACCAAGAGCGGGTGAAGGGAATCGAACCCTCACAACCAGCTTGGAAGGCTGGGGCTCTACCATTGAGCTACACCCGCAACGCGGCTTTCATCTAAACAAAATTAATGCAACTTAAAATAAAACTATCACTTAAAACAAAAAAGTGGGGGAAACAGGATTCGAACCTGTGAAGGCGATGCCATCAGATTTACAGTCTGACCCCTTTGGCCGCTCGGGAATTCCCCCTCAATCCACTTCTTAAAACCAAATAAAATTATCTCAAAAACAGAGAGCTAGCGGTGGGACTCGAACCCACAACCTCCGGTTTACAAAACCGGAGCTCTGCCAATTGAGCTACGCTAGCTGAAAACCACCTCACACGCTCTGGGATTTAACACAAAAAACAACGCCGACTCTAGCCGCTTTTCAGACAGACCGGTAGCGACCTCAGACGTAAGTCGCTAAATATAGCATTCAGACTTCACGATGCAACCCTGAACAGTTTGCAGATTTCAAGAAAATGACAACTTTCATACGATTTACCAGAAGAATGAAAGCTCCTTACACCTGAGAGGTACTTCCCCCATCACAGGTTCACCTGTTTGAATGAATTCAGGGATGGCTCGTTGCAGCCTAACAGTGAAGCGACCCAAAGCCCACATTCCCCCCATTGAGAATAGTTGCTTTCGGGAGAATTGCCATAAAAAACATTGAACTAAGAGAGGGCTACCTAATCCCTTTTCCAGGATTTCCTCCTCCTTTTTTTTCTTTTCCTTCCTTCTTTTTTTGCTTTTGCTCTTCGAGGTACTTTTTTGTTTTCTCGGGGTCTGCCATTACGTTTGAGATATCCCACAGAGCAACTCTGCCATCATAGCTTCCTGAAGCAAGCGTTTTGCCATCAGACGTTAGAGAGACAGAAGAGATTCTTCCACGATGCCCAGAGAGTGTCGCCAGTTCTGTTGCATCGCGACTGTCCCAAATTTTGACATTATTCCCACCTTTGGCACGCCCGCCACCACCGCTAATGATATAATACTCCTTGGTCCACAACGCACAGTTTACGGGGCGATCGTGCCCAGAGTAAAACCCGAGAGGCTTGTGTGTTACAACGTTGTAAATGTTCGCTTTTTCGTCTTCGCTTGTTGAGACCAATCGCTTTCCATTTGCCGAAAACGCCAATCCTGTTGCTGCTTTTTCATGACCATCCTTGCGACCTGCAAGCACTACAATCGCTTTGCCTGTCTGAGTGTCCCACAGCTTTACATACCCAGGTTTAATATCGGAATCTTTGTCTCCCGATGCTGTAGCAATCAATTTTTCGTCAGGAGACCACGCTGCTGCCTGAACAGGGTATCTGAAATCGGAGATCACTTGAATCTCATCGCCATTAGCCACATTTGTAATTCGTACCGTTTGATCTTCACTTGCAGAAAGGATACGTTTACCATCTTTGCTGAACATGACCGAACTGACGTAAGCCTCATGATGCTCGATCTTTCGGATTTCTTTGCCTGTCTCAGGGTTCCACAAAACGACGACTTGGTAACCACCTGCTGCCAATACCTTACCATCAGGTGAAAACGCAAGTGTTCGAACATAGCCGTTCTTCATCTCTATTTTTTTTATCTCTTTGCGAGTCGCGACATCAAAAATGTTGATCTGTTCATAAGACCCGACTGCCAACGTTTTGCCATCAGGCGAAAAGAGAACAGACCTCACCCATTCGTTTGCGCCCTTTAGTTGCGTAATCAACTTCACACTGTGGGGAGCAGCTTTCTTCGTTTTTTTTGCCTTCCCCTTTGTTTTTTTATGCTTGGTGATATGCTTTATTTTAGGATGCCCCCCCTTGTTTTTTGGGGTGTCCCTCTGTGCAATCAAGGTTGTAGTTGTCAGCGAGAACAATAAAGCCATGCCAAGTAAAGCAGAGCGGTTAAAAAAAGTCTTCATATGATGCTTTTCCTTATCGAATTTTATCTCAAGAACTCAATTTACTACCAAGTACTCTACAGACTATTCACGAGTGCTTCCATTGAATTAATGAGTTTTTTTATTTATTTTCAAAACCCACTCGTTAGGAATCTTCCGTACAATCGTCTCTCTCTTCAAGCAAAACAACTCGAAAATGCCGTTTTGCCAAACATAAAGAGGCTTGTTGAAAGAAAATGATTTCCCCTGCAATACATGAAGACGACACTTGAGGCAAAACCTAACACAAAATATCACTACCAAAGCAGTCTTTAACACAACAGTTTCACAACAGAAGGAACACGACAATGAAAAACAAGAATATTTACCAATCGCGCATTTCCCATCTCATCATTGCAGGGTTTGTAACCTGTTTATTTGTGGGAGAGGTAAAAGCAAACGAGCCTGTTGAGACGATTACCCCAAAAAAGAAAGTGGAACAAAAAGTTACTAACAAACAAACAGACGAACAAATTGCTCAGTGGATTAAATCACTCGACAGCAATAACCCCGAAACACGCCAGCAATCAGCAGAGAAATTACAGCAAAGTGGAACAGCAGCAATCGATGCTCTTGCTAAAGCAGCAGAAACAAAAAACCCTGAACTTTCAACACAGTGCCTCGAAATTCTCAAAAATATGTACGAATCGAAAGATCAAAACGTCAAAAAAGCAACAACAACCGCACTCGAAAAATTAAAAAAGAGCAAGTTCAAAAAAGTTGCTCAACGTGCAACAAAAATCACACAGAATGTGAATCCCGTTCCGAACAGAGGGTTTGGGCGAGGAGGAATCAACGTTCGGTTCAACATGGCTCGTGCTGCTGGAATGAAGATGAAACAATCCAACAACAACGGGCAACGTCATACAGAAGTCAAAGAAAAGAATCGCAAAATTGTTATTGATGACTTCAACAACACAAACATTGTTATGAAAATTACCGAGACAAAAAAAGGCAAAGCAAAAACAACAACCATCAAAGCAAAAGACCTCAAAGAACTAAAAAAGAAACACCCCAAAGCTGCCAAAGAGTACGAAAAATACTGCAAAAAAAACTTTAACATGCAACTCAAAATGTTCGGCGGAGGAGGTAATATCCCTTTCAAGTTTCCACGAAAGGGCAAGCTAAACCCAAAACAGAAAAAAGCTCGGCAAAAAGCGATAGAAGAGATAAAAAAAGCAGCATTAAAAATAAAAAAACGGATGGAGGAACACTCAAAGCAGCAACAAAAACAAAAGTAAAAGCAAAAGTAAGGCGTCTGTCTTATTATCACGGGAGTAACCCTGCTTCTCAAAATGCCCCATTCCTGAATGGGCACCAACTTAGCGAATATCGCATCAAGGGTGCCAGGGAGACTCCCTAAGTAGTTACGTTTTAAGCAGCAAATTCTCTTTTTTGTTCTCTTTCGATAAGTCGCATCACTGCCTGCCAAACTTGTTCTGTTTGTATTTCTTCAAGGCACGCCATCTGTTGAGACCCTGCATGAGGACAGTTTTTTTTGTAGCTGGCTGCACAGGGAAGTTGACTCGCAATCAATTCATGCCCACTCCCCGCAGGACCGCTTCGATGTGGGCTGGTGCAGGTAAAAACGCCGACAACAGGTTTTCCTAACCCTGCTGCAAGGTGCATAGGACCAGAGTCGTTTGAAAGTAAAAAGGTCACTTGCGATAAAAGAGCAGCCAGTTGCTTGAGTGTTGTTTGTCCTGAAAGATTCAACACTCGCGCAGAAGGAGACATTTTTTTGATAAGTGTTTCAAGTTTTGAAGTAATTTCTGTCTCGCTTGGACCACCAATAATAAGAATAGAATAATCCTGTTCGCGGGACAGTCGCGAAGCAACAGCCGCAAATTTTTCGACAGGAAGCCGTTTTGTTTTCCATTGTGCCCCTGCATGAATTGCCATACAGGGAGTTGAAAGTGTCGATAGCTGTCTGGTTGCCCAAAACGTCTCTTCTTCGCGAACAGGTACAATTGTGTTGGGTTGAAGATGTGCCATCCCGAGAGCTTCTGCAACACGCCAATAACGGGCATAAGCGGGGATATCTCGACTTGTCTTTTCAATGATTTGATGGCACGCAAAACGAGACCCTTCACGAGCAGTCTCCAAGCCGATTCGTTTTGATGCTCCCGTTGCCAATGTCATCACTGCACTGCGAAGAAGTCCCTGTAAATCAAAAACCAAATCGAAACGCTCTTTCCTCAACTGACGCAATAAATTGAAACTCTCTTTTGCTCCACCTTTACGATTGTAAAGATGCAACCGATGAAGCAAAGGGTGGTCTTCCAGGATATTTGCCAATTGAGAACTGACAACCCAATCGACCTGTGCGCGAGGAAATCGCTCATGCAACACAGACAACAACGGAAGCGTCTGAACGATATCTCCCAAAGCGCTCGGCTTAATAATGCAAATGCGTTCGGCATCAACATTTTCAAGATCAATTTTTGGCAAATCCTTCTGCATTCTCGTCATCGCTCCTTCGATGTTTCTATTATGGGAAGCTCTATTTATTCAAAATTAATATATCACACAGTCGGGTAGCCGCGTATGGTCTGCTGTGCAGACCTTTGGGGGGGAATGTTGATTTTAGTAAAGAATTTTTTATTAAACGACAACTTCATATTTTGTTGATTACGAAACAAACAGACAACACACAAGAGCAATCATGATCTGCACAGCAGACCCTACTCCGGCTGATATCCACACTTTATGTTCAATATGAGGGAATTAGCCAATTGAAACTGTTAGGTCTAACTTTCGGTTAATTTTACTATAAAACTAGTGTTAAGCCATAACAAAACTTAGAATTTCAGTAAATACTTGGTAAATAATAACACTGCAATACTCACATTTTGAGCAGCCAAGATAGGGTACGCTTTGCGTACCGTTTGTGGAGTATTGGTTGATTCAAAAAAGTTCGGTCAACCAACAAATTCACAATACAACACGAAGTTGATGACGATAGAAAACAGAACACGCAAGGGCAATCATGGTCTGCACAGCGTACTTTAACCTGGCAATGAGGCAGAACCATAAAGGGAACTCAGACACAGAAATCCTGCGCGTTTTGCACACGATTTCATTGATAAGAAACTACTCCGCTGGAGAAATGTGGGTTAAAAAGAGTGATTTATTGAATGCTCCTGAGAACTATTCACCAAACTGTTTCAGTGCTAGTTCTTTGAGTTGTTTTAAGTCGAGCTTTCCTGTTCCTAAAACAGGGATTTCAGAAACCTCGAAAAAACTGTCGCGTGAGGGAAGCCAAAGGTTAGGGAGTCCTGTTGCTGCAAGGTCGTTGAGGATTTCTTCAATTGGTTTCTTTAACGGTTTGTGGGCAACAACAATACGCTCTCCTTTTGTTTTGTGGGGGACTGCTGTAACGGCAACCAAAATGTCTGGTTCGTCGCTATCGGGGTCTTCAACGATTTTTGCAAGCTCCGCTTCAATACGAATATGCGGAACCATTTCACCACCAATTTTTGAAAAGCGGCTTTGACGACCTGTGATGGTAACAAAACCTTCGTTATCAATTTTTGCAATGTCTCCGGTATTGTACCAGCCATCAACAATTAACTCTGCGGTTTTTTCTGGTTGATTCAGGTAGCCTTGCATTACGTTGGAACCTTTCACCAACAATAGTCCTTCTTGGTCGATACCAAGCATTTCACCAGAATCGGGGTTTATGATTTTGACTGCAATGCCTGGCAACGGCTTGCCGATGGTTCCTAGTTTCATCGATGATTGATGAGAGTCTCCACACCGACTGGCAGGAATGTTGACCGAAACAACGGGAGATAACTCTGTTGTCCCGTAACCTTCGCAGGGAACAATGCCAAACTTTTCTTCAAACGTTGCTGCCATTTCTACCGGCATTTTTTCTGCACCAAGGATAACTAATTCTAACGTCGCAAATTGTTCGGGAGTACAACGCTTTAAGTAAGACCTTAAAAAGGTGGGCGTTGCAAAGAGGATTGTTGTTTGATATTTTTCCGAAAGTTTACCAACTGTTCGCGAGTCAAGGGGGTTGTAATGATAAACCGCACTTGCTTCGGTTCCCATTGCTAACCAGAACGTTCCTGTAAACCCAAACGAATGAAAAAAGGGAAGGACTCCCAAAAGAACATCTTTTTGACTAATATGGACCGATTGGTTGATTGCTCGAATGTTCGAGCTGATGTTTTTATGAGAGAGCATTACCCCTTTAGGATTTCCTGTCGAACCTGATGTAAAAATAATCGTCAGCAAATCTTCTGGTTGAATCGATTTCAAGCCATGTAAAAAATCAACAACAAACGATGGGAAAACATACGCTTGCGTTGCTGCAATCAATTTGCCGATTCCTGAAATTTGTTCTTTGAGGTCTTCTAAATAAATGAATTGGGTGTTGATGTTCATCGGTTTCTTTTCAAGAAACTTCCTGCTGGTAATGACTTGTTGAATACCTGCTTCTTGAATACAGAAATCCATCACATCGTCTGAAAGCGTGTAATTCAAATTGACTGCCACTTTCCCCATCATCGCAAGTGCTGTATTGGCAATCACTCCCCCTACCCCAGGAGGAAGCAAAACGCCAATTCGTTTTTCATCTGCTGCAAAAATGCCTTTGGAAAAAAGAGACTTGAAAAGCAGAACAGAAGAGAGCAATTTCCCTCCGGTGAGTTCTGTCCCAGAACTTTCTGTAACTTTCATTTTCCATTTGGCGCGTTTGCACTGCCGTACAAAAAGTTGAGGTAAATTTCGTTGCTTGTTACCAGTCTCTTCCACAGCTTCGACTCCTAATTCTTGAACCGCTTGACGAACTTGCTCGGCATTATCGGCATCGTGCAATGGTTTGCCAAATAAAATACTAATTGGGTAGGGCCAACGTCGAGGCATCTTCCAGAAAAACTTACCCCGTTCGTAACTGAAAACACTTCCCCATAACCCTTCGAGATAAATAGGAACAACGGGTGCTCCTGTTCCTTGAACAATGCGCATCATTCCCCGTTGAAAAGGTTGCAGTTGACCGGTGCGCGTAATTTGTCCCTCTGCAAAAATACAAACGAGTTCGCCATCTTTAATTGCCTGGTTTGCAGTCTTTAACGATTTCAATAATTCTTTTGGACCGGAATCGGATTTAATGGGGATGACATCAAAAATACGTGCCAACCAACCCACTTTTTTATTTTCGACATAGTCAGCATATGCCAGCATACGAATGGGGCGAGAGGATGTCATCAACAACAAAATACCATCCAGCCAACTGACATGATTCGCAACTAGTAACGCTCCTCCTGTTTCAGGAAGATTCTCGTGTCCTTTGACTTTCACTCGGTAAATTGTGTGGCTTAACAGCCAGACAAAAAATCGAATGCTGGCAGAAGGAATAAGAAAAATTACATACAATGCCACCGGAATGGTTCCTAATCCTGCAAGAAGAAAAATCGGTTTAGGACTCAGTTGAAGAGTAATACACATGACAGGAAAGATCAATGAAATGACAATGGTCCCCGCAAAAGTAATAAAGTTACCTGCTGCTAATATCGACCCCAATGATGCTGGAGGGCTGCGGTGTTGCAAAAATGAAGAGAGAGGAACGCTGAATAATCCTCCCCCCAAACCAAGAAGAAAAAGCATTGTACTTGTCCAGAAAATCGATTCCCCTGTGAAGCAAAGTAAAATCGAACAAATTGCCATCACCATAGCACCCAACGGAACAATTCCCAATTCAACACGGTCACCCGACCAATACCCAGCAAGAATAGACCCTAAACCAACTCCCATAGAAAGCAACGCCATTAACAAGCCGATTTCTGTCGCTTCTAATTTCAAGAGTTCTTTTGCGTAGCTGTCGATATTCATTTGTGCTAATGTTGCCAATGTCCAGAAGAACGCAATTCCCAAAGAGACGCGTAAAATAGGACGATCTTTTGCCAACAATTGGAGATCACGAAATGTCTCCTTAAACGGGTTCATTGGGAATGTCCGAGAACTATTTGCAGAAGAAAGCTGGGTAATCAGTAAGCTGCAAAGCCAGCCAGCAATGGCAGCCCCCATCAACGCAACAGCAGGAATCCAAAGCGTTGCAAATCGATCTTCTTTAATCATCGCGTGTAAGGCATAGCCGGCTGTGGTTCCCATCACGATGGCAATAATTGTTGTCAGTCCAACCACACCATTGGCAGCAGAGATTTTTTCTGCAGGAACCAACTCAGGAATAATTCCCAATTTCGCAGGACTAAACAAAGCAGATTGTGTTCCCATTAACATGACAACAAACATCAATAAATAGATATCCCCAAACCACAAAGCAACAACGCCAGCAGCCATAATCACAATTTCTGCAACCTTGCACCAAACAGTCACCGCCCGTTTACTAAATCGGTCTGATAAATAACCCGCATAAGAAGCAAAAATAATATAAGGCAATGTGAAAAGAATCGCTCCTGTCGAAAGGACAGCAGAATTATATTTTCCTGTTCCGTTGCCGAACAGTGTTTGCACTTCAATCATCACATACGAAGCAACCAGCCAACGGAACATATTATCATTAAATGCTCCCAGAAACTGTGTTGCTAAAAATCCCAAAAATGATTTCGAAAACAGACCTTGTTTGGGTTGAGGTAATATAGAAGCCGAAGGAGTATTCATAAAAGAAGCCCACCCTTCCCCATCTTTTTGATAGGGGGGGAAATAAAAGTTCAGTCGTTTGTGTCAGTTGACTTGTTTCTATCGCACAGTTTTATCACGTATTCATTATCAGGCGTATTCACAACAAAAATATCACGCCCAAAAATCATTCACGAGTTACTATTCATCGAAGTTATCCTCCCCTCCCTTTTTAGGGAGGGGGATTTACTTGATGAAATTCCTTGCCTGAAG